>AMWB02012439.1_pt1 | contig 14281 bp, 13 predicted proteins | sample 200311 | NCBI WGS metagenome assembly AMWB02 (sample SAMN02737377, study PRJNA173069) | bioreactor metagenome | biome: anode biofilm in microbial fuel cells | place: USA: California | collected 2010-12-16 | reverse complement strand
GCATCAGCTGGACTGATGACTTTGGATATGGCATCATTGCTGAATTGAAGATCCCTGGTTTTGTCTGGAGAAGGTAAGTATGAAAAAACGATATGTAACAGTCCTGCTGGTTTTAATGGTCTGGGGTGGTTTTATGCCGGGTATTTTTCCGTCAGCATGGGGAAGTCCAAAAATAAAAATCCTGTTCCTGGGGGATTCCATTACCGCCGGATACGGGGTTGCCCAGGAGGAGTCCTATCCGGCCTTGTTGGGGCAGAAACTTGAATCGTTCGGGATTCATCATGTTGAGATCATCAACGGCAGCATCAGCGGTTCGACTACGGCCAGTGCCCTTTCCCGGCTTAAATGGTTCCGGAAAGCATCTCCTGATCTTCTGGTACTGGCCCTGGGGGCCAATGACGGCTTAAGGGGTCTGTCCGTGGAAAATATGGAAGAGAACCTGGGCAGGGCTATTTCATTTGCAAAAAACAGCAACATGGATGTCATCCTGGCCGGCATGCAGATTCCCCCCAATTACGGGCCGGAATATGCCGATGATTTCAAACAGGTTTTTACCACACTGGCCGATCTCCACGGAATTGTTCTGATTCCTTTTCTCCTGGACGGGGTAGGGGGCAGGGCGAATATGAACCAGCCCGACGGGATTCATCCTAACCGGGAAGGGCATCAGCAGATCGCAAAAACCGTATTCCCTTTTATTTTAAAACAGATTCAGGAGCCGTGATGGGGCTGGAAATTAATCATCTTTGCAAGTCTTTTTATTCTCCGGGAACCGGTATGATCCAGGTTCTCAATGATGTGAACCTCCAGGTCAGGCCCGGCCGGACCTATGCTGTCGTCGGCCAGTCCGGCTCCGGCAAGACCACCCTTTTGTCCCTGATTGCCGGTCTGGACAGCGCGGACAGCGGTGATATCATCCTGGACGGCGAAAATCTATCCTTCATGAATGAAGACCGACTGGCCCGCTTCCGGGCAGAGAAAATCGGGATTATTTTCCAGCAGTTCCACCTTATGCCCCATTTGACGGCACAGGAGAACATCAGTCTGCCTTTGGAAATCCTCAAGGCCCCGGACATTGAAAAACAAACCCGTGCCATGCTGGAGATGGTTGATCTCACCCACCGGCGTCACCACCTGCCCGGCACCTTGTCCGGCGGAGAATGCCAGCGGGTGGCCATTGCCCGTGCCTTGATCATCAAACCCTCCCTGATCCTGGCCGACGAACCCACAGGTAATCTGGATACGGTCACCGGCGAAACAGTGGCTGATCTGCTGTTTAATCTGGTGGAAACCGAAAACAAAAGCCTGATCCTGGTGACCCATAATCCTTCCCTGGCCGGCCGTTGCCGCAGTACATTCACCCTTGAACGGGGGGTGCTGTCCTGATGTTTTGGATACGGACGGCGTTCAGGGAATTGATCACCCACAAGGGGTTTTCCCTGTTTTTCATCCTGAACCTGGCCCTGGGACTGGCCGGGTTTATCGCCATTCAGTCCTTCCGGGAGTCCCTGGATCGCCACATGGATGACAATCTCAAAGAAATTCTCACCGCCGACCTGGTGCTGATTTCCTATGATTCCCTGACACCGCAGGAAATGCAGCAGGCAGACCGGATACTGGCCGGATACCTGGATAAGGCGCGGATGGTCACGTTTTTTTCCATGGCCCGGGGAGATGACCGCTCCAGGTTGGTCCGGGTTATGGCCATGGACGGGGCCTACCCCCTGTACGGCGCATTCACGTTTGAAGGCGAGACCGGTTCAAAAGATATTCAGGGCAACCCCGGGCTGTTTATGACCCGGGACACGGCCCGGGCCCTTGGGATCAAGACCGATGCCCACCATGGAAAAGCGGTGAAGCTGGGAGAAAAAAACTTTCTGATCCGGGACTTTTTCAAGGATGATCCGGACAAGAACCTGACCGGCTTTGAACTGGCCCCCAAGGTTTATATGGGCCTGGACCAGCTGGACGGGACCGGGTTAATCCGGTTTGGCAGCCGGGTCCGGTATATGTATTACTATCGATTCGAACCGGGAGTAAATCTGGAAGGAAAAATCCGTGACATCAAACAGCATTTTTATGATCCGGTCCGGAATCAGCCCCGGCTTAATGTCCATGATGCCCGGGACGTCAACCAGCGGCTGGGGAGTCTCAGCCGGTATTTTACCCGGTACATGGGCCTGGTCAGTATCATTGCACTGTTCCTGGCCGGCATGGTGGCGGCCTATCTTTTCAGGGGATTTTTAACTTTGAAATCAAAGGAAATGGCCATTTTGATGGCCGTGGGGGCGGCCCGTAAACATATTTATTTTTATGTGAGCTGCCAACTCATGTTCCTGGGCATAGTTTCAGCCATCCTGGCGGTGATCGTTTCCATGGTGCTTCTGCCGGTTTTTCCCGTGATTTTCAAGGACCTGATTCCGGCTCATCTGAACCTGAGGGTCTCCTTTGAAACCCTGGCTGCTGCCCTGGCTGTGGGTATAGCCGGCAGTCTGGTGTTTTGTCTGCCCCTGTTTGTCATGATTTTCAGTATCCGGCCCCTGACCCTGCTTCAGGAGAATTCCGTGACAGCCCGGTTCTCAAAACGCAAAATTCTGTGGCAGGCATTGTCATTTGTGCCGGTCATCGCAGCGCTTTTCCTGATGTCAGTGATGGTGTCCGGGACCATGGCCGACGGAACCCTGTTTGCCGGCGGGTTTATCCTGGCTTTGGGCATGTTTTCCCTGGTCGGCGGCCTGGTGTTTTGGGGATGCCGTTTTCCGGCTGCGTCACGGCAGATCCCGGTGAAGATTGCTTTCCGCAACCTGTTCCGCAACAAGTGGTCGTCCCTGTCCTGTTTTGTCACCATTGCCATGGGCGTGTTTCTGATTGCCATTGTCCCCCAGGTCCGCAAAGGCCTGGAAACCGAGATTATCCGCCCAAAAGGATTGAAAATCCCGGTATTGTTCCTGGCCGATATCCAGGAAGAGCAAAAAACGCCCCTGATCCGGTTCATGGAAACGCAGGAAGGAGAGTTGACCCGGATTTCCCCCATGGTGCGGGGACGAATCAAGGCCGTGAACCACCAGCCCTTTTACGGGCCGAGTGATAGATCCGATAAAAGGGCCAGGGGCCGGCGGCTGGAGTTTATTTTTTCTTTTCGCAAAACCCTTGATGCGTCCGAAAAGGTGGTCCAGGGACGGCCCATGTCCCAAACCCCATGGGAATTCGGCAGCAACACACCTTTTGAAATTTCCATGGAACGTTCCTTTGCCGACCGCCATGAAATAAAGATCGGTGACGCGCTGGAAGTGGATATCCAGGGGATTTCCCTGACCGGGAAAGTGGTCAACTTGCGCCAGGTAAAATGGGCCAGCTTCCAGCCCAATTTCTTTATGCTGTTCCAGGACGGGGTGCTCAACGACGCGCCCAAAACCTATGTGGCCAGCATTTCTAACCTGGCCCAGTCCCGCCGCCATGAACTAAAAAATAGAATTGTAGACCGGTTTTCCAATATTTCGGTCATTGATGTGACCCAGACAGCCCAGACCATCCTGGGTGTTACCGACCGCCTCTCCCTGTCCGTGAAATTCATGGCCTGGCTGGCCATTGCCGCGGGACTTTTATCCATATTTTCTATTTCCCGGCACCAGGCTTTTAAAAACCGGAACCAGATCAACCTGCTCAAGGTCCTGGGTACGGGTTTTAACACCTTGGGGCTCATTACCCTGCTGGAGTCGGGGTTTATCGGGTTTTCGGCAGGAATTACGGCCTTGTGCCTGAGTGTCGCGGTCTCCTTTGGGATCTCCTGGTATTTTTTTGACAGCCTGTGGCAGCTGGACGGGGGAGCCCTTTTCCTGATCCTGTGTCTCTCAACGGTGACCTGCATGGCTACCGGCCTTGGGGCGGCATGGCAGGTCATGAAGGCCCGGCCGGTTCAGCTGCTGGGACAAGGGTACTCAAAATAGTGTCTGAGCGTAACTAATTGGAACTTTTATATAAAAAGGATAATCAGAAATGACAACAGCATGTGTAAGAAAAATATTGCCCAATGTTAAGGATTTTAAAACGTTCTGGAAAAAACAAGGTCCTTTTCGGTACGCACTGACAAGCAAGGAGTATCCACCTGTGCTGCTGGAACCCGAAGAGTGGATATTTGGCCAGGATAAACAGGCGGTTCTTAAAGAGCTGATGCAGTTCTCCCGTATGAAGATGTTCTTTGCACCGGCCCCGTTCAACCCGGACAATAAAAACATCCTGCGTCCTGATGATATCTGTGCCTGGAAGATTGTCCATTTTCCGGAACCCTGGAATGCCATGATATGCGACGGGTTCCTGCCCGAAGGCCAGCTTACCCGGGCTGTGGTGGATGAGTGCTTGAGGCTGGGTCTTGCGGAGGATAAATCAGGCATTGAACAGGCTTTTTTCAGTCTGCTGGAAAGGCAGCTGCATTGCATGGGCTATGTATGGCTGACGCCCCGGGGGAAAGCAAAGACCGCCTTTATTCATGAATACCTGGAGGAGTGGCTCAAGGATGAGGAAGAGGGCGGGCTATTGTAGTGTTTTGTAAGTATCAATCTTGTTTTGCATGCCATTCGTTATCCGCTACCGACGCAGGGCCCACTTGTGCCCTGATCCAGTCCAGAAATGCGTTATTTCCGTCAAGTACATCCAATCCAACGATACAGGGACAATCATAGCTATGCATGTCCTTCACCGCCTCCACCAGGTCAGGCAAACAATCCGCATGGGTTTTTGCAATCATCACCACCTCGCGTTCTTCCTGAAGGGTTCCTTTCCATTCATAAACCGAACGCATACCGTCAATGATGTTTACACAGGCGGCTAACCGCCGTTGAACCAATGTTTTTGCTATTTGTGACGCTTCGTCCATATTTCCGGCTGTCATGTATACAAATCTGATTTCCATCCGTTCCTCCATTTAGTAATTGGCTGTATCCAAATAATTGAAGACCTGATCCTGCTGCTCGTGTTTCTTCAACATTTTATCTGCGGTCCTTACGGGGTTATTGCCTGGACAAGCATCGGGTCCGAAATCCGTCCGGCCTGGGTTCGTAAACGGTTGGTAACAGCGGATGTCTTTGGGATTTGCCGTGCATAGGCGATGTAGCAGTCACGATACTGGTCGAGTGCGCGGCGCAACAATTGCTGGTTGCGTTGCCGGGCGAGAAATGCCTGTTTCTCCGCAAGATGGCTTTCGTATCCGGTGCGGACCTTGACGTCTGCAATTGTCTCTGGTGTCTGCCCGTCGATGACGTCCGAATGTTCGAAGGGCGGAAAGATTGCACCCGCGTCCCAGTCCGCATCTATCGCACCCTCGGCGCCCACCCAGACATCAATCCAGGTCTCAAAGACCGAAAACATACCCTCGGCAACCTTCTCCGCCGGGAAACTGTCGGCTGGATAGCGCATGTATTCTGTGATCAGACCCATTAGGTCAAGCGTCTGGTCGCCGTTGGTCGGGTCATAGCTGGTCAGCGCTTGCTCCGTTATGCGAGCGGCCACAGCAAAGGCAGCCGTGGGTTGGTAGTTCGGGCATCCGCCGATCCGGGTTACGGCGGCCGTCAGTACAGCGATGTACTCAGTCGGCGTCAAACGCTGCTGGTCCACAGCTTGCACAAATGCCTCGGCATTGCCAAGGGACATGGAGAGACACAGTATTGCTATTTCGTGTATGAGATCGGTGTAGTAAGTCATCAGTTCCTCCAATCAGGGAACGGTGCGTTGTTTATTGCGATTGCCTTTGGATACTTTCAGGTTGCGACTCGACGCAGTGTAGGTCATAAGGTGGTTCAGGGTATCGAAGACAATTTGGCCGTTCGTTCCACCCGCGAACCTGAGCTCGCCAGGGAATCGGCCAGAGGAATCTTCCATCTGTGGTACCTCCAGCTGGAAACCTTGACAATGGCTGAATGTTAGTAGAGACCGTATCCGGGGCACTTAACACTGTTCCATCGCTACCGACTGTTGATGAGAAAGCCACCCAAGAACCAGTATCCCTATGCTGTACCTCCGGACGATATGCCAGGGGACCTGATGATGTCGACGTGTATACGCCTTCACGCATTTCACAGTTATAAAACGATACGTTCTGGGGCATCATGGTTGGAGAGGCTTGAAAACCGACGTTGATGGTCGTTGAAGTTATCTGAGAGATGTCAGTTTCGGTGTGGAACCTGCCACTGGACGGCTCCACGACGGTGAAGGTGATGGTAGCCTCGTTGCCGCAGCTATTTCGGCCCTTGATCGTGACCGATTTTGTGCGGTCGCAGGCGGTGTACCTGGTGGTCGAGCCGCTCGACTGGCTGAGCGTGCCCTTATGACCGTCATCGCTGTCAATGGACCAGGTGACGCTGGTGCTGGGATCGGTGGAAAGGTCGACTTCTTTGCCAATACCAATGTTCGTGCGTGTGCGGCTGCCGGGCTGCGTCGCTATTGTTTGAGATCTGATATTGAAGGACGGGCAGCAACTGACGCAGGGTCCGCCATTGGACGCACTCGCGGTGCCGCCGCTTTGCGGGGGCTGGTTGGCCCCCTGGGACGCGGTAGAACCGCCGCTACTGGAATTGCATCCGAACAAACACATCATCTACCTCCTTGAGCCATCGCTTTTGCCCGTCGTACGATCACCTTGAAAGCTGTGCGCAGTCGTGAGATGCGCGATGCGTCATCGCCCGGATGGTCAAAGGCAGCCTGTGCCCAGGGCTCAATCGAGCGTTACGTTCGGGGAAAAAATCTGCCATCAGTTCCTCCGGTGTGAGCTTGGGGTACGCATCCTTGTGGAAAGCACTGTCAAGGTCGAGGATCAGCTTGATTCCACTGCGCTTGGAAAACTCCGTTTCCAAGACCTGCGCAAGGGATGCCCAGATCCCGTCCGGAGGCCTCAACAATCGCGCACATGGCCGTGGAAGCGACACATAGTAAATCTGTTCGAATAGCGGATCTTTGTGCGAGTACATTCCATAGACCGTTGCTGCCGCCGCAAAGGCCCTTGTTGCTGCTTGGCCGATCAGCCCTAACCGGTCACACTCTGTGCAGATCTCTGCAGCCACGATAGCAAGCTGTGAATCCGTCAGGTCATCAACATAGGCTGTACGTTCTGTGCGAAGCCAGTTCGCCAACTCGGCTTCGAACCGGCGGCGGAGATTTTCCCAGCTCTTCAAGTTGCTTAGACGAAATAATTAACATGTTTTAGCATGCTCCCGACCGACATCTTCGGATGAATTGCCCAATAAATAACAAGTATAAATTCTGTATCAATAAAAAAACAAATTAACAATCATTTTGTGCATTTTGTGCCGGTGTTATCAAGTCTTTCCCAAGCAGATCCTGACTATTTCCCCCGGCCAGGGATTTTATCCGGCCGGGCTTTGGCGGAAATTCCCAGAATCCGTTAATGCCGCAGGTCTGGAGCATTGATGATAGATTGCTTTTGTCCAGATGTCGCTGCAGGGAGCTGACCATGAGAGGAACCTGGTCTGCTGGATAGAGCTCTCTGATTTCACGGGCAAGGTCGTTGACCCGCATTTGTCTGATAAAAAAATCCGTTATGATTGCGAGCGGCTTTTCACTTAAAATGAATTCGAATGCCTCCTGGGGGCCGAAAAAGGTCCGGGCGCAGAATCCGCATCCGTGAATGAGGCTGGAAAAGAGATCCAGATAGGGTGCTGATTGATGAATCACTACAATTACCGGGCGGTCTATCTGTGTTCGTTTATCTCTGATCCGGGCAAATTTCTTGGCGGTTGCGGTCTGTTTTCGTTTTTCAAGAATGCTGATCCAGGTGTCAATCGTTCTGACCGGCGCAGAAGATTCCAGATAGTTTGAACTGATATATGAAAAGGTATCCGAGGCCATCAACCCTTCTATGAGCCGGGGCGCGCATGTATCCAGAATAGTCGTGGCCACCGTTTCGCCCACTTTGGTGCCGGATTCGATTTTTTTTCTAATTTCAGCAATTACATAATCCGAACAGTGTCTGTCCAAGGCCCTGATGGCTGCTATGCTCACAAAAACAGCCGGATCTGTGACCGCCTTTACAATGGGCGCTGTGGATTCAAATTCCGGGTAATGTGACAGGGCAGTATACAAAAAAAAGCGGACCGAATTTTTAAGATCTTTCTCTTCGGTAAGGGTCAAAAGATCTCCCAACGATTCCTGGGGAATGGTCCTTGCAATGAGCCTTAACAAGTTCTCCAGCAGATCGGGGGTCTGATTTTCCAGATTGTCATGCAGTGCATGGGCCACTTCAGGTCCTTTGTCTCCAAAGTAATCAAAGGCCTTTAAGCGGTCTTCAATTATAGGGGAAACCAGCAGCCGGACATTGGGGTCCTCAGGGGGCTGGCAGGGTGGTGCTGGTTTGGCCGGCTTGGATTGCCTGGATAGTTGGGGCAGTTGAGACGGCTTTGCCTTTTCCCGGGGCTGGGACGCAGGCGGTGTTTTTTGTTTACCTTTTAAAAAAGTAAGGGCATCCAGGATGTCCGAATCGCATTTGTCGGTTTGTGCAATTTTTTCCAGTCGATGCAAGGCTTTGTTCGTGCCGATACGTTCCATGGCCGTAACCGCTTCCCTGCGCAGTTCAGAATCATCATAGAAAACAAATTCCGCCAGGTCATCAACGAGAAATTCCATGCCAAGTCTGCCGGCGGCCCGGAAAATCTCCTTGAGCAGGGTCTTGTCTGTCTCTTTGCTCAAAATATGTTTGATTAAATGGGTTATGGGGCCGGGATGATCCGGATTGGTGTGGTTGATCAGGATCATGGAAAATTTAAAATTAATATGTGCCCTGTCCATGGTGAGTTGATACAGACGTGGGCGAAGGGGGTGGGTGGGCCCCATGGTGTTCATAAGAAAGGATAAAATATCATAGGCAACATTGTCCGGGGCCGGGGCAAGCCGTTCAATCATGGCCTGCTGCTGGTCTTCATCAAGGCTTAAAATCTGTGACAGGGTATCTGAATTTATCTCCCCTGTTTTGATTATCCTTTCAAATTCCGACATAAATGACGCCATAGCTATTCTCCTTATGAGTCGTATCCTTTGGGATTTTTCTGTTGCCAGTGCCATGCATCTTTGCACATATCCTCAATGTCCAGGACGGCTTTCCAGCCAAGTTCGCGCGCGGCTTTAGAGGGGTCGGCCCAGCATGCGGCAATGTCGCCCGGCCTGCGGGGGGCTATTTGGTACGGGATGTTTTGTCCGCAGGCCTTTTCAAACCCTTTGATCATCTCAATCACCGAATATCCCCGGCCGGTGCCAAGGTTGTAAATACCTACGCCCGTCGTTTCCATGAGTCTGGGAAGGCAGCAGATATGTCCTTTGGCAAGGTCGGTGACGTGGATGAAATCCCGGACACCCGTGCCGTCTGGGGTATCGTAATCATCTCCGAAAACATTGACCCGGGGCAATTGCCCTATGGCCACCCGGGCCACATAAGGCATCAGATTGTTGGGAATCTCCCTGGGATCTTCACCAATATCTCCGGACGAATGTGCCCCCACCGGGTTGAAATACCGCAGCAGGGTAATGTGCCATTTGGGGTCGGCCGTGTAAAGATCGGACAGAATTTCTTCAATCATCAGTTTGGTTCTGCCGTAGGGGTTGGTTACGGACAAAGGAAAGTCTTCGGTAATGGGCAGGCGTGCCGGGTTCCCGTAAACCGTGGCGGATGAGGAAAAGACAATGGCGGTTACCCCCGATTTTTCCATGGCAGCAATCAGGTTCAGGGTGCCGGTGATATTGTTGTGGTAATAGCGCAGGGGCTGCGAAACCGATTCCCCCACAGCCTTAAGCCCTGCAAAGTGGATCACGGCCTCAATATCTTGATGGGCCTTGAACACTGCATGAAGCCCTGTTTCATCCAGCAAATCTGTTTGGAAAAAGGCAAGATCTTTTCCCGTAATATTTTTGACCCGGTCAAGAGCCTTGGCGGAGGAGTTGACAAGATTATCGAGTACCACCACGTCATGGCCCTGGTTCAACAGTTCAACGCAGGTATGGCTGCCGATATATCCGGCACCGCCAGTGACAAGAATTTTCATTGGAATTCCTTATAAGATCTGAACGTTATCTTTAATAAATCTGAGGTCCAAAGCGAATGTGACAAAAGCATAGTATGTTATAAATGAATCAAAAAGGCAAGTTCCAGGCATTGACACGCGATAATGTGTGGTTAACTTTTTTAATACAGGCAACAGCCTGGTAATCCATACACTGAAAAAAGGAGTATTTTTAATGATTGCACTTTCAGATGCTGCAAAAACGCAGATTGATAACTATTTTGAGGGGAAAGAACCCACCCCCATCCGGATTTTTCTCAACTCAGGCGGCTGAGCGGGTCCGTCTCTTGCAATGGCTCTGGATGAGCCTAAGGACAGCGACGACCTCTTTGACGTTAAAGGGCTTAAATTCGTAGCAGACAAAGAGTTTATGGAAAGAGCACAGACGATTGAAATTGATTTCAACGGTATGGGCTTCAGCCTTAATTCCGGCCTTGATCTGGGCCAGGGAGGCAAATGCGGGGGATGCTCAGGCGGAACCTGCGGGTAAACCAGACCACGCCATGGCTGTTATTAAAAAGGCGTCTTTGCACGGAAAAAAGCAAAAGACGCCTTTTTAGTCTTTTAATTTTTCCTAATCGTTTGTGTTGTGCCGGATGGGACCTGTAAGCAGGATGGGGAGCCCCTCCAACTTGTCTGCGGCCATAAGGCTCACCACCCGCTTAAAGGCGGTTATGATCATCATCTGCTCCCAGTCTTCAATATCGGAAAATTGCTGTGTGAATGTCTCCTGGAGCAGAGGCGGCAGGTTTTTGATGATATCCTGACCCTTTTCCGTGAGAAAAAGACTGACAGCCCGCCTGTCATCCTCTCTTTTTTTTCTGGCAATGTATCCCCGGGTCTCAAGGCGCTTGGTGATATCTGTTACGGTTGCCTGGCTTAAGCTTGTGGCCCGGGATAACGGAGTAATGGAAATCTGGCCATGGGCGGAAATTTCCTTGAGTACAATAAGCTGGGGGCCTGTCAGACCAAATTCTTTGTTCAGCTTTCTGGAATGAATGTCAACAGCCTGGATGATTTTACGAATTGATATCAAAAGGGTTTGACATCTTTGCTTGCTGAGTTCTGTTACGGCCATGATTATTTAAATTATGCCTGTGTTCTTTATTATTAATAATGGTTTGATGATATTCAGTTTTTAAATTTTAAGGTGGTATTGTATACTATTCTCCGGCTGGGAGGCAAGCACCAATGGTTTTCAGCAATTCTAAATATGAAACTTTTTAGTTGAAAAATTCGCACAACGACACCAAGACACAAAGCTTTTTATTCAACTTTGTGACGCTTTGTGCGAGAATGAATTTATGTCAATTTTTCGGGGAAATGCCATGGAACAACAGGTTAAAGAAGTGATTTTGAACAGATGTGCTGCTGTCTGCGCTGTCATGGTCATTGTCCTTGTCTGTATTGCAGGGTGCGGCGGAGCAAAAGAAAAGAAGGATACGGATCTGGTCCCCGGTAACTGGATTTACTACCGGAACCGCACCTATATTCTCACCGCCATGGATATGAAAGGCACGTGGACATCTTCGGTCAGAATTGCAGATGTGACCTCTAAAATTGTTGATTCCAGGGGAACGGCCGGCGGGACCTGGCATTTGGACAAAGGACAGCTCATTTTTACCGTCGAGACGTCAGATATCGAAGATGTCTGGAAAAAGAATGACACCCGTTTTTACAAGGTGCTTGAACTCAGCAAGCATCTCATGGTCCTTGAGGGCGAAAACGGTCGTAAGGAGGAATGGAAGAAAACAGTGCCCCAGAAGGGAAAAGAGGGTTCAGGTGCTCTTAATCCCATTGTTTCCATGGCGCCGTATGCTGTTAATCTGGACAAACATTCATCCAATGTTCAGGATCGCTACCTGTGTCTGAGCATGCATTTGGAACTTATGGAACTGATGCCGGAGCAGCCGGTGCCCCAATTTCATCCCCGGGCCAGGGATGCCGCCATCATCTATCTGTCTTCTTTGACCTATGATGATGTCTCTGATTTTGATCGCATCAAGATTCAGAAAGAAAAGGTCAAGGATGTACTCAACCCCTATATGGAAGCGTTGATTAAAGAAGTTGTCATTGACCATGTGGTTATCGCCGTTTCCGCAGCCAAGGTGGAGGAATTTATGATTGAACACAGGGCTGCACCAAGCAAGGAAGAGCCGGTTGAAGGAGAAGGGGCAGGGACCGGTGAAGAAGGCGCAAAAAAAGAGAACCCAAAGGCATCCTGACAGGCAGGCAATCACTCTTCCTTTGGTTTTATGACCAGTACGGCGCCGGACTTAAGACTGATTTTGGCCTCATCCTGTGTGAAAACATTGCTGATACCCATGGTCGAACCCATGCAAAGGGTTTGATCCGTCAAGGGATACTCCAGTCCCTCCAGGGTCAGTCCTTTAACATGGTCTGATACCGGGATGACGGACAACAGGTCGCCGGGACGGCCCATGAGTGTCAGGCCGGAAACAACAACATGAATATCATTATATGCATCTAAGATCGTGGTCGGGATCCCCTGGTCTGCAAGTCTGCGCAGAAGGAAAATATTTGCCAGGGTATGGTCAAGCCGGGTGCTGGTGGCACCCATAATGAGAAGGTCGGTGCATCCATGGTCAATGGCATATGCCATGCACAATTCCATATCTGTCTGGTCTTTGCGTACCGGATGCTTTAAAATTTTAACCTGTTTTTCTTTATAAAATAAAAGGATCTCTGTGGGAATGGAATCAAGGTCGCCGATGATAATCCCGGGAATAATGCCCATGTGGTGAAGATGAACTGCCCCGCCGTCTGCGGCAATAACCATATCCGCTTGTTGTATCCGGGGTAAAAGCCCGTCCGGCTCAGACAGGGTTCCGTTTGCTACAATGACTGTTTTCATAATTCTACGTTCATACCAGAAAAATAATATAATGCAAACAATAGTAATTGACACAATGTCCAGAAGTTCATATTTTCCAAGCCAATGAAGGTTTTCAAACGTATACATACCTATCTTTTTTTTGAGCTGATCCCGCCGTTTGCCATAAGCACCTTTTTTCTGACCTCGGTGTTTTTGATGACCCGGATTCCGGATATCACGAATATGGTGGTTAACTACAACTCCAGTATCACGGATATCCTGCTTTTGATATCCTATACCCTGCCGCGGTTCATGGAGTTTACCATTCCCATGTCGGTCATGATTTCGGTGCTTTTGACTATCATGCGCATGTCAGGGGACAATGAAATCATCGCCCTGAAAGGGGCGGGAATGTCTTTGTACAAATTTTTGCCGCCGGTACTTATCTTCAGTGTGATTACCCTTTTAATCACCATGTGGGTGACGGTTTACGGCATTCCCAATGGTAAACTGGCCCTGAAGGTGAAAACCATAGAACTTGCCAGGTCCAGTATTGACGCAGCACTGCAGGAGCGCCAGTTCAACAGTCAGCTGAATGGAATCATGATTTACGTGGCCCATGTGGATATGGGCACCCGGGATTTGACGGACGTATTCATTGAGGACCGCAGGACTGCCGACATGGTTTCTATCTCAACCGCTCCCAGGGGACGCCTGGTGCGCCAGGGAGACCAGGATGTATACACCATCCGTTTGTATGACGGCATGATCAACCAGGTTAATGTTCAGAATCATTCCGTAACCAATATCAATTTCGGGCACTATGACATCAATGTCGACCTGACTGCCATGCAACAACATAAGTCCACGGAAGTGACAAAGGATTTTGATGAAATGGGCCTTCATGAACTGCTCCAGCGTATCAAAATTGGTTTTAAAAAACCTGAAATGGATAGGGAAGCCCGTCTGGTTTTGCATGAAAAATTTTCCATTCCCTTTGCTTGTCTTGCTTTGGGGGTGTTGGCATTTCCTTTGGGTGTTCAGTCCATATCCTTAAGAAAATCAAGCGGCTTTGGAATGGGAATCGGTTTTTTCCTGCTTTACTATTTGCTGTTGGCCTTTGGCTGGTCCGGCGGGGAGGCCGGCCGTTATCCGCCGGTCATTGCCATGTGGCTGCCCAATGTGGTCATGGGGGGGGCGGGCATTTTCTTTTGATCCGTAATGCCAAGGAGCAGCCCGTACATCTGCCCCGTTGGATGCAAAATCTTACCGCAACGGTCGTGGCCTGTTTCAGGAAAAGTATAAAATCGTGATTAAATGCCTGCACAAATACTGGCTTAAAGAGTTTATCCGGATTTTCATTATTATCCAGGCATTGGTTATTATA
>AMWB02053431.1_pt1 | contig 14294 bp, 17 predicted proteins | sample 200311 | NCBI WGS metagenome assembly AMWB02 (sample SAMN02737377, study PRJNA173069) | bioreactor metagenome | biome: anode biofilm in microbial fuel cells | place: USA: California | collected 2010-12-16 | reverse complement strand
TTTGTTTATCGGGTCGAGTAAATCATGATATGAGATATTTAAATCGGGGTTTTTGCTTAAAATTAGAGTTACCTTTGTAATTACGAAATTATTCTTAAAAGCGGATTTAAAAATACTATTCCTGTAACCGAAATTGCAGTCTTTTTTCTGGAATATCTTTTCCTCTAAATTGTCAAGAGTAATTCCTTCCAATGAATTAAAAACATTTTGTAATTCTTGCCCGTAAGCTCCTATATTTTGAATAGGTGCTGCGCCGACGGTCCCTGGGATGAGAGAAAGATTTTCAATCCCACCAAAATTTCTTTCAACACAAAAGAGAACTAAATCGTGCCAGATGACTCCGGCGGAGGCTTCAATTACAACTTCATCTTCGTTTTCTGCAATAATTTTAATGTCATTTGATATTTTTTTAATGACTAAGCCGTCAAAATATTTGGTGAAAAGAATATTACTGCCGCCCCCGAGAATGAGCTTCTTTTTCCTTTTAAAGAAAGAATCAGTAAGAAGTTGCTTTAACTCGGTACATGAATGAACTTCGACAAAATACTTTGCTGAAGTTTCGATTCCGAAGGTGTTATATTTTTTTAATGAAAAATTTTCACGGATTGTAATATTCAATTCTTGTGCACGCAGTTGGTAGAATTACTTCAGATGATTTCCGTTTGCATCTGATATGGCATAATTCCTGCCCCTTGAGCTGCTTTCTGTTCAGCAGTCGTAAAAGAGGCCTGATCTTTCGCAAGAGAAGAATAATCAGGCCGAATGGAAGAGGGGAGTTTAAATTGAAATTTCGTTGGTGAGAAAGTTAATTGCTTCTCTGTCGGTCAAACCATATTCTGCAGAGAGGAGAAGTCCGGTTTTTTTATCGGCGAACCACCATCTACGGCAGGTTTTGTCTATAAAGAGTGACAGCCGATTTGTAATGGCAATGAGGCCTTGCTTCTTTGCCAGTTTGCTGACAGCTTTTCCTTGTTGCTTAAAATCTTTTTCAGTGTGTACACATAGGGTTGTCAATTTTTTTTCCATACGAACCTCCATGTCTGATTTTAAAAGTTTGCAAGCTATGTTTGGAAGCAGTTTGAGCTTTGTCGGGCGATCCTCCAATTGTCCCATTTCAGTCGTCAAAAAAATCTACCTGATTTCCCCTGATGTTCAGTTCGTTTCCCGGGACACCTGAACCCATCCATTCCGACAGGCTGAGTTTGAAGGGCAATCATAAAAATCCATAGTTCCCTGCTTATCAGATATACTGATGCGGGAGGGAGTAAACAGGCACGTTCCAGAGGAGTGACTCTGGAAGAATATGACTTGCGTCATCATGGCGGTTACTTGGCGTCTTTAAAGAGAACCCGACGTATAATCTCCAGCAGTCTTTTTTCATTTTCTCCTAAGTTTTTATCACTGTCCGCCATGCGCTCTGCAATGGCATACACTTTTTTCCTGTCCTCATCTGTTGTCAGCATTTTTTTTAGCGAAGTTAATGCATTACGGGGAACACTACTCAAAATCTTCGTCTGTTCCTTCACTATCTGCTTGTATTTTTCAGGGGATATTTCGCTTAATCTCCTGCTGCTTTGAATAATGTCTTCAGCTGCCTGAAATTCTCTGATATCAAGATTTTTTCCTGCTCCGGCAATTGCCACCATGACGCGAATACTCGCTTCGACAAAACCACCTTTGTCTGCATCTTTTCGCAATTCGGCCTTTTCCCTGCTGTTCCTGCTTAATTGTTCTTCATCCGGTTTCAGCTCCTTTCCTGCTGCCTGGTCTCCGACACCAAAAACATTTTCCATCCACGGCGTTGCGTAAAGTGATTTAAAGAGCAGTTCCTGCGATATATCACGCATCTCTTTAACATAGTCCAGACTCCTTTTTATAGAGTCGGAATACATTTCTTCCAGTTGTACAAATGGGTTATTGGATTTAATTGTTTGGCGCTCTGCAGCCACCTGTTCCGCCATCCATTTGAGAGGCCAGCACAAAGGATTTGCATCAGACACCATGTAACGCTGCATTCGAAGAGGATGTAGCTGCCGCAAGCATTCAGAAGCCGGTTCATTGATGGCTGCCCGTATCCAAGGTCTGACAAGCATACGGTAAGCCACATCATTGAACCTGGATATGGTGTTTACGGCCACAAAGGGGTCCTCGTCCTCCTGGCCATCATCGAATTGTAGAATATCCTCCATCTTCCTTTCTTCAAATCGAACATTATAATCATGGAGGTCGGGCGTACCGGCAACATCATCAATCACCATTTCATAAAGCCCGGGAGCGAGATAGTCTATCCACCCCATACTGCCAAGAATCTGATGATGTTCCTTTTTTGCTACACTGCTTGAAACAAATATACCAAGATGTCCCACGTTTTTATGAACCATATAGATGATGACCTGGCCGCAGCGTTTTATCTCGTCAGTGGTACCATACACCTTGTAGATCCAATTCAAAGCCTGTGGCGGTGGAGTAATGTTGTCGCCTGCTGACGCAAAGGCAAAAATAGGGGCCTTGAAATTTTTTAAATTAATGATGCGGCCGTCGTCCAGTTTCAACTGCCCTTTTTCCAGTTCGTTGCCAACAAAGAGGCTGTTGACAATAAAATGGATCTCCTCTGTATTCATTTTGAAAAAACCACCCCACCATTTCTCAAAATCGAGAAATCTTTTTTCCTCCGTATCGATATGGGAAAACAGATGGTAGTATTTTGTCCAGTAGGTATTGGCCGGGTTAAGGTCCTCAAACCCTGCAACCAGGTTGGCTCCATCAAACTTGTCGTGACCCAGGTCAGACCAGAGGGAGGTCATCCAGATGCCTCCGGTCAAACCACCTTTGTATCGCATGGGATTGGCCCCATCGACCCCACCCCAATAGGAAAGAGGTGATCCGTTGAAAACCAGAGGACCAGTCAGCTCAGGGCGATCAGCTCCAATCAGCGCCGTCGCCCATCCTGCCTGACAATTCCCTATCACTGCAGGTTTAGGGGCATCCGGGTGTCTTTTTACAACCTCCTCCAAAAAACGAATTTCTGCGTTATGGACGCGACTGATGGTCTGTCCAGGCTCCGGATCTGTTGAAAAAGAAATAAAATAAACAGGATGTCCATAGTCCAGCGCGATCCCGATCTGCGAGGCCAGTTTTGAACCGCCAATGCCGGGGCCGTGTCCCGCACGGGGATCAATTACAACAATAGGCCGGGCCGGAAAACCATCCTTGTCTATGGTTTTGCCTCTGTAGGTCTGCCGCCTGTCCCGGCTCTGTTTCTCATCCTGTCTTACGCTTTTTCGTCTGTCCAGTATTCGTCTGTCCAATATGTGCACGAGTGAGTAATTTACTGGATGTTCAAAGAGCCGGCCATCCATGATTTCCTCATAATCAAATAACAGTAAGGGAGGTTGTCCTTTCTCCAGGTGCGTCAGGTAGCTATTTCCTCTTTTACGCAATATATCCCAAAACAACACCGAACGCTGTGTTCGATCAACCATATAATCATAAGCCTGCGATCCTGAGAATATATCGAAATTCCAAGTTGGCTCAGATTGCAATCTTTCCATCACCTAGCCTCTTCTTTAAATAGAGATAAGAGCAAAGGAAATCATTAAGAATGATTTCTTTTTTAAGCGGTAAAGCAACGTTCCGGTATAAATAACTGCCGGCATAATGCCTGGCAGCAAAAGAACATCAAATCAAGATTATAAGTGCCATTGCTCCACACGCTATCTTTTTTACCTGCAAAAAGAGACGAAATTAACATTTGCTCCAGAAAGCCGGAGATTATAGAGAGTGACAGAGATGCCACACTGGATAAGGCTATCAATGAAATAGCATTTCCAACACTCAACTCACTTGTATGTAACACGTTCGTCCTGTAGATTTATTGGTGTGAGGTTATTTATCAACCTGACTCTGAGGCTGTCGCCATGGCATAACAGGCATGCCGGTCAGAATCGACGAGGTTGACCATTTCTCGGTCCAACTGGCCTCGAGCTGCTCTTTTTTTCAAATGTTCGAGTATCTCCTCCAGGGATTGAGGCTTCCGGTAGGGACGATTCTGGGCGAGGGCTTGGAAAATATCTGCAATAATAATGATCCGCGACTCAAGGCATAGATCTTTCTCCGTTTTATGGAACGGGTACCCGCTTCCGTCGAGTTTTTCATGGTGATTGGCCGCCCACAGGGCAATGTCTTCAAAGCCTCTAATGTTCTTGAGTATCTGGTACGTAACATAGCTATGATGGCGCATGATACCGAGTTCTTCGTGGTTCAGAGGTCCCTCTAGCTCCAGTATTTCATCCGAAACCTGCAGTTTACCAAGATCATGGAGCAGGCCCGCAACTTCGATTTTAAAGCAGATCTCTTCGGGTATGCCGCATTTTTTCGCCAGGTGCCGAGACAGGCTTGCAACACCGCAGGAATGTTCTGCGGTATATTGACTTTTCGCATCGACAATCTGTGCCAAAAGGCTGGCAATCGCTTTTATTCCGTCAGTATCAACGGTGATTTCATCGAGATCGACCTGCCGCTGGGCCAAAAAATCTTCGAGGTAGATTGGTTCCATGGTGATCCAGAAGGCTTCACTGCTCGATGATGCTAAAAAGATATCGACAAGTTCCGGATGGAAATATTTGTTGCGAAGATCGTAAACCTTCTGGCAAATTGTGTCTTTTGCTGCCAAAAGATTAGGACCCGGGTGGAGAGCAGCCAAGGCATCCACCCGGTCAACAAGAAAGATAAGATTCGAATGTATCTTGGTTTTTTCGGGGATGGGAAGATTTTTAAGGTCCTCCCATCGGGTGTGATGATGGAGGATTGCGTCGGCCATGGAGGCAAAATGAGTAAACTGCCGCATTCTCATCGCGCCGATCTGGCAATGCAGGTCCGAGCCTTGCCATTCGAGTTCGCCGACCAGTTTTCTGTGTAACTTGGTGGACGACACCCCGCAGTCATGAAGAAGGCCCAGCCTGCAGAGTGCAGCGGATTCGGTTTGATAAAGTCCCATTTTTTCAGCACAGGACAAAGCCATAAAAGCAACCCGTTTGCCGTGCTGCATATCATCTACTCCAACGAGATCTACGGCGCGGGAAAAGGCTCTAACCACCTGGTTGAGATCTGTTTGCATTGCGTTTCCCTGGGTTTTTAAAAATTATATCAAGCGATCTGAATTTTTGTAGTCTACCTCTCTTCTGTGAAAAACGAAAGGTGTCACCGTGAAGCGATGAAGGCTGTGAATAAAAAGTTGCTGAAACTGCCCTGGCGGAGATTTTTGGTTTGCATGGCTGGTATCGAATTGTTGGCAAGAGCCTGCCGGCAACGTTCGATAACGAAGAAGTCAAACGCCTGTTTTCTGCAGTCAACAATTGCAAGTATCGGGGCTTTGCCCTAAACAGCGTACAGTGCTGGTCTCCAAGGCAGCGAATTGAAGTGAAATCTCCACCACTTGGGGCAAAAAGGGAAAAAACCTGAAATTGCAGATGTTTTCAATCGGTATTTTCAGGATCGATTGGAGAGATCGAGATTGTGATCGCTGTTAAGATCGAATACAGCTATCTTTACGCATGGGTTATAGTGCCAGAGGTGTTTTACTCGTCTTATGGCAGGAACATATCAGGAATAGTTTTTCTTCACGTGCTATGCTCCCAAATTGATGCTTGGCATGACAAATCTCTATCCGCTGAAATACGGATTGGGTCAGAATTCATACGAGAGCTCTGGGTAATTCGCGTCGCCTTCTGGATTTGTTCGTTGCAGTGACGATGGTTTGACGCTTTACTTTCCGGAGTATTCGGGGAACCGGATTTATTCTACCTTAGAAAATATTCAAACTGATCACGTCGCCGGTGTTGTTTTCCCCTCCTTTACTTCTGGTGATGTTTTATACGTAACCGGCGAGACAGGTGTCGTTTCTGGTGAAGAAGCTGAAAAACTGATGCCCCGGGTTAAGGTCCTTGTGCGACTGCGCATTACCGGGCATGTGTTTGTGGCACGAGGGTTGAATGTGCAACAACAGTCAGAGGTACAGTTTTCTCCCTATAACCCCCCAGTCCGATATTTACATGAAGAACTTCTTGCCACGGGAACAGCGGGGGAAGAGCTTTCAATCGGTGCAACTTTGGTAGATGCACACAAATTGGCTGACGATATTGGTACGTAGACACTCTCACTGGATAAGCCGATATCTTACCTGCCCGGTCAATATGTGCTACTCGATTTTTCAGATTCATTGCACCGGGAGTATACTCATATGAATGACGGGAATCCTCAACTGATCAATGACGATTTTATCCGGACATTTACTGTATCTTCTGCACCTCCGTTAAAAAAAAGGGTGTTTGCTTCTTCCACAAGTATCGAGTGTACCGTAAAATCGACCCGCCAGGGAGTGGTGTCTGCATTTCTTTGACGACATCTTGCCAACCCCAAACCCTCCGGCGGTAAAACTCAATCACCTTTAAAGAACGCGTTGCAAATCAGACTCAAAGGATCTGGGGGGCAGTTGACTTGTTTCAACCCGCACGGCAATCTGACAGTATCTCGAATGCTGTGGGTGTGCGCCGGGGTTGGGGTAACTCCCTTCATGGCCATGGCAGAGGGCATAGAGCGAAGACAACTTACTGCAGAGATTAAGATGTTCTTTTGTTTGAGGAACAGCGAGGTGCCGGTTGCTCGTCGATTCTTAGGGAAACCTTTCATTTCATCGTTGTCTATGTTCGTGTCAGATGCACCTGCTCCCCGTGCCAAGCAGTTTGAAGCTTGGGCAGGGGGCGATAAATCTGTAAAGTGGTACTCCCGCAGAGTGAGTGAAACAGATATTAAAGCGATAGAAAATATTGCATTGCAGACCGTCTATCTTTGCGGGCCACCATCGTTCATGGCCGATATGACACACTCTCTCATGAATTGTGGCGTTCTATTGACGAATATAGGAAGAGAGTCCTTCAGCTACTAACCAAGCAGGCTCCAAGGAAAATCTCTCTTCACTCCTTCCAGGTGGTCAGGTCGGGTAGAGTTATGACACGTCTTCAGGGGACGAAGATGGTTTGGACAGAAAACGACTTCCAACAGCGATCGCCATCGCGACAACGAGCAGAATTGTTGCAACTGTGAACGTGACACGCATGCCGGTGGCAACAGCCTCTTGATGCGCTGTCGTGATGTCGCTTGCCGCCGATGCGAGCGCGTACACAGCGCCCATAAGGGAGGCACCGGTAATGCGCCCGAGATTGCGCGACAGGTTGAGCATACCTGAAATTACCCCTCGCTGGTCCGGGCGGACATCTGCCATAACCGTGGTGTTGTTGGCCGTCTGGAACAGCGAATAACCGCCAGTGATTACGGCGATTGGGACGATGTAGTCGAAAATGCCCAGCCTTGCCGGTATCATGGATAGAATGAAGGAGCCAGCTGTCATTCCGATAAGCCCAATGACGGTCATACGGTGTGCGCCGAAACGGTCTGAAAAATACCCGGCTGGCGCAGCAGTCAGGGCGGCGACAAGTGGACCGACAGATAAGACGAATCCAACCATAGCCGCATTAAGGCCAAGTGCAAGTGAGAGATAGAACGGTCCAACGACCAACGTTGTTGTTACTACCGTCGCGACGAGCGCGCTCATGGCGAGGCTCCCGCTCAACAATGGACCTCGGAATACAGCCAATCGGATCAGAGGAGATGCTGCTCTCGCCTCGGCAATCACGAAGAGGCCGATTCCGAAGGCAGCAGCTGACAGCAGAACTATGTTGAGCAAACCGAAACTGCCGCGGCCAATCGTCACACCAAGTGCATAAGCCGCGAGCGTCAGAGCAAGCAGTAGTGTGCCCACATTGTCGAATCCCGCCCGAGCAAACTTGGGCCCACGGCGATCAACGGGCAGGCAGTGATGCGCGAGGAAATAAGTCAGGATGCCCAGCGGCACATTGACGAGGAAGATTGCACGCCAACCGATGGCTGCGATCAGGACGCCGCCAAGCGAAGGACCGAGGGCAGTGCCAATCGCAGACATCGTTCCGAGGAGCCCCATGGCGCTGCCCGTCTTTGCCTTTGGAACCGTCTCGCCGACGATTGCCATTGTGAGAGCCATCATAATAGCCCCGCCGAGGCCCTGCACCGCCCGGGCAGCAATCAGCAGCCAGAGTGTGGGAGCGACACCGCACAATACCGAGGCCACCGTGAACAAGATGATTCCGGCGAGCAGCAGCCTGCGGCGGCCAATGATGTCACCGAGCCGTCCGACGCTGACGATCAGGGTAGTGATGACGAGGAGATAAGCTATTACAACCCACTGAACTTCCTGGAAAGATGCGTTGAACGCCTGCGTCAATGTCGGCAAGGCAACATTGGCGATGCTGGTGTCGAGGGAGGACAACAACATGGATAATGAAAGGCTGACGAGTGCCCACCGAGCCGAAGATGTCCGTTCCGCATTCCCAGTTACTGGGCCATCTCTATGGGTAAATATTGGTTTCATGATATACTCCGTTATCTGTTGAACTGTACTTTCGGTAACGCCCGAAAATGAGCTGTCTGACACAGAGTATAGTCTCTTGTATGACGCGGCGGAATACGCACGGTTTGCACTTTACTCGTGCGCTTGACGCCATCTGTTTGGTCGTGCTATAGTTGATGTATGTCAAAACCTGATCTCAACTTGCTTGTTACCCTTGATGTGCTGCTTACAGAAGGCAGTGTTGCGCGCGCAGCAAAAAGATTGCAGCTCAGCCCGTCTGCGATGAGCAGGGCCTTGGCGAGATTGCGTGAAACAACAGGCGATCCACTCCTGGTCAGGGCTGGACGCGGTCTTGTTCCCACACCGCGAGCCCTTGAACTCCGCAACCAGGTCAGTCAGCTCGTGCAGGGCGCAAAAGATGTTCTACGCCCGGCCGAGAAGCTCAATCTTTCACAGCTCATCCGAACGTTCACGCTGCGGACCAGTGAAGGTTTTGTGGAGAATTTCGGAGCGGGCCTTATCGCCCGCATTGGCAGGGAAGCTCCCGGGGTGCGGCTGCGCTTCGTGCAGAAGCCAAACAAAGACAGCACGCCACTTCGCGACGGGACCGTCGATCTGGAAACAGGCGTTGTGGAGAATACCACGAGTCCGGAACTGCGTGCGCAGGCATTGTTCCGAGACCGATATATTGGCGTCGTGCGGATCGGACACCTGCTGACGCAAGGCCATATAACTCCCACCCGTTATGCGGCCGGCAGACATATATGCGTCTCACGTCGCAATATCGATAAGGAACCGATTGATGAAGCCCTGGAGCCGTTTGGGTTGGAGCGGGAAATCGTTGTTTCAATCGTCGGTGGCTTCTCAACTGCACTGGCTTTAGCTCGAACCTCTGATCTGATAGCCAGTGTTCCCGAGCGCCACACCGGAAATCTGCGCGCTGGAATGCATAGCTTTACCCTACCTGTCTCCACACCGGAGTTCACTGTGTCAATGCTCTGGCACCCGAGGCTGGACAACGATCTGGGGCATCGTTGGCTGCGCGAGTGCATTCGGGATGCATGTGCCTGAAACTCATCAAAAACTAGACACACGGACGATCTGACGAAGACTGAATTACGGTGGGTAATGAATGGGGAAATTAGAGCAAGGTTCATGCTCTGAAAAATACTATTGGTCAGCAATAACTGTAGGTTGAGCAGTTAATGATGCCACATCAAAGATACTCGGTTCTGGCCCGCTATAGCAAAAGAGGGCCAGTTTCGCCTGATAGCTGGAGCAGATATGCTCACAGAGTACCTGTTCAATACAAGGAAGAATCAGCATTTCTTCTGCAAAGTCTGTGGTGTTCGGCCCTTTGGCGTTGGTAATGAAACGCCCATCGGTAAGATGTACGGAGTCAATATCGGTTGCCTTGAGGACGTCACTGAGGAAGCACTGTCGAGGATCCCCATTACCTGCATTTTATTGTTTAGGGCATCCAATCTGACTTGCCGAAATATTTGTATCCGCCGGTTGCTGCACAACCGCTATGATTTTTCTAAATAGAGAATTCTTATCATGTGAGCACATTTGAGAGTACAAAGAAAATCTTGTGAGATCGGCCTGAAAAGGATAATCTGATCGTTGATGGGTATGATCGTGAAAAGCTGGATGCGCTGAGAAAGCAGTCTTGATAGAATTATTATATAAATTCAATTGGTTCAGTGAAATCGGTTAATGTGCTTCCTACCAGAGGACGGCGGAATACGGTGCAAAGTCTGGACGTAATGGTCCCGTGGCAGGAAAAATAGAAAAAAGAATGCGAAGGAGGTAAAACATGGCAAAGGAAAGATACCAGATCAAATCGGAATGCCCTGAATGCGGATGTGGCCTTATATGCAATATGACACCTGATGAATACCGGGAAAAATATGGCGACATCAAGGATAAAGTGACCGTTAACTGTAATAAGTGTGGCACGGGGCACGATGGCTGCGTAACTGAGGAACACCCTGCAGTCCAAAACGGGAAAGAATCGTAAAATGATCGTGTAATTTTATTGGGTTGTGACGATTGTAGGGCTCGTTTCTCAAAACCGGGTTCCCATATTCGTCTGTCGGCAATCAGACATTCCTGTACTTTCATGACCCGTCGCTTCACCGGACGCAAGGGGGGGGGCGTGGGAAGCCTGATTTACACCCGATAGTTTGCCTTGCGCCGGTGGTCTAAACGTTAACATGCCACGATAAATCTCAAAATCTCTTCAACATTAAGAAGCGTGTTCTCATTTACTGTGCAGGTTTCGGACCGGTAGATTGCATTATAGCTGTTTGTACTGTTAGCTTGCCGTGCCAGCGTTGTTTGACTTGTCTTCTGGCGCTCCCTAGTCTTATGCCATACCTTCCTGATTGTATTCATCCGATACATTCATGGTCAGAAACTTTCTGCCATCTCATAAACTGTCACTTGTGAACTCCACGCACCAGCTTTGGTGCATGTCATCAGCAGAGATGTGATGGTAATGACCATGTAACGGGAAAAATATTGCTCTATGGAGAGATAACGGCTACATTTTTTGTCTATTATAATGGCCGCGTCATGCTGGAGCCAATTTTTCGGGTCTCTTGTAAAAAGCGGCTCCCTTATCATCCATAAAAGAACAATTAATGGCACGGAGAGACGACGAGGTCTTATCGATATGGGCAAGCGATATCTACTGTACAAAATCTGCAGGAACGGTGATCGCCATCTCCTCACTTGGCTGACAGCATCGGGATCGGAGGAGGCTCACTTGTCCGTGAAGCTGTTGCGCAAAAACCATCCACAGCTGCAAGACCTTGTCTTGGGGGAGGGCGAATTTTTCGAGATAGTTGAGGAAAGCCGGCTCAAGTCCGGCGAGTGGGAACAGGCCATGCAGGCCCTGTCCCTGCGCAAGGGCGGGCTGTCTTCCGTGGTTGCAAACGAGGGGGACAATGACTGAAGTGTGCGGCAACAAGGTCCAGACCGCCCAAGTGGCGTGGGCCTGATCAGCCGTGGAAACACGGGTTAAGTCCGTCAGCTCCGGCATGAATTATATGTCTTCTGCCGATATCAAGGCGTATAATTTTTCTCTCGGTGTAACTTCTCTCAAATCTATGATATTTTCTCAAACAAGCCGAGCAAAACGGAGCGGGTCCATAGCAATAATGGTCAGGCGAAGTCTGGTGGCAGTCATTGGCATCCTGCTTCCCGGCGAGACCGCTATTGCCGTGTTTGATTCCGGCCTCGATCAGCCTACGCAGACTATCCCTTCATTCGAGGCACCTACGATGCGCTTGACCCCACCGCCGAAATCAGCGATCCCACTGGCCACGGAACCCTGACTCCCTTATTGCAGCCGGTGCCATTAACACCCCTTGGCGCGAAGGCTGCCGAGAGCGGAGTTCCGGTACTTTCCGTCCGCACCCTGGACCAAAACGGCATGACCAGTTCCGACACCATTATGCGAGCCCTCGAATATGCCGTCAACTCGGGGGTGAAAATTATCAGTATGAGCTGGGGGGCGGAGGTTCGCAGCCAATTTTTGGAAAGCACCATGAATTTTGCCGCCCAGAACGGTATGACGCTCTATGCGGCTGCCGGGAACGAACCAACCGGTACGCCTGTTTATCCGGCGGGATATAGCTCGGTCATCGCGGTGGGGGGATTGAATCCTGACGGAAGCCAGTGAGAAAATACCAACTATGGCTATTTTGTTGAGCGCTACGAACCGGCCTTGGCCAACTTTAACGATCTCTCCTACGCAGGCACCTCTATAGCCAGCCCCTACGCCGCTTTCAAGGCTGCGCGGGGAGCATCAGAATAGGGATGGCTTGGTTTTGTAAGTTCTGTCGTGTGTTCCTTTAATAGCAAAAAAAAATGACCAATTCCAAATTTCAACCAATTGTGCAATCGGTGCAATTGAATAATCGCCACATGTTAGAGTATTAATCCGCTTAAGACAAACTGGGTGATTAGCAGCATGCCGATGATCCCAACTTCCACAATGACCATTGCCAATAATTTGCGCCACAGCTTCACCGTCTTTATCTTTTTCCACTTCCCTTGTTACTTCTGTGTTTTGGGCCACCTGGGCCTCCTATGTTTTGATTACCTGCCGGTCCAGCCGCTTCTCCCTCGTTTATTTTCCACTCGCTCTGGATTCTCTTCTGATTTTGCAGCTGCATGCCTGAATTGTTTGTCCCCGTCTTGATTTCATGGCGAAGCGTCTCTCTTTCCTGATGTTGCAGGACCTGATCATCTGCACGTAGTTGCAATCTATCACGCTGTTGCTCCGCTGCATTGCATATAATTGTCGAATATAGAAAAATTGCTGTCGCCATCAAACAAAGAACATTTCTGGTTTTCATTGCCGCCTCCACTGTTCACTCTGGTCTGACATAAATCATTTTTCTCTCCATGAATTTTCCTGCTCTGATTATTAAACGTTTCAAAGCGTCAAACGATACATGAAAAATGTGATTTTCAATGAAATGCATTATCTTGTTGGCGAAAATTGCAGATCTGATGACCTCCGATCTTCGTATATGACTGACCTGGAAGGCAGGATACCGGCCATAAGGGTGGTTGCTGGATGAATAAGATCTTGCAGAATCAGCCAGGTAAGGCTAGCCTGCATGAAGTGCGGGGTGAGACGGATGTGTTCCCTTACCCAAAAGCGACGTGGATTTGCGGGCCAAACTGATCCGCCTGCAGGATGAAAAAGGAGAGAGATGGGCGCGATGGGACAATGGATACCCTGGCAAGACCGGCAGGAGTGGGCCCAGGTGGTTGTCTCGATCACTGCCGCGGTCGCAGGTCTAGGCGGGGAAGTGGAACATCTGCGTGAAATTGTCAGGCAGATTGAGGGCTGGTACGCAGAGCTGGATGGACAGTTGGATAATCTTGGGGCTGTTACCTGCTGCCACTGTACCACAATTTGCTGCACCGTGGCAACGGTATGCTACGACTTGAGAGATCTCCTTGTCATCTACCTGGCCGACAACCGGCTGCCCCAGCAACAGGTAATCAGAAAAGCAGACGGCACCTGTGTGCATCTCACTCCCCATGGATGTTGTCTCAATCGCCGGGAACGGCCGTTTATTTGCACCTGGTATATCTGTGCGGCCCAGAAAGACGCCCTCATGGGACAGCAACATGGTGCAGGGAGTGAGATTTTCGCTTTGATCGCCAAAGTGAAGACGGCAAGGAAAGAACTTGAGAATCGTTTTGTCGACGCTGTCGGATAAATTTCTCATGAACTTCCTGATGCGCATACCTCTTCGTCATGAACATCTGTGTCTGGCATCATGGGGGCCACCCTGACTTGAGGTTTTATGACTTTAAGCCATTGTGTCTGCTTGTTTTTGTCTGGACAAGTCAGGCGGGCCGCACCGTTTTATTCGGAAATTTCCTGCTGACCGCTGCCGCTTGATCCTGGCCGGGAAGGACGTAAACGTTTTCGTTCCTTTCCTGAAGCGGCTTGACAGCGCTTTGTAAATATTCCTTTCGATTATCGAGATAGGGACCGAGCAAGTCCAAACCTGCAGGGCAGACGCTCATGCAATAGCCGCATCTATATCCGCCGCCATAGGTGAGACTCTGCCAGACAGCCATTGTTTCACCGTCAGTCCGTTTTTTTCGATATTCCACCATGTCTTGGCTGGTGACAAGGGATTCCACCCAGTTTAAAAACCCCCCCAGGCGATCCCGATAGGCATGAACCAGGCACCTGGCAAATGCGAAAGACCCGTCTGGAGCTATTGCTCCGGTTGGACAAGTACTGACGCAGAGGTTGCAGCCGATGCACGGATTGTCGTCGATGGGCCGATCATAGATGTCCAGGGCTGTGTCT
>AMWB02047916.1_pt1 | contig 14294 bp, 12 predicted proteins | sample 200311 | NCBI WGS metagenome assembly AMWB02 (sample SAMN02737377, study PRJNA173069) | bioreactor metagenome | biome: anode biofilm in microbial fuel cells | place: USA: California | collected 2010-12-16 | reverse complement strand
ACAGTCGAAATAATTGTCCTGGCCGGTCAGCAGATAATTGATAAAGCCAAAGTGTTTTTCCATTTTGAATTCGATCATCTTGGCGGCGCTCTGGCAGCCGATATCCGGTGTAATAATGCTTTTCATGATCAAAAAGAAGGCATCGGTGATCGTATTGACCTGATCGAGCCGGGCGAACATCAGACGGCGGATGAACTCCGCATTATCCTTAACTCCTGCTTTTAGCACATCCGGGTAAAGCCTGATAAAAGCTCCCGGCTCCTGAATTAACAGGTAGATGACCGCTTTTTTATGAGTATACTTGCGTTTGTAGTATTGTTTTTTGATCAATTCCTGCACGAGCATGAAGCCTTTAGGGACCGCGATCGACATTCTGGGAAATTCATGCGGGATCAGGGTCTGGCGGTATTCCGGGCTGATTTGCGGCGTATAAATGTTTTTCTGGGGCTGCATGCATAGTATCGGCGTATTCTTGCAGGTGCCGATGCCGTAGCTGATATATTGCCTCAGGATATTGGGGCCGCCGAATTTAACGATAAATGTCAAAAGCAGCGCCGCAAAGAGCAGATAAAAAATGGCCTGGCCGGCCCGCTGAATGGTTCGTATGATTTTACGGTTCATGTTCGATGATTTTCTTGAGTTCTTCTTCTGTGATCGTAAAAGAGTGTTGGGGTCCGGGGAATTTTCCCAGGGAAACCTCGGTCTTAAAATCCGTGATTGCTTTGAAGATATCCTGGGAAAGCTGGGCGTATTTTTTTACGAATTTCGGGGTATGGCGCTCGAATAGCCCCAATAGGTCATTGATCACTAGCACCTGGCCGTCACAATGCACCCCCGCCCCGATCCCAATCGTAGGAATGCTTAGCTTTTTAGTGATCAATGCGGAAATTTCATCCGGAACGCATTCCAGGACGATCGCAAAGCAGCCGAGTTTTTCTAGCAGAGAGGCTTCCTGGATAAGCTTTAAGGCGCCGGCGGCGTCTTTGCCCTGGCATTTAAATCCCCCAAGTTTTTCAGCAGTCTGCGGGGTCAGGCCAATATGGCCCATCACTGGTATTTTTGCCGCCAGAAGCTCTGTGGTGACATCGGCGCAGCCTGGGAACCATTCTAATTTTACCCCGGCGCAGCCAGCTGCGATAAACTGCAGGGCATTGGCTCTGGCCTGGCTTGGATCAACCTGGTAAGCAGAATAAGGCATATCTCCGATCAGGAGGGAATTTGGCGCTCCCCGGCGGACAGCCCGGGTGTGATGGAGCATCTCCGGCATACCCACCTGCGTAGTTGAGTCCAGCCCCAAAACCACATTGGCTAAAGAATCACCGATCAGGATAATGTCGATGCCGGCGCGCTCCACCAGATTGGCGGTGGCAAAATCATAAGCCGTAAGCATCGTGATTTTGCGTTTATTTTTGAGGTCTTTTAATTGGCTGATATTCATGCGTCAATAAACAATAATTTTAACCTTAGGAAATACCTTTAATAGTTTTTCAACTGCGGATCTACCCAGGACGAATACCGCGGTTGATAATACATCTGCCTCCAGCGCGCTGTTTGAGATTACGGTTACTGAGTTGAGCTGCGTGTCTGCCGGATAGCCGGTGCGCGGATCAAGGATATGGCAGTAGCGTTTGCCGTTATGCATAAAAAATTGTTCGTAATTTCCGCTGGTAGATGCGGATTGGTCGCGCAGCTGGATCACCCCGGAAATCTCGCGCGGCTGGGCCGTGCGGATGGCGATTTTCCAGTTCCCGCCCGACTTAGACCCTAAGCCATAAACTTGTCCGCCGGCATTGATCAGGCAGTTTTTGATGTTTTGCGCTTTGAGCATTTCGACGGCGCGATCCAGCGCGTAACCTTTAGCAATGCCGCCCAGATCGATTTTCATGCCCGGGAGCAGGAACTCTACCAGATTTTCGTTCTCGTGTAAAATAATCTTGTCGCTTCCTACAATTTTTAAGGCGGCCTGGATATTTTCTGCTCCAGGCACTTTAAACTCCTGGTTTGTAAAACCCCAGATATCGCTAAGAGGCGCTACTGAAATGTCAAAAGCCCCATCGGTTAAACGGTAAAAATCCAGTGATCTTTTAATCAGCAAGAAAGTTTCCGGAGAAACTTTAAGCTTGCCTTGACGGTTCAGGCTGGATATTTCGCTGTCCGGCAAGTACTTGCTAAGGAGCTTTTCGATCCGGGAAGCTTCGGCAAAAACGATCTTTGCGGCCCGCGGATCCGGCGAAGTAACCTCCCAAAAGGTGCCCATCAATACCCGGTTATCACGGTAAAGGCGGCTGGTTTTAAGCCAGCTGCTAGCAGCGCCGGAGTGATAAAGAAAATAAAGCGCGGTGCCTGTCCAGCCTAGGATCAGAAAGGTAACCAGGATTTTACGTATGCGGGCAGAAAATGCCATGGAAAATAATCAAAGTAATTCTAACTAAACTGCAGATTCCAGGTAACTGGCTTCAATGGTTTTGACCAAATCAAGCAAGAAGCGGTTGGCCGGGACATCAACCCCCAGCTCTTGCCCTAAACGGACGATCACGCCATTAATAAAGTCGATTTCGGTGCGGCGTTTTTTCAGGATATCCTGCAGCATGGAAGAAAAGTTGCCTTGAGTGCCTTCGCAGACCGCTTCCACTTTAGCCAGGGGGTCATCGAAGATCAGTTTGATCCGTTTCCTTTTGACGATGCGGACAGCTTCAGTAACCGCATCGCGTAAGATCCTGCGGGTGCCTTCGTATGCGATCAGTTTACCGTTAGGCAGGCGGGTGAGCCCGGATAAGGCGTTGATCCCGACATTGATAATGAGTTTTGACCAGAGCAGGCCTTTAATGTCGCGGGACATTTTACAGTCCAGCCCCACCTTATTAAAAATTTCCCGGATGCTTCGCAATTGCACCGGCGTCTTTCCGTCGCATGCTCCGATAATGGTTTCTCCTTGGCCGGCATGACGGACTTTGCCGGTTTCGATTAAAGTCGCACCTTGATTGGTTACTCCGGCCAGCACCCGTTCATCGCCAGCCAATTCCGCGATAATTTCAAGGTTTCCGATACCGTTCTGCAGGGTAAGAATTTTAGTATCCGGATTAAGCATTGGCCTTATCTGCTCCACCGCCTGCTTGGTATTAAATGATTTTACGCAAAGAATGATCAGGTCCACTGGCCCAATTTCGCTGGGCAGGGCGCTGGCCCGGATTTTTACCTGCCAGGACCCGCTTACCCCTTCTACGGTAATCCCGGTTTGGTTAAGCTTGGCAGAGCGCTCCTTATTTTTATCCAGTAACCAGACTTCTTCGCGAGATTTTGCAAGATACGCACCAATCAGCGAACCGATTGCTCCTGGACCGACCACGGCAATTTTCATCCCATCCCTCCTAATATCAACCTACTGTAACTTCCAATTTATTCATCAGTCTTTGCGATTTTAATTCCCGGCCAAGATGGAAATTCAAAAAAGCATTTAAGATCAGGTCCAGTTCTTTTTTGATCTGCGGATTCATGCCTAGATTAAGACTGGTAGCAAAAGTATTTCTTTCGATGTGCAAAACTGTGGCGATGGTCCCGCGGAAGATCGAGCGGCTGGACGGGTCTTTGGCAATACAGCGGGGGCAAAGCAGGCCGCCTAAAGCCAGGCTAAAACGGGATTGCCCGGAGATCCTGCTTAAGCAGCTGACGCAGGAGTCAAAATGCGGTTTAAAACCCGAAATGCTCAATATTTTAATTTTAAAGATGGTGGCGATCTTTTCCGGAGTATAGTTGGTCTGCAACTCCTTAAGGGCCGCCAGAGCCAGATCGAAAACCTCGGTATTCTTGTCCTCCAGCTGCATCAGCGCGTTAATGATCTCCATCATAAACCCGGCTACGGCCGTGCGCTCGATGCTCTGGCGGATGCCGGTAAAATCATCTACCTTATCCGCCTGGCTGACCAGGTGGATATGCGAGTGGGTTTTACGGTAAAAAACTATTTCATTGAGTGAAAATAATTCAAGGTTAGAGCCGAATTTTTTAGGATCGGTGCGAATACCTTTGAGCACGCCGCAAATCTTACCGAACTCCCGGGTGTAAAAATCAACCAGCAGCGAGGTTTCTCTTAAATCACGTTTGTTTAAAATCAGGCTTTGAGCTTTATCGATGGACATAGAGGTTTTCTTTCTTGCGCATCCGTTTTATTTGCCCGGGCTTTTGGTCCTGGTAGCCCAGGATATGCAAAATGCCATGCGCCACATAAAGTAATAATTCATATTCCGGGGAAGTCTTGAAGGTGGCTGCTTGCCGAAGCGCCGTTTGCGCCGAGATCATAATATCCGCCGTTAGCAGGTCAGGATTATCCTTGCCGCTTGAATTAAAAGCCAGGACATCCGTAGGTCCCGGCTGTTTAAGGAACCTGGCGTTATATTTTTGGATTTGGCGATCATCAACGAAACAAAAGTTAAGCCAGCCTCTTTTTTTGATTTTTTCCCCGTCAAGTATTTTACGGGCTAAACGCCTGATTTTTACGGCGGGGATCTTGAGTTTGTCCTGCCGGTTAGCAAGGTGGATTTTCACCGCTTGCTCCTTAACCCTGGTTTTCCTGCGGGTAGCTTATCCGGCTGTGGTAGATGCCGCTTAGGATTTTGGTGAAAATGCTGGATATTTTCTCAATATCCTTTAAAGTCAGGTCGCATTCGTCAAGCTGCCCGTCGATAAATTTATTGTTAATTACCTTACGCACCGTTTCCTCGATCTTGTCCGGGGCGGGGTCTTTAAGAGAGCGGGTTGCCGCTTCTACGGAATCAGCCAATAATACAATGGCGGTCTCCTTGGTGTTGGGTTTGGGGCCGGGATAGCGAAAACCTTCTTCGGTAACCTCCTGATTTTCTTCTTTGCCCTCCATCAGTGCCCGGCGGTAAAAATAATAAACCAGGCTATTGCCGTGGTGCTGTTGGATAAAATCCCAGAGGACCGGGCTTAAGGAATATTTTTTTGCCAGCTCCAGCCCTTCTTTGATATGATTCATGATGATTAATTTGCTCATTGTGGGGGACAGCAGGTCATGGGCGTTTTTCTTGATCTCCTGGTTTTCGATGAAATATTCGGGTTTCTGCAGCTTGCCGATATCGTGGTAATAAGCGCCGATGCGGGCCAGGAGGCCATTGGCGCCTACCGCGCTGCAGGCGGAATCCGAAAGGTTGCCTACGACCAGGCTATGATGGTAGGTTCCCGGGGCCTCTAGCACTAAACGCTGTAAGATCGGATGATTGAAGTCCGCTAACTCAAGCAGGCTGATGTTGGAAACCCTTTGCAATAAATATTCAAAAAATGGCATCACACCTAAAGTAATTACTCCCGAAAGCAGCCCATTAACCAGAATGATCAGGTATCTTTGCGGATAGCTGATGCGAAAATGCTCCAGGAGGATGAGGCCGATCAGCTGTAAGACCCCGCCTAAGACCCCGGCTTGGATAACCTGCGCGCGTTTACGCGCTTTACTGACCAGCACAATCGAAGCAGAACATGAGGCCATAAATAAAAAGAAGGTTTTAAATGGTTCCGGGGTAAAAAATGCGATGGAAACCGATGAGGCTAAGGAAAGAAAGTAGGCAATTTCAAGGTTATTGAATAACAGCACGCAGATCATCGGGATGATTGCGATCGGGACAAAATAGAATGACCACCCCTTCCAGATCAAATAATACCCCAGGCAGAAAGCAATCAGGAACAGAAAGCTTAAATTCGCCAATCCGGCATTTTTGAGCTTAGTGAATTTATGGTAAAAACACAGATAAAGCAGGATCAGAAAAAACGGGATGCCCAGGTTAAGCCGGATAAGATAACTAAATAAGAAAACCGAACCGGCGATAATCAGGGGGGTAATTTTAGTTTTATTGAGCAGTTTTCGCATAGGCTTGAATTATACGTTGCACTAAAGAATGGCGCACCACATCAGAACCGCTAAAGTAGATGAACTTGATCCCTTCGATTTCTTTAAGGATGTCCTGCGCCTGCAAGAGGCCGATGGGTTTAGCCGAAGGCAGATCGCTTTGCGTCATATCTCCGGTGATCACTGCCTTAGAATCAAAACCCGGCCGGGTGAGGAACATTTTCATTTGTTCAGCAGTGCAATTCTGGGCTTCATCCAGAATGATAAAAGCATCGTTTAATGTGCGCCCGCGCATATAAGCCAAAGGCGCGACCTCGATGATACCGGTTTCGATATAATGCTCGATGCGTCCGGCATCCATCATGTCGTAAAGAGCGTCGTAAAGCGGCCGCAGATAAGGCGATATTTTAGCGTGCAGGTCTCCGGGCAGAAAGCCTAAAGATTCTCCCGCTTCAATCGCCGGGCGCGTCAGGATGATCCTGCGGACCTGTTGTTTTTTTAAAGCTTCTACCGCGCAGGCCATCGCCAGGTAAGTTTTACCGGTACCGGCCGGGCCGATCCCGAAAACCATATCATAGGCTTGGATTGCTTCAACGTATTCCCGCTGTCCGGCAGTTTTAGGCCCGATCTTTTTGCCGGCCCCGGATTGGATGATTCCTGTGTCAAGCTGTGCGAAGTTTTCAGCAGGCCTGCTTTTTTTGAAATTAGCGATCAGGTAATTTAAATCGGTGACACCGATCTGGCCGCCGCCCCTTAAAGCCGCCAAGAGGTATTCGATCAATTGCCCGGCTTTTTTGATATTAGCGGATGAGCCGCTTAGCTTTAAATGTTCCCCGCGCAGGGTAATTTTAATCTTAAATTCTTTTTCGATGCGCTTGAGGTTGGCATCCTGGGTCCCCAATAACCCCTGCGATTCGATCTGTGATTCAAAGCGGATTATTTTATCCATCCTAAAAACTTACAAAACTCCTTTATTTAAGGTTTTCTGCCGGCTCCTGCAAGGTTATTTTTTGTCCACCGGGGATCTTTAAAACTTGCCCGGGATAGAGCTTGTCCGGGCCGCTTAAGACATCTTTGTTGGCCTCGTAGATCTTCATCCACTTTTTAGTGGTGCCGTAGAATTTTTTTGAAATCTTCTGCAAGGTATCATTTTTAACTACCCTGTATTTTTCGAAATCCGTCTGCAGGTCCTCGGCGGGTGCTTCCTCCATAATTTCATTGACCGGCGCTGGCTCGGAATACTGCTGGGTGGCTAAAGGTGTTGCTGCGGGGCAGGGAGTTTTAGTTTTATCGGTGGGGCCTAATTCGATCTCAAAAACCCGGGTCTGGCGGGTCATTTTCCTGTCGCCGGGTTGCGGGGCGGTGCCCATAATATAACCGCGGTTGCCGGATAAGTTGGAAAGGTCCTGGTCGACCCTTTCGCGGGTCAGCTCGTAGGTCCTGGCGACACAGCCGGACAACATCAGCGATGAAGCTAATACACAAAATCCTATCAGTTTCGTACGGTCCATGCTACTTCCCTCCTTTAATGGTTAAACCTAATTCTTTTAATTGTTTATTTTCGACATCCGAAGGCGCTTGGGTCAGCGGACAGCAGGCGTTGGAATTTTTAGGGAAGGTGATTACTTCCCGGATACTTGACTCGCCAGAGAGTATCGCCAGTAAGCGGTCAAGACCGAAAGCCACACCGCCGTGCGGAGGCGCGCCAAACTCAAAGGCCTCCAGCAGGAAACCGAAGCGCTTTTGCACTTCGGTTGCTTCTAAGCCGATAATTTTAAAGATCTTTTCTTGTAATTCCTGGCGGTGGATCCTGATCGAGCCGGAACCTAACTCCATGCCATTAAGCACCAGGTCGTAAGAGCGGGATTTTACTTTATCCGGGGCAGCCTCAAGGTGATCTAAATCCTCGGTTGCCGGGCAGGTGAAAGGATGATGCTCGCTTTCCCAGCGTTTTTCTTCCGTATTGAATTTAAAAAGCGGAAAATCTACCACCCAGCAGAATGCAAATTCCGCTTTAACCTCCTGCCTTAAGTCCGGTTTATCGCATTTATATTTGGCCATTGCTTCCTGATAAGTAATCCTGGGAAAAGGAACCGGCAGGTCGATATTTTTCAATTCCTTAAGGATAGCCCGCATCAGCCCTTCGGTCAGTGAAAAAATATCCTCTTCATCAATGAAAGACATTTCGATGTCCAGCTGAGTGAATTCAGGCTGGCGGTCTGCCCGCAGGTCCTCATCGCGAAAACACTTGGCGATCTGGTAGTATTTTTCGATACCGGCGACCATTAAAATTTGTTTAAAAAGCTGCGGTGATTGCGGCAGCGCGAAAAACTGGCCAGGGTTAACCCGGGAAGGAACCAGGTAATCTCGGGCGCCTTCCGGCGTAGATTTAGTCAAGATCGGGGTTTCGCATTCAATAAAATCTTTTGCCCCTAGATAATTCCGGATTACCTTATAAAGATTGCTTCTCAAAAGTAAGTTATTAAAAACCTTGCTCCTTCTTAAGTCTAAATAACGGTATTTAAGCCGGATCTCCTCGGTAATTTCGGTTTCATCCAGGATTTCAAACGGCGGCGTGCCGCTGGGGTTTAAAATTTGCAGCTCTTGAGCCAGGATCTCGATCTCGCCGGTAGCAAGCTTGGGGTTAACTGTTCCCTGCGGCCGTTGATTAACCAGGCCGGTTAACTTAACTACGAATTCGTTCCTTAAATTCTGGGCAGTTTTGTAAGCCTCACCGGATTCCTTGGGGATAAAGACCACTTGGGTTAAGCCGTAGCGGTCGCGGATATCGATAAAAATCAGTTTTCCGTGATCGCGGCGGTTGGCCACCCAGCCGCAGAGGGTAACCGTTTTAGCGATGTCAGATTTTTTAAGCTCGCCGCAGGTTTGGGTTCTTAGCATTTTAATTCCTCAATCAGATTGTCAAGGTTTACTTCTTTTTGCGTGCTGTTTTTCATATCTTTGACCGCGATGGTATTTTTTCGCAGTTCATCTTCTCCCAGGATCAAAACAAATTCTGCTTGGGCGTCATTAGCGGAGCGCATGGCGCCTTTAAGCGATTTGTTGGCATAATCCATATCGGCGCGGATACCGGATTTTCTCAAAGTATCCAATATTTTTAAGCCGGCAGACTGTGCGCTTGCGCCTAAAGGGATCAGGTAGGCAAGTTTTTTAGCCGCGGCCTGGCCAAGCCCCTTGTCGGCGGCCAAAAGGACCCTTTCGACTCCAAAAGCAAAACCTATTGCTCCTAACTGCGGCCCGCCTAATTCCTGGACTAAATTATTATACCTGCCGCCTGCCCCCAGAGCGTCCTGGCTGCCTAGCCCGCTGTGGGAAATTTCGAAAACCGTTTGGTTGTAATAATCCAGCCCGCGGACCAGCCGGTAATCCAATTCAAAGGCAATACCTAAAGAGCTTAAGCCGGCTTTGACCGCTGCAAAATGGTTTTGGCAATCCGGGCAAAGATATTCCTGCTGCAATTCAAGGGTTTTAAGGATTTCGCGGCAAGCCTCATTTTTACAGTCGAGTATTCTTAAAACATTATGTTTACTGCGGTTTTGGCAATCCGGGCAAAGCTTGGGCAGTTGTTGCTGCAAAGCGTTTTTTAAGCCCTGGCTGAAGGCTTGTTTATCTTTAGGGCACCCCAGGCTATTAAGCTTGATCCGGTACCCGCTGATTTTGCAGTTTTTTAATATTCGATCAGCCAGGCTGATGATTTCTACATCCAGGCTGGCCGAAAGCGAGCCGATTGCTTCTGCCCCGATATGGTGGAATTGGCGCAAGCGGCCTTTTTGCGGCCGTTCAAAGCGGAACATCGGGCCGATATAATATAATTTTACGAAACCGGCAGTTTTATCCAGGCTGTTTTCCAGGTAAGAGCGCACGATGGAGGCCGTGCCTTCCGGGCGTAAGGCGTAAATATCTTCCTGGTTATGGATCAAAAACATCTGTTTCTGGACGATCTCCGTAGCGGGCCCAAGCGTCCGGTTAAAAAGCGAAGCGTTTTCAATGACCGGGGTGCGGATCTCCAGGTAATTATAATCTGTAAAAACACTGCGTGCGGTTGATTCTAAGGTTTGCCAGGAGGAAATTTCAGCAGGCAGTATATCTTTAGTGCCCGGGATTCTATTAAACATATAAATTCAATATCGGAAATTGATTATCCGGCCGACCTGGCCGATTTATCACCGATCATTTGGCGATTAACAGTTATTTAATCTTTTGTTTCATTTCCAAGCCAGCTTTAAAGATGACCACTTTTCTGGGCGGGACAGGAATAACCTGATTAGTGCGCGGATTTCTGCCGGTACGGCTCCTTCTTTGTTTGACTTTAAAGACCCCGAAATTACGCAATTCGATCTTTTCACCTCTGATCAGGGCATCGATGATGCAATCGAAGGTTTTCTGCACGATTTTTTTAACGTCTATCTGTTTAAGATTAGTTTCGTCAGAAACTTTTAAGACAATATCTTTTTTGGTCATCGCTTTCCTCCTCGTTCGCAGCAATAGACTTAAAGCGCATTTATGCTAAAACACCGCATGTCTTGCAAGTATAATAACAGCAAAAAGTTACGATGTCAAGAAAAAAAGATCCGCAGGGCGGTTAGATTACCAGGGTGATGTGCTCTTCTCCCAGAAGCTCCTCAAGTTCTTGGATCAGCTGGTCGGAAGGCTCAACATAAAGCTTCTCTCCAACGATGAGCTGCACTCTGGACTTAGCCGGCGTATCCAGCCTTAAATAAACCGGAACGCTGCCACGGTGGTTTTCCAGCAGGGATTTTAAGCTTTCAAAGGTATTTTCCCTGACCCCGGAAAGGTTGATATTGACTGCGCTGATTAATTTATAAACTGCCTCGAAGGGAAAAATATCCTCCGCAATGATTTTAGGCGTTTCTTCTTTGCGGTCCAATATGCCGCGAATATGCACAATGGTATTGGCCTGGATATGCGAGCTGATTTTGGCAAAGGCCCGGGGAAAGACCAGCACCTCTATGGCGCCATCAAGGTCTTCGACCTTGAGAATAGCCATTTTTTCCTGCTTGGCCCGGGTAACGGTATGTTTGATTTTAATGATCAAGCCTACGATCTTAATCATATCCTGGTCCTGGTGTGTTGCCAGACTGGCGGTTGAGCAGGAAACAAAACGTTTGAGCTGGTTGGCGTAGCGGGCTAAAGGGTGCCCGCTGACATAAAACCCCAGCATATCCTTTTCAAATGCCAAAAGCTGGGGTTCCGGCCATTCCTTGCAGTCTACCATGGGGCTGGCGGATTGGCTAAAGCCGCTCTGGCTGTTAAGCTGGTCGAAAAAGGAAAGCTGGCCGCTGGATTTTTCTTTTTGGGCGCGCTGCGCCCCGTCTAGAATAATATCTAAGCTGGCAAACATCTGGGCCCGGGGATGGCTAAACCCGTCTAAGGCGCCGCATTTAATCAGGCTTTCTAAGACTTTGCGGTTGGCCAGCCTTAAATCGATCCGCTGGCAAAGATCCTGCAGGGTGATAAATTTACCTTTTTCCCTCTGAGCTACGATCGATTCAGCCGCGCCCCGGCCAACGTTTTTGATTGCTAAAAGTCCAAAACGTATGCTTGAGGGGTCCTCTACCTTAAATAAGATGTCGCTGGCATTAATGTCCGGCGGCAAAATCTTGAGCCCCATGCGCAAGGATTCATTTACGTATTCCACGATCTTGTCGGTATTATCGCGCTCGGAGGTTAAAAGCGCGGTCATAAATTCGACCGGGTAGTTGGCTTTTAAATAAGCGGTGCGGTAAGAGATCAAGGCATAAGCGGTAGAATGAGATTTGTTGAAACCGTAACCGGAAAAATATTCGATTAAATCGAAGATCTTGCTGGCAGTGGACTCCTTAATTTCGTTTTTAACGCAGCCGTTAATGAAATTTTTACGCTCCTTTTCCATGACCTCCGGGATCTTTTTCCCCATTGCTTTGCGCAAAATATCGGCTTGCGCCAGGGAAAAACCTGCCAGCGCAGAAGCGATCTGCATAATCTGCTCTTGATAAACCATGATCCCGTAGGTTTCTTTTAAGATCGGCTCAAGCTTGGGATGCTCATATTTAATCGGGATCTGACCGTGTTTACGTTTCATAAAGTCATCTAACATCCCAGAGCCAATTGGCCCGGGACGGTAAAGCGCTAAAAGCGCGATCAAATCCTCAAATCTTTCGGGGGCCAGTTTTTTTAGCAGGTCGCGCATGCCGGAGCTTTCAACCTGAAAGATCCCGATGGTATGGCTGGAGGCAAGTAATTGGTAAGTCTTGAGGTCATCCAGCGGGAGGTTCTCGATATCCAGTTGAATGCCGCGGATCTGCTTAACCAATTTAACGGTTTCATCGATCACCGTCAGCGTGCGCAAGCCCAGGAAGTCAACTTTAAGTAAGCCGATCTTTTCTAAGGTCCCCATACTGTAACCGGTAGTGATCTGATCGTCAGCTGTCTTAAAAACCGGCATGTAGCTGTTTAAGGGTTTATCCGAGATAATGACTCCTGCGGCATGCACTGAGGCATGGCGGTTTAAACCCTCCAGGGATTGGGCAATATTGATCAGTTTATTGATTTGCGGATCGCTTTGAAAAAGATTATTCAATTCCGGCTCCGACTCCAGGGCTTTTTTAAGGGTCATATCGAGCTCTGCCGGGATCATTTTTGCGATCCGATCGACGTCCGCGTAGGGAATCGACATCACCCGGCCGACATCCCGGGTGACCGCCCGGGCCTGCATCGTGCCGAAGGTGATGATCTGGGCCACATTTTCCTGCCCGTATTTTTTGGTAACGTAATCGATAACCTCCTGGCGGCGTTCATAACAAAAATCGATATCGATATCAGGCAGGCCCAGCCGTTCGGGGTTTAAGAACCGCTCAAAGAGTAAGCCGTATTTTAAAGGGTTAAGGTCGGTGATCCCCAAAAGATAGCTGACCAGGCTTCCGGCCGCCGAGCCTCTGCCGGGGCCAACCGGGATCTGGTGGCTTTTAGCATAGGAAATAAAATCCCAAACGATTAGAAAATAACTGATAAACCCCATGTGTTTGATAATCTTTAATTCATGCTCAAGGCGTTTTTGTAATTCGGGGGTATTTTCGAGTTTTTTTTCTGCGATGCCTTTGGCGCACAATTCCTTGAGAAAATCTTCTTTATCTTTGCCTTGCGGCGCAGAATATTTAGGCAGGTGCAGTTGTTTAAAGTCAAGCTCCAGATTGCAGCGGGAAGCGATCTCGACTGTATTGGCTAAGGCTTGAGGATAATCGGCGAACATTTTTTTCATTTCAGCCGGGGAGGTAAAATAAAACTCTTCGGTTTGAAAACGCATATGCTTGGGGTCATCCAAGGTGCTTTGGGTTTGGATGCAAAGCAGGGCCTCGTGGGCCGCGGCCCGCTCGCGGGTCGGATAATGCACATCGTTAGTCGCAACCAGGGGAATATTAAGCTGGGCGGAAATCTTAGCCAACCCTTCATTTACGATTTTTTGTTCGGGAATAGAATTACCCTGGATCTCCAGGTAAAAATTTCCCTTGCCCATTATATTTTGATAATTATCCGCGGCTTTTAAGGCATCGTTAAAGCGTTTCTCTACGATCAGGCAGGCGATCTCGCCTTTTAAGCAGGCGCTCGATGCGATCAGGCCGGCGGCATGCTGGGCTAAAACTTCTTTGTCGATTCGCGGCCGGTAATAGAAGCCTTCCAGGTAGCTGATCGATACCAGCTTCATTAAGTTGTGGTAGCCTTCTTCATCGCGGGCCAGGAGGATCAAGTGGTTGGCGGCATCTTCGATCCCGGTTCCGGTCTTTTTCTCAAAACGCGATTGGGGCGCTACATAAACTTCACAGCCGATGATCGGTTTGATCCCGGCTTTCTGGGCTTCCAGATAAAACTCGATTGCCCCGAACATATTGCCATGGTCGGTAATGGCCAGGGAATCCATTTTATAACTTTTAGCGATGGCGAGAATTTCAGGTATACGGCAGGCGCCGTCAAGAAGGCTGTACTGCGTGTGCAGATGAAGGTGGATAAAATCCGAACCTGGCATGGACGTAACTAATTATTCCCACTCGATGGTCGCGGGCGGTTTAGAGCTGATATCGTAAACAACGCGATTGATGCCTTTAACTTCATTGATGATGCGGTTAGAGATTTTTTCCAGGACTTCAAAAGGGAGTTTGACCCAATCCGCGGTCATACCGTCAAAGCTTGAAACGCAGCGCAAGGCGCAGACGTTTTCATAGGTCCGCTCATCCCCCATGATCCCCACGCTTTTAATCGGCAAAAGCACGGCAAAAGACTGCCAAATTTGTTCATAGAGGCCGGCCTTCGAGATCTCCTCGATCACCCGTTTATCCGCCTCCCGTAATAGATCAAGGCTCGCCTGGGTAATTTCGCCGATAACGCGCACGGCCAGTCCCGGCCCCGGGAAAGGCTGGCGGTGGAT
>AMWB02136112.1_pt1 | contig 14306 bp, 10 predicted proteins | sample 200311 | NCBI WGS metagenome assembly AMWB02 (sample SAMN02737377, study PRJNA173069) | bioreactor metagenome | biome: anode biofilm in microbial fuel cells | place: USA: California | collected 2010-12-16 | reverse complement strand
GGCTGCCGGTCCGTTCAATGCGGCCGCCATTCAGATCACCTACGGCGACATCGTGGGTGATGGCTTGAACAAGCGCGTCTACTACTCGGTCAAGGGTTCGGCGGTCATTCCTGGAACAGGTGAAACCCTTCTGGGCAAGCTTGAGATATCGGTTCCCAGCCCACCTCCCACCGGTAAGGAGAATGACTACCGCAAGAAACTCGAGTTGGGTCTGGTCACCGTCAAGGTTCCGGACAAGACCGACGATTACACCACCGAGAAGAAATTGATGCTTCAGGCCCTGGATGAAATGATCCTCCGTCCCTACCAAACGTTGCAGGCCGCCTGGGCCGACGCCAGCAAGTTGGAATGGGAAGCGGACTGGATTCGAAGCTTGTGGGGACAGAGCTCGGAAGAGGCCCTCGATAAGCTCATGAAGTTGTATGACACCTTCAAGGAGGAACTCGACAAGGATACCCGGCACGATGCCTTTAACCTCCACTGGCGGCGCCGCGATTTTTACTACGAGGTCACCAATGCTTGGCAGGCTGTTGCCACAGCTTCCACAGGGGTGGACTCGGTCCTTGCAGCGGGGGAGCTCACCGCCAATACCGCCAGATGGCTTTCCGAAGCATTGTTCCCAAAACTGGTGGAGATCGCCATGGTCAGCTTTGGTCGATCGCCGAAATGGGCAGATTTCAGCGGTAGCGCCGCTGCGTATTTTCAGAAGTACATCAATTTTTTTGCCGAAAAGTGCTCCAATGCCTATGTTGAGGAAAACCCCGAGCCATGGAAAAAAGCCGGGCAGGAGACTGTTGATGAGATTTGGAAAAATTTGTTCACTGATATGTTTGATCTTTTCTATGGTTCACAGGCGGAGAAGCCCTTCGAGAAGAAATATGATTTCGACTTGTCAGGTCCCGAAGGCACGCTGCATGGCCTGAAGGTCAAATCCAGATTGTATGCCTATTTTGCTATCATCAAACTTTTTCAGCACTGGATCTGGGAGAAAAAAGAAAACGGGGACGACAAGGGCTTTCAGGAAGCCTGTTGGGAGGTGGTCAACGACCTGGCTGTAAAGACAGTGGCCGACTCGTTCGAGTGGTTCTGCGGGGATGTTCCTCCGGGCGCTGCGGCTGCAGCCCAGAGCAGTTTCCGGGATCAGATCGGGGACAAATATCAGGAGATCGTTGATGCTCTGAAAAAGCTCGAGAGGCTTGGTGAGGGGCGGCCCTGAGAAGCTTTTTCACTTTTCACCACGCCTGTTCACAGATTACGGTCAGCCCGTCCTTTGTCCCGAGCCAGACCGCTCCGTCGCTGTCCTGGCCGATCGCTTTGATCTCGTCATGCGCAAGGCCGTCGGCCGCCCGTCGAATTTTCCAGCCCGATGGATCTCGGACGGCAATGCCGTCATATTCCGAACCAGCCCAGAGCCTTCCACTCCGGTCTTCGAAAAGAGAGCGCACCTTGGCGCCCGCTAGGCCGTCTGTCTGGTGCAGGACGCGAACCAGCCGCCACCCCTCGTCGCCCATTTCGAAACTGGCCAGCCCACCGCGATCCATGAGACCCGTACCTGCCCAGATGCGTGAATCGCGGTCCTGGAAAAGGGAGGTAACGCTTGCATGCGGCAGGCCATCGACCGGGGTCCAGCGATGCCAGCGCCCGGCGGAGAACAGGCTCACCCCGCCGGCAGGCACGTTGTAAGAGCCAAGCCAGATGCCTCCATCCTTGTCCTCGGTCATCGTATTCACCACATCGGATGCAAGACCATCGGCAGCGTGGAGAACATGCCATGCATTATCTTCGATCACGGCTGCACCCCGGTCGGTGCCGACCCAGAGCGCACCGTTGTGTGTAATCAGGAGTGAGAGAACCTTCCCCAGTGTGAGACTGGCAGGTAAATCCACCTTTGTTGTCCGTCCATTCACACACCGCATCAGCCCCCCGTCGTGGCCAACAAGGAGCGACCCATCGCGGTCTCGAAGCAGGGCATGTATGTGCCGCGGACCGTTTCCGTCAGCAAAGGCTGGGCGTGCCAAGCGCGTCCGGCGGTCGACGACCCACACCCCCTCCATCCCCCCGGCCCAAACTTCATCGGCTTCAACGAGCATAGTGCTGACGTCGTGAGGCGGCCGCACGAGTTCCCACCCCTGCGGAAGGGGCTTCGTCAATTCGGTTGGGGCAGGGCGCAGCATCGTCCACGTTATCATTGAGATGCAGACGGCAAACACCAGAACCTGGGCAATGCGCTTCACAGTGGGGTCCTGGTCCTGTCCATGCAACCGGGTGAGGCTTCTGCTGAGATTTGCTGAGGTGAAATCCAGCCTCTGGACAGTTTTTTCCGCAATTGCATATATCTGTTTAAGATCATTAATCCGGATGTCCTTGTTGATTATCTTCTATCAGGCGGCCTCTGTCGATTCGGATCATCCGCCGGGAAAAGGTGATCTCATCCAAAAAATCGTGCGTTACATACAGCAGGGCGAATTTCTCTTTTTCCCGGAATCGCCGCACGACATCGATTAAATCCCGGCGCCCGTCGTCGTCGAGATTCGTCAAAGGTTCGTCCATGAGAACCAGCGGCCGCCTCGGGGCAAGTGCCCGGGCAAGTGCGACGCGCCGTGCCTGACCACCCGAGAGTTCCGCGGGATAACGTGTGAGTAGTCCATTAATGCCGGTGTTGTCTGCAACATGTGATAGCCGCTCTGAACGATCGGATGGCTTCAGCGCCGAAAGGCCGAACATTACGTTCTGATATACGGTCATGTGCGGCCAAAGGCGGGGTTCCTGAAATACAAATGCGATGTTACGCCGGTGGGGCGGGAGAATACAGTCAGGCCGGCTGGCCTGCAAACCCTGCAGCCAGACTTCTCCATTGCTGGGTGCAGTGAGCCCTGAAATAACGCGCAGCAGGGTTGTCTTGCCGCAGCCAGAAGGTCCTTTAACGACAACTGTTTCACCCGCGTCGAACTGCAAAGAGAAATCGTCGAGGGCAACAGTGCTGCCGAATCTTACAGTAACCTTCCGTATCTCAAACATTGCCTGGCTCCATCGTGATTTTTGCAGCTCTTTGGTGCAGGATAACAGTCAGGAATAGGCCTGTTGCAAGCGCCGGCAATGCCAGCAGCAGGCAAAGTGCTGCAACCTCGCGGGAAGCCCCGTAATGGAGCAGGTTATATAGCCGCATCATAAGCGTGGCATGTCCCGGTGCGGCTACAAGAAGCGTTGCGCCCAGCTCGCCCATCGTGAATGAGAAACAGATAGCTCCCGAAATCACCAAACCGGGCAGCATGAGCGGCAGCGTCACATGTAGCAATGCTTGGAGGCGGCTGTGTGAGAACACATGCCCGGCCTCGATCAATCCGGTGTCTGCCCGTCGGTGCGTGGCAAACGACACGAATGCCGCAATAGGCAGAAAACGGGCGGTATTCGCCCACACCGGTAAAAATTCTTCAAACCTGTATCCCAAAAAGCCGTCTATCTGCAGAAGTCCGATACCTATCAATGGGGCGGGCAATGCAAAAGCCAGACAAGTGAGCACCCACAGGATTGCGGAAACAGGTCCTTTTTTGTCCAATGCCCGTCCCATTGCAAGGCCGAGGAGAATGCAGAGCGCAGCAGTGGAGAGCGCAATGGCGACAGTTACCCCCATCTCGCTGCGGGCACCCGATGCGGCAACGGCCAGAGATCGAAAGGAACCGGCTGTCGCCGTCATGACCGCCAGGGGAAAAAAGAAGTAAATCAGCAGCACGATGACGGCAGCAATGTTCAACCGCGTACCGAATTCCACTGAAACAGAGGAGGCATTATGTGACATGGCCATTGCCTGAACTCGCCGTCCGATTCTTAAGACTGCTATCAATGTAGCTGTGATGATGGCTACCAGCGGCACTGCGGTGAATACAGCGGCAGCCGGATGAATGCCTGTGCTGTAGGCAGAGAATATCTCAAGTGCATATACGTTTACCGAAAACAGCGACGGCACGGCATAGTCCGACAGGCTGAGCAGAAACATCACGCCTGCTCCGGACAGGAGAACCGGCATTGCAAGTCGCACTGCGATGCCGGCCAGCACTGCCGACTCCGGCCGGTAGATAATACCTGCCTCAAGCAGCCGGGTATCCAGCATGGCGAAACCGGCCCATGCAATAGTGACGGCGATCGGCAGGAAAGACAGCACCTCGGCAAAGCCTGCTGCAAACCACCCTGCCGGCTGAGCAACTATCAAACCGTGATGACTGAGCCATTCGCCGGCAGTCATAACGGTTGCCGTCCAATTGATCCCATGGATTGCCGGAGGAACAACGATCAAGGGGGGGAGGATTAAGGCGAGTATCTTTTTACCGGATATGCTGCGTATGAGTATGAGGGCAAGCGCTGCGCCGATGATAGAAGTTCCTGCCGCCACCAAGGCAGAAAAAAGTACTGAATGGGCAAGAAGACTCACCTGCCGGACGCTGACAGAAAAAATCCGGGCAGTGCCGGCATCTGAAAACCAGTGAATGGACAGAAGCGGCAGGACCATACCGGCAATGGGCAGAGCGATGATTGCTGCGGCCAGCAACAGCAGTGCACTGCATAAAATGTTTTCTATCCATGTTGCCTGAAATCTCGGATTCATATCGGGCTCAGACTTGAAAGAAAATCAGCGAGAAAATATTTCACGCATCTGCACCATTGTCTGAGGGAGCTGTTTTTGGATATCTTCAAGGGGAACAGACATCGTCTTTAGACCATTAGGAAACATGGCGACGGTCTTCAGCTCGCCTCGAAGAGACCACTGGCAGAAGCCTGCAAGGATCAGCTTTCTTTCTGTCTCCGCCCTAAGGAGGTAGTTGATGAGTTCTGCAGCTTCCTGTGGGTGCGGCGCACCCCGGATGAAAGCAACCGTTCCGGGAATAATTAGAGTGCCCATTCCGTCCTGGTCCGGTGCTATCACATCAACCTGGGCACCACGCTCTATTGCACCGAGGGCATCATCCGTATCGGTCAGTCCGAACATCCATTGACCGCCGGCCACCATATCGCGTACAACCGCATTGCCGTCTACAATGCGAATACCACGGGACTTCATTGAGGAGAAGAGACCCTGTGCCGGACCGGCTCCCATAACACTGTATAATGCCGCGGCATAAGTTGCCGATGTGCCAAAGAGCGGCAGCGCCATACCGATCCGATCCGGAGGATACTTGGGGGTCAGGAAGTCATCCAGCTTCGTCGGGTAGTCCTGCGGTTTCAGCAGATTCCGGTTTACGAGAAATACACGTGCGCGTCCGCCGATCCCGAACCACAGGCCGGCAGGGTCCCTGAAGGTGTCAGGCAGTTCAGCGGCTGAGGATGGCTTGAATGATGCCAGCACTCCCTGCTCCTTAAGACGAAGGGTCTGTGCGAACTCGCTGTTCCAGAAAACATCGGCACGAGGGTGGTCTTTCTCAGCGATAAGCCTTGTGGTCAGGCCCGTTGTTTTGGCAGCTTCCACGTCATACACGGCACGTACTTTAACTCCGGTTTCTTTCTCAAAGGCCTCCAGAATGGGTTCAGCATACACCTGATCTACGGAAACGTAGACGACAACCGAACGCTCACCAGGGTTGCATCCTGACAAAAATAAGATCAGGGGCAGCAATAAACAGCACATGAATGACATAAACTCAGGTGTTGGCACTTTGTAACGTCCGTTGTCAATCAGATTCTTCTTTGTCATAATGTTTCTTATTCTGTCTTAATATGCTTGTTTCCTCGGAGTGCCAATTGAACCCCCCCCATCTGAAACCGTGAGAAAATCCATAAATGACAGCATGTTGATGATTATACCATGTTCTAAAAAATCAACAATCCTTATCCTTTTTCATCTTTTCTTCCATCACGGGAGGTCATGGTTGTTTTCTATCCTCCCGATTTTAATCCTGCCTGGTTATTATCGAATTGTTCGACAATTCTTTGGGCTTCGGCTTCTTTGCCTATCGGCACAGGCACCCTGACCGCCACTGATTGTCTGACGAAGTAGAGGGAACGTCCGGCCACCGCCAGATATGAATAGACAAAAATCAGCAATGGAAACGGCTTCGAGAGATAATTCACAGATTCGATCCGTGAGCCCAAGAAGTTCCATGTGTGAACAGACCCGTTAATGTAAATTCCTGATGCCCCGATATACACCTCTCCAGTCTGTTTCAGGTTTCTGCGGTACTTCAATCCGGGCAACAACCAGGCGATAAGCCAGAGCAGCATGAGCATCCCGAAAAGAGCCAATAACGTCCATACGGCCGCTTCATTTCGGGTGGTCAGCCAGAAAATCAGACCGATTCCCAAAGTGATTACTGAAATGAGTATCACAAGACCCATTTTTTCGGATTTTTCCTCGCCGTATTCCCACTCGGCAAACCGATGCCATTCTTGGGGATCAAATGTCCAGTGAGCCAGAAAATCACGTCCGCTAACGATCTTGCGCAAGGTGGACAACTGGAGGCCAAATATCAGCAGGGTGATAACCCCGCTCAGTAAAATGAATCCCCCAATGACGATGAAAGGGGCCCCCTCGAATGCCCCTGAACTGAAATACCCATAGAAGAACGGCAAAGCGACTGCAGCGACGCCAGTTGTCAGAATGGCTGCACCTGCTTTGCACCCCAGACCGGCGGAGCTTTGTTCGAAGAGACTGGGCTCTCCCCGATAGAACCGGTTCAATACCAGCAGGCTTAGTGCAACGGTCAGCACAACTATAGAGTGATTGCGGAAGGGATAGTGCAGATTATCTGGAATATTGCGATCTTTCAGGTCTGTTGGATAGAGAGATCTGAAATGGAGGTGAGTGACGGTGTTCTTGTCCCGAATTTCAAGGTAGCCTTGCGCTTTAGTCAATTGGGACAACGGCGTATCAATTGGATGAAAATACTTCATATTTTTAATCGTGGCCGGGTTGCCTGAAAAATTGTCGGCATACCAGTTCAACCATACAGCGCTATCCACCCGAATGCGCTGGTCCCGGGTTTGCTGGTCGATGAATTCGGTTAGCGGAACAGGGGCGGCCATGGACCAAATCAAAGCTTTCGCCGCTTCCATGGCGCCCCATAGATGTTCGGGGGGTGTATGGCTCTTTTCATACGCTGCGGCCCAGTCAACGGCTTCCATCTGCAGAAGCAGGGGCGCCGGACGCCAGAAGAGCAACAAACCCATCATCAGGGTGCATGTTGTCAACAAAGGACGCACTAAGAAGCGCATGTTTTATCCCTTTCCGGGCCTTGCCGAAAAACAACGGTTCACCACGGGTGCCGGTGGTCTCCGGATTGTTTTGTTTAATGCTGCAGATCGATTTCCCGCCAGGTTTTTCCCAAATCGATCGAAACCCAGAGGCCATGTTCCGTTCCGGCCAGAATGTTCCTGTTCCCGTCCACTGTGAGGGCAAGGACCTGCCTGCCCTCAAGTGTTCGCCGGGGCTGTTCTATCCTGGTACCGGTCCAGCGGACGATGTCAAGGCCGCCTCCCATGCGAATGGCGGCAAATCGGTTGTCGTCAAGGCGACTAAAGAAAGTGTAGCGGTCTTCAGGGATGTCGCCTCGCTCCTGCCATTGGCCATCCTCTGTCCTCATGAAACTGGAAAGGAATCGTTCAGTCCACAACCTGCCGTCTGAATCTATCCACAGGTCTCTATAGTTCTGGCCGAATCGTTCCCGCCGCCATGAACTCAATCTGTTGTCGGATATGAGCAAATCTTGGATGCCGTAAGCCACTCCCACGGCATCCGGCAGGAACATGATATCCCAGCATGAATAATCGTGACCGTATTGGTCCGAAGCGATGATTTTCTGCCAGACATTGTCCGCAGATAGCCTGAAAAGACCTTTCCCGTCCGAAGATGCTGCAAAGAGATCGCCCTGATCATTGGACCTCAATGCCTGCACACCCTCAGCCGCCAATCCGGTCATCACTTTTTCCCAGTTGTAGCCGCCGTCACCGGAAACATACACCCCTGCTTTTGGGGAGCCGACGAACAGTCGATTATGCCGACCGACCGCAATGGACAGAGTTTCGGTGTAGGGAAATGGCAAATCCACGCTTGTCCGACTTCTCCCCCCTTCAATGATTCGCAGCAGGCCCGCCCCCTTGATAACTGCATACCATGTCTCATTTTCCCCCGTCGCCAGTTTTTCCACACATGACAAATTGGCAAAGGGGCGCGGCAGCCATGTTCGTCCTTCATCTCGCGAGACATATAAGCCCCGATCATATGAGCCGGCATAGAAAGTTCCGTCGGATGCAACTGCAATACCGTGGATGTTGGCCTTATTGAGCACACCTTCTGACAGGTTCCAGCTCTGTCCGCCATTCTGCGAAAAGATCACTCCTTCACCGCGGGTACCGACCGTTATCGGTCCGTGAGGTGCAAACGCCAAGCATTGAACGATTCCTTCGGAAAGGCCGGTATTTACGCCGGACCATGCCCGGTTTTGCCGGGACCAGCGGAACAGCCCTCCGCCATAGGTACCTGCATATACCGTTCCCTCCGGACTCAGGCCAAACGATAGAATGTTTCTGTTTAAAAGACCGTTGTTTGCTTCCTGCCAGGTTTGACCTCGATCATCGGACTGGTACACGCCATTGCCGAAAAATCCGGCAAACGCCTCATCCTGACTGCCGAATACGGCTGTTTGAACGGGCGCATCGGGCAGCCCTTGAACGGCAATCAGATCTTCTTCAACGGATTTATCCAATTGTGCAGTCTGATCTTTCAATGATTGCCATTCTGAATATTTCTGTACCAACTGCATTTTGTCGGGGGAATTGTCCGGCAGTTCTTTTAGCTTCATCAGCTCCGCCAAGGTTCGTTTGGCTTTATCCGCCAAGTCTTTTCGCTTTTGTTCGGTTCTTTCCGTTTCCTGAAATTTTTTCGTGCTGAAACAGAGAGGAGAGGCCCGAAACAATCCCTTGCCCCATACCTTGAAAAGACATAAGGCACCATCCGCAGAAAAAGTTATAAAGGCAACTTTGAGATTGGACACTTGATGCCAGTTCAGCCCGCTGTCATTGGAACAAAAAACGCCTGCTGACGTTGTCAGGAAGAAAATTCCGTCAGCATCCGTCGAAATGGAATACAAAAAAGCATCAGGCAGGTTTGTGGGTTGTTCCCATTTTGTACCGGCGTCGGTTGAACGGAACATCATCTTCTTGTCTGTGGTTAGTACAATGATATGTCCATCCAAAGAGCTCAGTAACTGTCGGATATTGGGTCGGACAGAAATTGGCTCTGATTCGGAACATGCAGCGGGAGCAGTATCAACACTAAGAACCGAAAAAACAACGATAAAACCCATGAGAATGGTTCTGAAACCGGATCTTTTCAAAATCGTAGTCAGGAAATGATGACGTTGTTTCATTGTCGACCCAATTTCGGTTGGGGGGTTCTGCTGTTCTCAGGAAAACGCTTTTTCATAGCACTGATGCAATTTGTCCGTCAAGATTTGATTCACATCGCGGGTTTTCAGCGATATCCGGATAAATTTATTGTTCAATCCCTGAAAATTGCTGCAATCCCGGATCAGTATCCGCTGGCTCAGGAGGTAACGGGAGATGGCTTCCGCATCGAGCCTGTCCAGTTTCGCCAGGATAAATGAGGTGGTGCTGGAAAAGAGTCTGATTTCCGGAGTGGATTCAAGCGCAGTCATGACAAATTGTCTTTCTCCCGCCAGATAAATCCGGGTCTTTTGGATAAACTCGCAGACTTCCTGTTGTCGGGTCATCAGGTAATCCACGGCAGCCTGAGCCAGCGTGTTGACACTCCATGGCAACATGTAGGGACGGATCTTTTCAATCATGTCCGGATGCGCTGCGACAAATCCGATCCGCAGACCGGGAATGCGGAAGATCTTGGACATGGAATTCAGCACAATGACGTTGGGCAGACCGGACCCGATCAGGCTCTTTGCCTGGCCTTCCGGGACAAAAGGCAGATACGATTCATCGATGATGAAGCGGATGTCCGGATGTCTCCGGCACAGGTACTCAATGGTTTCAGAAGGTATCAGTGTCCCGGTGGGGTTATTCGGGTTGCATATAAAGACCGTATCACTCGGCGCGATATTCATGGCGTCCAGGGTATGGCAGAAGGCTGTCTTTTCGTCCGAAAGCGTGAACTGGAAGTCGACGCCGTGCATGCGGCAGGCATCGGCATAATCCGAGTAGGTCGGCCCCAGGATCAGGGCCTGTCTGATCTTCAGGGCAACCGGGAGGGTATAGATCAATTGCGTGGTGCCGTTGCCGGCCAGCACTTTTTCCGGGTCGATGCCGTGATGGCTTGAAAATGTCTGGATGATGCTTCCGGCCCCGGCCTCCGGCAGTGCGATAATCCGCTCAAGATGCTCATGGAGATGGTTCATCAGGCCGGGCAGGGGGCCCAGCGGATTCACATTGCTGCTCATGTCCAGAATGTCCATGGGGTTGCAGCCCAGTTCTTTTGCTTTATCAAAGATATTCCCGCCATGTCCGTTGATCATTGCATCACTCCCGTGTCAGTAGAAAAAAATCAAACATTGAAACCATGGCTTCAATTCATCACCAAAAAGCGCAATGCCGTCTGCCGCTTCCGGTTGTCCATCTGCTTGACGGCCATTGAAAGCGCTTTGCGGCTGCCGACAAATACGCACAACTGTTTGGCCCGTGTCAACCCCGTATATATCAGATTCCTGAAAAGCATCTTGAAATGCTGGGTGGCAACGGGAATGATGACCGCGTCGAATTCACTGCCCTGGGATTTATGAATGGTAATCCCGTAGGCAAGCGATATTTCGGTCAGGTCCTCGCGCGCATAGGCAATGGGGGCCTGTTTTCCAAATTGAATCAGGCATGAGAAGTCTTCCAGGTCGATCTCCGTGATCCTGCCGATATCCCCGTTAAACACTCCCAGGTCATAGTTGTTGCGGGTCTGAATCACCCGGTCACCCATCCGGTAGACCCGCTCACCGATTTTAATCTGCTTTTTCCCCGGCTGTTCGGGATTGACGGCCTGCTGAATGGACTGATTCAGGCTGAGAGTGCCCAGGCTGCCGCGGACCTGGGGAGAAAGGATTTGAATCTCCATGTCCCTGCCGAAGTATTCCGGGATGGATCGGGTATAGAGCCTCAGCACCATATCAAGCCCTGTCAGGCCATGATGAAGGGCCGACCAGGGATGAATCGATTTGATAAGGGCTTTCAGCTCCGCGATGCTTCCCTGTGCCTGATGCACTTTCAGCAGATCAACGTGCTTGAACTTCTCCGGAATGTTGAATATCGGGGCATGGATTTCCGATGCATCCCGGAATTCCTGCACCAGAAGGCTGTCAATCATCAATGCGTCGTCTTCGCGCTTCATCACGCCGGTGAGCTTGTCGCCCGATTGCACCATCTGCTCTTCACCCGTGGTGACGGTATGCCGGATGGCCGCCTTGGCCCTTGCCAGAAAGTGCAATTGTTCCTGCGTGGCTTCATCGGCGTCGATAAACATGCATCCTGCCTTATCTTTCCACAGGCCGGGTTTATGAAACGGGGATTCAATCTTCGGGATCTGCCCCTTGTTGATCTGGTGGGCAAAGCGGATAATCATGGATTCCTCGGCCTGGCGGAATACCCGGGTAAGCCTGAAACCCGGAACGCAGGTTGCCTGCAGAAGATCCTGCAGCACATTGCCGGCTCCGACCGAAGGCAACTGGTCCGGATCGCCGATAAATAGCACCTGCGCGTGCTGCGGGACGGCTTTTAAAAGCGCCGCCGCAAGGCCGATGTCCAGCATGGAGCACTCGTCGATAATCAGCCAGTCCAGTTGCAGCGGATCGTCTTCGCCTTTTTTAAAGCCGTTTTTCCCGGGCGCCCACTCCAGCAGCCGGTGAATGGTTTTGGCCTCGTATTCGATCACCTCGCTCATCCGCTGGGAGGCGCGTCCGGTCGGCGCCGCCAGAACAACCCGCTTTTGCATGGCCTGAAGCAGTTTTACCAGAACCCGGGTCGTGGTGGTTTTCCCGCATCCGGGCCCCCCTGTCAGGATGGAAAACGATTTGCCCGCGATTCCCGCAACAGATGCCTGCTGCTCATCGGAAAGGACAATGCGCTGATTCCGGCAATACCTCCCCAGCCAGTCGTCGATACGGGTCTGGTCAACCAGAACCGGCTGGGCGATCCATTGCCTGACTCTTTTGGCGACATACTGTTCATCAAAAAATAGAGGATTGGAATAATAGGCTGAAACTTCCCGCCCCGTTTCATCGGGGAGAATCCTTTTCTTGATTTCATTGGCGGCAATCAGGGACAGTAATATACCCGTTATCTGCTCCGGCGTTCCGGTTTCAAGCAGTTCCTGCGTGTTTTTAATGATCTGGGATTCAAGCAGATAGCAGTGCCCGTTATCCCGTGCGGATGCCAGGACATGCTTGATGCCGGCCTCGATACGGGGGACCCCGTCTTTCTCGAACCCCATGTTCAGCGCAATCTTGTCCGCGGAAAAAAATCCGATTCCGTAGATATCTCTGGCAAGCTGATACGGATTGCCCGAAACCTTTCGAATGGCGTCATCTCCATAGGTTTTGAAAATCTTGACGGCATAGAGGGTGCTGATGCCGTATCCTTGCAGGAATATCATCACATCCCGGATGGCCCGGTGTTCCTGCCAGCTGTTTTTGATATCGTTGAGTTTCTTTTCCGCAATTCCCGGTACTTTCAGAAGATCCTCGATGGTCTCTTCAAAGACCTGAAGGGTCCGCTCGTTGAAGTGCTTCACGATTTTGTGCGCTGTTTTGGGGCCGACGTTCTTGATCAGTCCCGAACCCAGATACTTTTCCAGGGCCGCACTGGTGGACGGTTTTTTTTCAATCACCCGCTCGGCCTTGAACTGCTCACCGTGCTTCGGATGATAACCCCAGGTACCATAGAAATCCATCGAGCTTCCGGCAAAAACCTTTGCCTGATGAATGATCACGGTGACCAGCTTATGCGGCTCGTTAAAGGGGGAGACTTTCAGGACCGACCAGCCGTTTTCCGAATTGTGGAAGGTGACGCGTTCCACGATTCCGGAAAGACGGTCCAGGTTGTCGGCGGATGGTGCTTGGGGGGATGATTTCATGACCTGGTGATTATACAACAGAACTGCATTTGATGGAAAGCTCAGATTCCATCACATTATCTTTTTAATGTTGTTATTGCGGTATGATTATGTCACGTTGGATTGCATGGCAGGGCGACAGCGTTTCGTTTTCCGGGTTTTGTTTCCCGGCCGTGGATATTCAGAAATTTTGAGAAAATCAACAGGAGGATGTCATGCCCGAAGAAATATGCCGGAATCTCTATCGCATCGAGGTTCCCCTTCCCGATAGTCCGCTGAAGTCGCTGAACTCATATGTCATCAAAGGAAAAGACCGGCATCTGATCATCGATACGGGGTTCAATCGAAAAATCTGCCTGGCGGCCATGCAGACAGGCTTGAGCGCTCTGGGGATCGACCTGTCGCGGACGGATTTTTTTATCACCCACCTGCATGCCGATCATTTTGGCCTGGTGGGACGTCTGACAACCCCGACCAGTCAGATTTTTTTCAGCCGTCCGGATGCCGAAATCATGGAATCCTGGGAAGGATTTGAACCCATGATCGCGTATGCAGGTCTGCACGGATTTCCGGAAAATGAACTTCGTACGGCGATTGAGAATCATCCCGGAAACAAATTCGGAACGGACTGGATACCGGCCCTGCATATTCTGAAAGATGGGGACTGGATCGATGTGGGGGAATACGGTTTTGAGTGTGTCGAAACCCCGGGCCATACCCTGGGCCACATCTGCCTGTATGAACCGGATAAACGTCTCCTGATCGCAGGCGATCACATCCTGGGGGATATCACGCCCAACATTCAATGCTGGTCGGATGACGCAAATCCGCTCCGGCTGTATCTGGAAAGCCTCGATAAGGTCCGCCGCCTTACCGTTGATCAGGTGCTTCCGGGGCACCGATCGCTGTTTTCCGACTGCACCCAAAGAATTCAGGAACTCCAAAAACACCATGAAAAGCGACTGGATGAAGTTCGAAAAATTCTTGAGGTCACTTCCCTTTCTGCCTATGCGGTTGCTTCCCGGATGACCTGGGACATCCGCGGCGCCTGGGAGGACTTTCCGGTGGCCCAGAAATGGTTTGCCACCGGGGAAGCCCTTTCGCATCTGCGGTATCTTGAGGAGGAAGGCAGCATCCGGCGCACCGGCGGGGGTGCGGATGGCGGGGCAGAAGGCGCGAAAAAGGATATGGTCCGGTTCTCAGTTTAAGAAATTGATTGATTTATACTTTTATTAGTTTCGATCTAAACCCTCCACCTCTG
>AMWB02166336.1_pt1 | contig 14337 bp, 8 predicted proteins | sample 200311 | NCBI WGS metagenome assembly AMWB02 (sample SAMN02737377, study PRJNA173069) | bioreactor metagenome | biome: anode biofilm in microbial fuel cells | place: USA: California | collected 2010-12-16 | reverse complement strand
ACCGCCATCGTCATGAACAACCGGATCTACGGTATGACCGGCGGCCAGTTTTCGCCGCTTTCCGGGCCGGGGGTAAAAGCCACGACGGCGCCCTATCTGACCATCGACTCTAATTTCGATGTGGTTGAGCTGGCCAGGGCGGCCGGGGCTACTTTTGTCGCCCGATCCACCGCCTATCATGCCAAGGAGAGCACGGAACTGCTGAAAAAAGCCATCCTGCACAAGGGCTTTTCCGTGGTGGAGATACTGTCGCAGTGTCCGACCCATTACGGTCGGAAGAACAAGGAAGGCGATGCGGTCAGCATGCTGGAGCTGCATAAGACCAATACGGCAAAGCTCGGTTCCAAGGCCCTGGAAGAGAACCCTAACCTCGTCCCCCGCGGGATCTTTGTCGAAAAAGATCGACCGGAGTACTGTGCGGAGTATGACAAGATAATCGCCTACGCAACAAGGGAGAAGGTTTCATGAGCAGAATAAGACTGGTATTCTCGGGCTCCGGCGGCCAGGGGGTGATAACGGCGGCCATTATCCTGGCCGAGGCGGCGGTTATGTATGAGGGGATGAATGCCACGCAGTCCCAGAGCTATGGGGCGGCGGCCCGCGGCGGTTCGACCCGGAGCGATATAATCATCTCCGACAGCGAGATTGATTTTCCGGAGGTGACCCAGCCCAATATCCTGGTCTGTTTGACCCAGGACGCCTATAACAGCTATTCGTCGATCATCCGGCCCGGTGGCATCCTCCTGACCGACAGCCGCTATGTGCAGGTCACCCGGAAAGTTGATGCCAAGCAGGTCCAGCTGCCGATGTATGACAGCGTCATTGAGAAAATCGGCAAGCCGGTGGTCTTTAATATCTGTGTGCTCGGGGCATTGATCGGCATTACCGAGGTGATCAAGCCGAAGTCGGTTATGGCGGCGATCGCCGACCGCGTGCCCAAGGATTTTGTTAATCTGAACAACCGGGCCTTTGATCTCGGTCTGGTGCTGGGCGCCCAGTACAGCTGGTAATAGTGATGGTGTCGTAAAAAGCCCGATATCTCCTTCATTGTACCCCAAGGGCACCGCCTGCGGGGTATTTCACGCTTTTTATACCCAGCCATCCCTGAGACAGTTTTCATGGCTCCCTGTTGCAAGACACAAACAACAGGGAGCTTTTTTCATAAAGCAGATCTAGGGCAGAAGGAAGACAGGAGACGATATGGATACTTTTCCCACCAGCTATTCTTCGATTACCAGAGGCGAAGATATTATTGCCAAAGCCGAGAGTGTCGGCCTCGATCCCCGGGTCCTGTACGAGGCGGTCATTGACCTGTCCTCGGAAGGTCTGCTTACGGCAAACTGCATCAATATGGCCGCCGGTATTCTTCTGAAAGATATCGGTCTGCCCCGCTATTTTTTTGAAAATATTCGTAAAGCTGCCTTGGCGCATCTTCTGGAGTCCATCGCCACCTCCATCAAAGTGGTTGATGGCAAGGTGATTCTGTATGGCCGCGTATCCCAAATCGACTTTGACGTAACCCAGGCAAACGTTGCCCAGAGGGTCAGAATCGCCACGGAGGAGACCCGCGATAACATGGAAGCGGTGCTTGAGGGCCTGATCTCCGGGCATCGCCGGGAGTATTATTACAGTCCGGCGAGCAACTACTACACCTATATTATCCGACCGGAAACAGTCAACGATTTTCCCAGGGAGACCTTTAAAGATTCCCGTTTTCTGTTTACTCTGGCCGGGGACTACACGGCGACTCCGGAGCCGACCAGGAAACGATACGAAAAAGTCTTAAGAGAGTGCGAAGAATCGACTATTCCCCTGATTGCCGTGTTCAATCTGCCGGAAACAGGTGAGACGCGGTTGATGTTCAACTCCGACTTCGAGTCACCGCAAATCCCGGTGTTGCGCAAAATTCTTGCCGATCATGACCTGACCCTGGTGCGTGCCTACTGGGAACCCTACCTCGGACAGGCGTCGGTTCCTTCATCTATCTGCACGCTGTATGTCAGCGGTGAACTCACCAGAAAACAGGAAGACGGCGTTGTCACCGACCTTCGTTCCTATCTCTCTTTTTCTGTGAGTAGCATAAAAGATCTGTACCTGGATGACCGGATAAGTTTCCAGGAAATGCTTTTTGCCGGCAATGCCATCGACTTTACCCACCTGTTCGTTTTTAAAGAGAGCGAGAACGTCACCGACCGGGAGATTCTCGAGAACCTGGCCAGCAAGGATCAGCGGGAGTCATTTGCCAAGCGTATCCAGAGTTCGAACAAGTCGACATACGGCGCCCCGGTCATCATGGAAACGGTGACCCGTTCTCCGGATCTCATCAAATTTCTCCATGCCCTTTTTGAACTGCGCTTTGCCCCCGAACGGATACGGGGGGCGAGAACCATTTCAGACGAGGAGCTGCAGCGAAAGTGGCTCGAATTTGAAAAAATAATCGCCGGCAGGTTTATCGATTATCCATTGGGCTACGAGATTTTCAAATTCATGTTCAAGATCATCACCTGCACTCTGAAAACCAATTTTTATAAACCGGAAAAACGGTCGTTTGCCTTTCGTTTCGACAACAGTATTCTTGATCCCCTGGTCTTCAGCAGGTTTGTTTTTGGCGTCTTTTTTGTCAACGGTCATTATTCCTGCGGCACTCATCTGCGGGCGGCGGATGTCGCGCGCGGCGGCCTGCGGCTGATCCGTGTGTCCCGATCCAACTATGACAGCGAGCTGGACAACGCCGTGTTGCTTAATTACGCCCTCGGCCCTAAAGCGCAGCGCTTGAAGCATAAAGATATCTGCGAAAGCGGCTCAAAAGGTGTAGTTGTCCCCCTGCCGCAATATGCCAGCTACAGAAAGGAAGCCCTGAATGATTACACCGAAGGGATTATGGACCTGATGTTGCCGGACAGCTCTGTGGTCGACTATTACGGGAAACCGGAGATGGTCTTTTTCGGGCCGGATGAAGGCACCGCCCCGCTGATGGACGATGTCGCCTACCACGCCCGGGACAGGGGCTACCAGTACTGGCGGACGATCACCACCGGCAAGAGTTTTGGCATTCCGCATGACACCTATGGCTTGCTGCAGAGTGGCGAGACCTTTGGCCTCTATGATAAGGGCAGCAAAGGTGTTGAGCTGCAGGTGGACGGTCGTTCGGTTATCGTGACCGATGACATGGAAAAAATCTTTGCTGAAGTCGGTGAAAGCATAGCCGTTTCGGGAATGACGACTACTTCCATCATGGGATCTTTCAGAACGCTGATTGACCACTACAAGGCAAAGGAAGAAGAGTTGAATCTGATGATTACCGGCGGTCCGGACGGCGACCTCGGTGCAAACCAGATTCAATGTTATAAAGGAAAGATCTGTCTGATCGTTGACGGTGGTTCGATTCTCTTTGATCCGCAGGGACTTGATAAAAAAGAATTGATGAAACTGGCCTTTATGCGCAACTCTGTACCTAGAGCCAATTCATTGCAGTTCCCTGTGGAAAAATTGAGTAAAAACGGCTTTATGGTGCCGATAGAGGCCCGTAATGTCACCTTGCCGGATGGCACCATTGTTGAAGACGGCGCCCTGTTCCACCGTAATTTTCTCAGTAATCCGGCGCATCGCAAATATATCAGCGAGGCGAATATCCGGGCCTTTATCCCCTGTGGCGGCTTCAAGGATACGATCAATCAAGGGAATATCCGCCGGTTTCTCGAGCTCTTTGGCGAACTGCAGTTCATTGTCGAGGGGGCAAACGTCTTTTTTGACGATGCGGCCAGACGGTATATCGCCACCCAGACGAACATTAAACAGATAAAGGATTCCACCGCCAATAAAGGCGGTGTTTTCAGCAGCTCGATTGCGGAAGTGCTCACCGGCTTTCTTCTCCAGGAAGATTACGAGGATAAACTGCTTAACGACAGCGCAACACGCTGGGCACTGACCAAGGATGTTCTCCATATGGTCGATCGTTATGGCCGTATGGAAACTGGGTTGCTGCTGCGCCTGTACGATGCCGATCCGTCCGTTCCGCTCTTTGAACTGTCGGAATTCACCAGCGAGCAGATCTTTGCCCTCCAGGATGAACTGGAACTACGTCTTGTCGAGATCCTTGCCGACAGCAAACTGGTCTGGAAGGTTATGGTTCACTACATCCCCTCAGTGCTGTGCGAAAAACTCGGAGCGCAGCACATTATGGACATCCTGAATACGGAGCAGCTCCAGTCCTACCGGGATGCCATTATCACCAAGAAACTGGCGTCAATGGCCTTCTACCGCTTTGGAGAGCGTTGGGAGGAGTATCTTGGGGAGATCGAGGCCGAGTTGCTGCCTACCCTGCATAAAATATTTGCTGATTGATCGTAAGTGTTCACCAGCACCGAATCAGGCATATCAGGATGACGGCCTAACGGCCGTCATCCTGGCTTTTCTTCATCTGTCGATATGCATCATCTCCGATGATGCGCAGCGGCATCAGATCACTTGCCCCCCGGATTACCAGAGAGGGATCAACCCGTACGCAGGCTCCGGCAAAGGCGCCCGCAACGGCGAAGGAACATACCTGAACATTCATCCGGTCCACCTGCGGCAGACGGCATAAACTCTGATAAATCCGTTGACGGCTGCCAAAGCGTCCCTCTGTTCTGCCAATAATATCATCCGTCTCGGTTATGACAATATTTTCCCCGGCACGGCCGACAATCGGTTTTTCCACGTATCCGCTTTGGCGCAATTCATCTGTCAGTTCGAATTGAGAGTTGAGCAGATAAGGGTGATCTGGAAAGAGCATCCACATGACGGGCAGGATGGCCTTGTTGCTTGGAATAAGCGTCCAGAGGGGTTCGTGAACCATAACATCGGGCCGCAATAAAACATCGACAAGCCGGGGCGAGGACGTTGAATTAAAACGTATATCAGCTACATCGTGCTCCTCCATCTCCTTTCTCACCTGATCAAGGACTGTTTCCCAGGCCCACGTCTTCCACACCCGTCTTATCGGGATGTCTTCTGAGTCGACAATAATCCCGTTGCTCCAGTGAAGATTCGACAATCCATGCAATATCTTTACGGTGATTCCTGCCTCTTCCATTGCGGACTTCATGAAAAGGGCATGGTAGGTCTCCTCGTCGTCTTCATCCTGCATGATGTGCAGAATATCCTGAATCTTCCTGGCCTTCCATGCCTGAACCAGACAGCCATAAAGTTTCTCGCCGGGACTGTGCCCTGCCGTGCAGCCGTAATGTACGGCCCATTCTGTCTGCAAACGAGCAGCTTCGAGGTAACAGGAAGCTGAATCGGCATTGTATTCGTACGTTTTGAGACCTTTTTCGGAGAGACTGAAATCGAATCGGCCGGTGATCATGGAGTTTTTTCGATTATTCCAGGAACTGCGAATTTTCGGCCAGAGAGCCGGAGGAAGACGGAAGTGTTGCAGTAATGTATCATCCTGCAGGACATATTCGGTGGCCCGCATGAAAAGATGATGCAGTTCGTTTGTTGCCCGGCTTAATTCTGCAAAAGCCGTTTCAGAAAGACAGAAGTATTTACGGGCGTTATCCGGATCACCGGTCAGCTTATGACCGGAGCATGCCACATAGGCTGCACCGGCCGGATTACTGGTGTCGATCCAGGGCGAATCACCTTGTCCCGTATCGTCCACTTCATCGATAACCGGTGGAAATATCTCCGGGTCGAGGTCGGTAATTTCTTCAGCAAATCGGTCATCATCGGTCTGAATTACCCAGCCGAGAATAGAGGTGTTTTCATGGTCCGGTTCAATCCAGTATCCCCCGTCTTCGGTGATCCTGGCCTGCAGCTGCCGTGAAAAGGTCTGTCCTTCAGGCCAGACGATGTTGTCAGCGTTCTGCTCAGCAACCCGGATGTACGCATCATCCACCTCTGTCACAATGGCAACATGACCGGTGACGGCAAATTCGCCGGCCGCCTCCCAGATGAGAAGACATCCCGGCTCAGGTCGCCGCGGCCCGCCATTTTTGAAGGAATGCAGGGGAAGCAGGCTGTCATCGCTGTGTTTTTTGATATGGCGAAGGCGGAAGATGTCATAGGCCATGGAAACATCGTCAAAGGTACACTGCCGGTTAATGTACAGCCAGCGCCTGACGAATTCGACACATTGCCATTTGTACCCCATAAAGATGCCATCGACAAAGGATCGGTACGCCTTGCGATTGGGAAATTCTTTTTTATCGGCCGTGTCATAATCAGATGAATATACCGGAACACCGCCTGGCGCTGTGCCAAGTACGGTGCCAAATTTTGTTGCGTTCATATCAAGAGAGTAAGGTAGGGGTTGTCCTTTCGTCAGGATGGTCTGTTCGGTCCGTAATTTTTTTCTGCCGCTTCCCGGACATTCATCGCAACCTATCTTTTTTTTTGGGTTTTTTCCAGATCTTTTCCGTTTGTCTTTGCTCAATTAGAAGCAGAATGGAAATAGAAAAAGTATGTGCAGGAATCAAAGTTGATTGGAGTGATTTCCCTGATCGGAACGAAACCCGTCTGATGCAGGGTGGGGATGCTTGCCGGCGCACATAAAAAAGTGCGCCGGCTCGCCTTAAACCTGCCCGTTCATCAGAATTTGTATCGAATGGTCAGATACCCTACATTATTCTCGTAGTCGTGATCTGTGTAGGCGCCAGTTAAATACGTTCCCGAGGGATTGTAGGTATACCCATCATATTGATTATCCTCGTAGGTTAATTTTTCATACATGTACCCCAAGGTCACATCCATTGCATCGGTCAGGGCGTACGCCACTTTAGCTTCCAGAGTCGTAATGTGGTAATCATCGTAATTGTTGATCGGGAGCAGTGGAGAACGGCCCTCGGTCGTGAAATCGCTTGTACCGTCCGAGTTCTGATATTGCCATGACAGGTTCAGCTGCAGGCGATCCTGCATGAGCGGGATCTTGCTCGAGAGGCCAACGGTCCAGAAATCGGTGTCGATCGACTGATACCACAGGTACGAAGCAGGATTCCCGTCATCGATGGTCGGATCAGCGAATTGCCCCGGGCTGAAGTTGTAGTGATTGGAATCGACCTGATACTTTTCATAGCCGGCAAACCCGCTCAGGTTGAGCAGTTTTGCCACCCGCCACATGAAATCGACATAAAATTCATGACCCTTGTCTGCTGTTCGTCCTAGGGTGACATCATGATAATCATTGTTTACGTAGGTGTAAGCCAGGCCGAAATCAAAAGTGTCCAGGGGGGAAAATTCGAGAGCAAACTTCAGCGCATTCTTGGCCTTTGATACAACGTCAAACCGTTGCACGAACTGGGTGATATATTCCGCATCGGTAATTGTCAGCCCGGTGAGGTCGTGATTTTCATCTGTATCCCGGTTGAGATAACTATACTCAATTCTGGCAGTGATAAAATCAAGGCTGGTATTCTTGAGCTTGAGGAAGACCAGATTATCGGTATTGCTGTCACCATCCGGTCGATTATTACGGTCGACACTTTCATAGATATAGCCGCCATTGATCCTGGTGTGAAACGGTAATTTGTAATTCGCATCGAGACCCATCCGGTTTTTTGAGTAGTCGAAGAGATGGCTCGCGTTCCCGTCATCGTCATATTCGATAACCGTGGAATCATTGTCTCTGTCATAGTATTCATAAAAGAGACGCGTATCCATTTTTTGCACAGGATGCGAGGCAAAGGAAGCCGAAAGCCTGGTTGTGGAAATGTCTCCATCAAATGTCGTTTGATTTAACCCGGCTGGTATTGCCGCACCAATCTCATAGACCGAAAAATCACTTGATAAATTGGTATAGCTGCCATTCACCAACAGGGTTGACATCAAGGGCAATTGACGCCAGATCATGTTCGCCGCGATTTTGGCATAGTTATTATCCGCCGGCAGTGAGTTGGTTTCAGTCACGCCCGAAAATGGGTTCTGCCAATCAAGAAAATTATTGTCATTCTGAAAAGTGCTATACCAGCCTGAAAGCTTGAACGATAGCTGATCCGAGCGATATCCGCCGTCAACGGTGAAATTGTTCGTCTTATAGTTGACCGGTTCCGGCATTTCGACCACTCCGGCAAAACCGCCGGACCCGAGAGGTTTCAGGCCGTCTTTTTCCTGTCTATTGACCCCGAAGTTAAAATAAAACGGAGCAGCCAGGTTCACCTTGACATCGGCACCATACTTTTTGGTTTTAACCTCGTAGTCAAAAGAGTTCCATGTATTCTGGCTGGCTGGAGTGGAGGTATCGATGGTCAAATTGTCACTGCCGATTCCCGAATAAAAGGTCCGCGCGCCAAACGACAGGTTGTGGGGTATTTCGTCATAAAAAAAAGCATATTTGAATTTTTCATAACTACCGCCGGTAATTTGATAAAACTGATCATCCAGGCCTACATTTTGCCCCTCGGCACCGAAAAAATATGAATCTCTGGCATAATCAAAATTAAAATTACCAATAAATCCATCATCTAAATCTCGATATTCCATAAATTTTGCGCTCTGGTCGTCGCTGTCGACGATCCGGCCACCGAGTTCAACTGCGCCGCGCATATCCGCATCCTCAGCCGCGAGACTTCGACCATCGATAGGGAGGAGGAGCAGTGCTGATGCGATAAGCAATAAAGATTTATCCTTCATAATCAATCCTCCTAGCGGGTTAAGGCGTTATTTTCAAACGTGTTGCTCCCATGAATCGCGCCATGACAATTCAGGCAGGATCGACCGAAATACCGATTGCTGGGACTCTGGCCGGTAAAAGCGGTTTTACTATCATAGGGTGTTCCCGGGTGGCGCTGCCAATCATGGCAATCCTGGCATAGATTGGGTACTTTTTCGGTCAACAACTTTTCATGTATACTGCCATGGGTTGTATGGCAGGTGAGGCAGTTTTCCGCAACCGGCGGATGTTCGTAGACATAGGGACCTCGTTTGTCGGCGTGGCATGTATAACAGAGTTGCTGAGGATCATCTGCCTTCACCATAGCTTTGCTGAGACTGCCATGGGGGGAATGGCATGAGGAGCAGCTGACCTTGCCCTCAATGATCGGGTGATGGGAACGCTTGTTGGCGGCGACTTTGATATCACGATGGCAACCAAAACAGACTTCCGGCTCCTTGGGCTTTTGTGAACCGCTGGCGGTATGCAGGTCGTGGCAGGAATCACAGGACACATCGTTTCGATTATGGACGCCCAGATCCCAATAATCCATATCCGGTGTTTTTCCGTGACAGGTGAGGCATCTTGCCGACTTTGCCAGAGGGTCGGTATTCTTGTCGAAGGTGAAGATATCGACGCCCCGACCGCCGCCCTTTTCAACATGCATTGCCCCGGCCCCGTGGCAGGTCTCGCATGCATCCTGCGATTGAGGTCCTTTTATTGATGGTTTGAAATGGACAGATTTGGCGTAGCTGGCATATTGTGTTTCATGGCAGTCTTTACATGTTTCTGCGCCGATAAAACCCGTTTTTTCAACGGCTTGTTCAGGATCGGTCGTCGCACTAATTGCCAGCGTGTAGGAGAGCAAGAGCAGACTGAGCGGGAAAAAAAACAAGATAATGTGCTTTCTCTTCATAGTGCCTCCAGATTGTTTTTTTTATTATCAGCAAGCCTGATCGCATAGCATGTCACATGTCACGGTGCGGTCTTAACCAGGCGAAAACCGAGTGCGTGATGGCCAAAATCTGGTGAAAGTCCTACACGATGAGAGCTTCGTATCCCAAGAGGCCCGTTGCTCCACCCTCCACCGCGCATGACACGATATTCTCCTGATCCATTGTAGACCGGGTTATTTTTCGGCAGTTTTGTATACGCCTCGCTGTTATAGATGTCTTCACACCATTCCCACGCATTGCCCAGCACATCGAAAAGTCCATAGCTGTTCGGCAGGAAGCTGCCTGCCGGGGCGGAAACTGCGTAACCATCATCACAGGTGAAAGATGTCCACTTGGCCCACTGCTTTTTCGCCGTCATATCCGCCACGTTGGCATACTTACAGGCTTCATCAGGATTATTTCCCCAAAAACGGCTCTGGCTTGATCCGGCACGGGCTGCGTATTCCCATTCTGCCTCGGTCGGCAATCGATAATTTTGGCCCGATTTTTTGGAAAGCCATTCAGCATAGGCGACTGCGTCTTCCCAGGTGACATTGACGACCGGCTGGTTGTCTTCCTGCAGGGAAGAACCTTGAGAGGAACCGCTATTATGTTCGGGGTTGAATTTTTTGTATTGAGCGTTGGTGATCTCCGTTTTGCCAATGGCGAAATCGGAAACACAGACCTCGTGGACAGGCCTCTCGTTCGGATCGCCATCGCCGACGGAATCCCCCATCAGATAACAGCCGCCAGGAATAGAGTTAAATTCTATTCCTGTTGAGGGGTCTGTGTACGGTATTGCTGCGAGAGGGGGTGCTGCATAGGCGCTTGTTGCATAGACAAAGAATACAAGAATAGATAACGTACCGGGCATTTTATAAGTCATCCTGTACCTCCTTGGTTAAATTGGACTACCTGGTTTCTCTCCATCAACAGACAACGCTGCTATGACGTCGCTGTATTGTTAATTACCAAATTGTCTTTCTTTTGCTTCAGGGTACTATCACCCGGCAAGGGGTGCAGAAAACCTTATCTGTCTCTCTCTGTCTTGTTGAATAGAATTGTGTCAGTCGATGTGTTGGTGACACAACATGGTTTGGGGCAAGCAGGCAATGTGTATCAATTAGGGTGATGATTGATATGTATTGTATGAATACAGCTTGGTCAAGCTGCTTTTAGGCAATCGTTCGATTTTTTAATAATGCGCTGCTCGTCCCCGTAGACTACTTCAGGGGAGAAGCGTAGTATTTTCATCCAATACCAGGGCACCTGCCGAGCGCGAAAAGCTGATCGGTTTTTCGCGCTCGGCAGAAATTAATTGTAAAAAATGATTCCAGGGGATGGTCGGGACCGCGGAAAAAGAGGTTATATAGAAAGTCAGGTACAAACAGGAGCAAAAAAACATGTTAGATTTGAGTACCTTACGAGTCGGGCTTGTGTTTGTTGTCTTCTAGTTTTTTGAGCTGCTTCATAGCTTCATTCACTTTTGTCTGTTCTCTTGCCTCCTTGCGAAAAGATTCTTCAATCTCATGTTCAATTTCGCCACGCTGGTTTTCAATTTTTTCACGAGCAGCAGCATTTTGGGAGTCGGAAAGTGCTGCCAATTGTTCCTCGACGGCAAGGAGTTTTTTCTCGTTTTTCTGATGCTGTTCCATCGCCTTTGCCAGTCGTTTTTCCGCATCCTGCAGGGTGTCCAATGCCTCGGCAAGCTGCCCTGCAGCACCCTCTTCGGGTTCGGCGTCAAGATCGATATCTCTTGCGGCCATGACCAGGGCAGCCGGCGGCAGCCTGGTCAGCACCCGTTCGAGGCTCAGCCCGCCGGTATCGGTGAGCATCGACTTTCTGATCCGGAACGGCAGAAAAACCAGATCGGCGCCGCCTGATTGCGCGATCACCGTTTCGGGCCGCATGTCCGGAACCAACACCGGTTGGGCGGAAATCCTGGCGTCATCCAGCTGCTGCTCGACAAGGGTTATATTTTCGGCCAGATCAGAGGATTCGCCAACGGCCAGCAGGCGGATGCTCGCCTGCGCCCAGAGGTCGCTACGGGTCATCAGGTAGGCAAAAAGCAGCATGAGACGGCTACTGGCATCGTTGTTCCACCACACATCGATGAGGCGTTCTTTTTTATCCGGATCAAGGAGATGTTCGGTGCGCAGGGGATCAACATGGAAAACGACAAGGTTGTAGCCATTGTAAAAGGCGAGACGCAGGGTGCTGCCGTACCTCATGGTGGTCAGTCCGGGAAAGGATGTCATCGTTTCTCCATACCAGTTGCAGAGCACCGTGTTGCCTTTGATTGGTCCGATTCCATAGCCCTGAAGCAGGGTTTCCGTTGTTTGAACGATATCCTGTCCGGACACGACCAGGGGAAATATCTTCAGTCCTGTTTCCCGGATGCAGCTGTTAAGTACCCCCAGAGCAGCGTCTTTTTGCTTGGCGACCTGCAGACCACTGCCTGCAAGTAAGGTGACCGCACTGATGAGTCCTGTGGAACCGCCAATCCAGTCGGCAAAGCGGAGCAAGTGAGGGCGGCGTTCCTGGTCTTTGGTAAATACGAGGATATTGGGCCGCCAGTCGCGGTCGTGTTCCGGCTCCCCGAAGGTGCTCAACAATTGCCGCCGGATAACCTGCATGGCATGAGATCGCCCGCTGTCAGCCCATCTGGCGGGCACCGCCTTGCTTTTTACATACTGGTGGATGGCGGCAAGGATGGCCATGGCGACAAGGCCGTATTCCAGATCCAGCGCAAAGATGACCCCGACGCAGACCAGACAGCCAAGCAGACTGAGATATTTATTGAACCACCGGAAACGGGGCCGAAAAGACGGGCTCTCACTGTGGGCTTCATACCAGGTGGCATAATTGAGCAGCCCATAGGAAATAAGAAAGAACATGGAGACGATGCCGGCCACCATGTTTAACTGGCCGAGCAGAATCACACCAACAGCAACAGCAGAGGTGAGCAGAACCGCCCGGCGCGGATTATTGGTTGCTCCGGAACCTTTGGCAAAGGGGCTCAGAATCGGAAAAATCTTATCCGCGGCCAGTGACTGCAAAATGCGGGGCCCGCCGAGAAAGGAGGCCATGGCCGAGGAGAGAGTGGCCGCGATAACCCCGGCATCGATCAGAACATCATAGCGGGACACCAGTTTGATCGCCTGGTAATCCTCCATCATGACCCTGTTGGGCAGCACCCCGGCAAAGACGATGACCACTGCCAGATAGACCAGAATAGACAGACCGACGGCCATAAAAGTACCTGCAGGCAGACTTTTTCCCGCATCGCGAAGGTCGCCCGACATGCTCACGCCCTGGGTAAAACCGGTTACGGCCGGAAAAAATATGGCAAAAATCACCCAGAAGGGCTGCGGTACCCCGTCCGGTGACCAGTTGGCCAGAAATATATGCCCCTGCCACCGGGGAATGCCGCCGATAAAAAATGACAGTAAGGCGGCTACAAGAAGAATCATGACCACGTACTGAAACTTCGTGGCCCAGTCGGCACCAAGCCAGGCGAGCACAAAAATGGAGGCGACCGCCAGCATGGCGATAAGCCGGGATGAAAGAAAAAAATCCGGACTGAGCATGGCGGAAAGGGCCTCGGCAAAGCCAATGCAGTAAAAGGCCACGGACACGGACTGGGCCAGGTAGAGGACGATGCCGATGGCCCCGCCGAACTCCACTCCCAGTGTTCTGGAAATAAGGTAGTAGTCGCCGCCGCCTTTAACTTTGAGATTGGTGGCAATTGCCGCGAGGGACTGGCTGGTCAGGATGGTTATCACATTGGCGATGGCAACGATAAGCAGTGCCCGGCCGACTCCGCCGCTGCCGGTGACGTAGCCGAGTCGTAAAAATAAAATAATGCCGAGGATGGTCAGGATACTGGGGGTAAAGACCCCGGCAAAAGTACCGAGTCTGCCGGGAGACTGTTTCTCCTGCTGCTGTATCGGATTCAGCTGCTTATTCAATTGTCTCTGCCTCGTAAATTCGTTAGTATGAGAGTCGTTACAATTTACCGAGAAGGGGATGCGAATGAAAGAAGAATATAATTATAGCTTGACTGTCCCGCTGCATGATCTGGCAGAAGCAGAGGTCCTTCTTGCCGAAATCCAGGCAGATAACCCGCAGATGAGACTCAGCAGAAAACCTGACAGCAGAGGCAGTGCCCGGTTTTATCTCTGTTTTCCGTACGCCGGCACGCGAACGGATCTGCGCTTTAAGGAGTGGTTTACCTCGCGGAACAGCAAAAAGTGGGATCTCTTCGGCCCTAACTACGGGGTCTGGGGCTTAGCCTGATTTCAGGCTGGTCGGGACTGCAGAACTTTTTTAATCTGGTATCCTATTGTATCCAGTCGAATTGGTTTGGTTATATAGCCGTCCATGCCCGCAGCCAGACATTTCTCCCGGTCATCTTCTATCGCGTGGGCAGTCATTGCCATAATCGGTATGTGTCTGCCGGTATTTTTTTCGCGCCGGCGGATGGCTCTGGTTGTTTCATGACCATCCATCCCGGGCATCTGCACGTCCATCAGAATCAGATCAAGGGAGGTGTCCTCCGCAGCTTCCAGGGCCTGGAGGCCGTTTTCGGCTGTTGTCACCTTCCATCCCTCGCGTTCCAGCAGAGTGACGGCGAGGGTCCGGTTAATATATTCGTCCTCGACCAGCAGGATGTGAAGCGGTTTTCTTCCCGGTTGGTCCTCCGCAGCGGGTACAATGGTCTCTTCTTTGAGATCTTGCTCGGCAGATTCAGTTCGTCCGGGGGCAAAACGG
>AMWB02094339.1_pt1 | contig 14338 bp, 14 predicted proteins | sample 200311 | NCBI WGS metagenome assembly AMWB02 (sample SAMN02737377, study PRJNA173069) | bioreactor metagenome | biome: anode biofilm in microbial fuel cells | place: USA: California | collected 2010-12-16 | reverse complement strand
TTAGGTTTAGTAAGTAATAAAAGTTTGGTTAGTAACTATAACTGGTTTAATTAACTTAATTTGCATTTGTACCACCGACTCCAATAACAGAAGATTTCAAGTTGCCTTATCTCCAAGCCTCAATTTCAATTTTTAATACACGAAGATATGAAAGCTTTAACAGTACATAGTTCAGAAACTTCAATGTCTTCGCATTATTCTTTATTAAGAAAGATATGTAATTAGTATTTATAAGCATCGAAAAAGTTTTGGATTAATTTATATATTATTAAACTTTAAGATATGTAGAAATGAAAAGAATACGTGCGGATGGACATAAGCCGAGATACTTGTCAAAATTGCAGAGATCCTTAAGTAGGTCTAATAAATTATACTGTTCTGGAGGGCTTGTGAAACGTATCCTGCGTTACTGGATTAGCAGGCGTAGGCACTTAGACTGTGCTAATGCAGGTAGATGGTCTGTCAAAGGAATGGGCAGTGGTGGGTTGAAGGTGATTTACAGCATTTTAGAGACGTTGCCTAACTAAATAGTGATGGAAGGATTATTAATTATTCTCTGCCATTATAAAATTTTAATTTTTGTCTTCATTATCCATTCCTAGCGTTTTTACAAGTTCCAGCATAGAATTGAGAAGATGATATCCTTTAAAAGTGATCTGGTATTCACCCCGCTCTTCACGTTGAAGTATCAATCCTTTGTCCTGCAATTTGTCCAGATGGAAAAGGAGATTACCTGCACGGAGTTTTGTGATTTTTGAAAGTTCGGTAAACGATTTCCCATCATCATACAAAGCTTTTAAAACCTGCACCCTTACAGCACTACTTAATGCATCTCCTACTATGTTTGAGATTTGTTCTTCTCGAAGATTCTGAATGTCTAATGGTTTACTGTCATCTTTTTGATAAAACCCCATCTTTTCCAGCATCTCTATCTGCTGATTAAAGTATAATTCTACATGTTTGAAGCAATGTGTGCATTGATCCAGTTTGGTTGCTTCTTCCTTCATTTTATCAAAATTTAGCCTTATATCGTCTACTTTTTTCTCAGATAGCTGACCGTTTCTGGCGTAGTCTGCCAGCTCATCAAAAAACTCAACAAAAGCAGGCTTGCATTGTGTCCACATAGAACAGCTTTTTCCTTCCTCGCCACTGAGGCTTAAAGCACTATCTAAAGACCCATTAATTAGTGATGCAGCACACTGGTTCCTGAACTCACTGAACATTGAGTTTGTCCTGTTCATTGTAACTTCACTTCTGAAACGATTAAGTTCAGAACGGAGAGCAGTTATTTCCCCTTGCAACAAAGACACATTTTCCATTTCTACCTCGCTCACTAAAAACCTCCTAGTAATTTCTTTGTTAGAAATCTATACCAAACAATGCTCTAGTATAATTCTATGACAAAATAGTTTATTTGCATGCACGTATTAATAGTATTTGGTGAATTACCATGGAATTAGAAGATCTTAACAAATACGTAGAAAACGCTAGTAAAGAAGAACTTGAAGCTCTCGGTTTCCTCGGTCAATGGTTAATGGGACTCAAACCAAGGTATTGCACATGTGCATGCAAATGCGACATGAATTGTGAACTTGTACAGGCCTTAGGTGGCGCTCTCCAGAATGCAGGCCAGAAGCTACAGGGATAAGAATCAGAAAGTAGCAGAATTCATTTGAATTCTGATCTTCTCTGTTTTTTATTTTTTTTACGTATTAAGAGGCATACTATCTGAGTTGTTAACCAAATAATGAGTGATTTTAGAATAAATGAAACTATAACAAGAGAGTATAACAAATGGCAAAACAAAAAAAAGCTCCGATTTTTTGTGAAAAACTCTGTATTATTTGCAGGGGTGCACGTGCTGGTAATGGTCTGTGTAAAGCATTGCAGAATATCGAACTGAAAATAACAGGTCCAAATGGTTGTCCGTGGGGCAAAGCTAGAACTAATTACTATGGCGTCACACCTGACAAACCAATTCCAAAGTAAAAAACCGATTACTTGCTGTGATCGGTTTGAATCTTTCATTTTTGATTGATTTCGGATGAATATATTTTGTCAGTATGGCTTTTTTTGTCTATATTGAAAGTGTACGAAAGGTATATATATAACAAACCGTTTTGTTAACATTAAATGACTAATCAGTCAATCACAGAGATTATCCATGAAAAAACAGGTTGATGACAAGAAAACAGCCCTTCTGCAAGCGGCTTTGAAGCTCTTTACAGAAAGGGGCTTCCACGGCACATCTACTGCCCAGATATCAAAAGAAGCAGGAGTAGCCACAGGCACTTTATTCAATTATTTCCCCACAAAAGAAGATCTTATCAATGGACTGTATTTTGAAATAAAAGGAGAACTAAGCCGTAAAATGTCGAAAGATGTCCAGGCTCAGAATACACTTCATGATAAATTCAAGAAAATATGGTATAATCTAATTGAATGGGGACTTAGCAACCAAGAAAATTTTCATTTTGTAGATCAGTTCTGCTCTTCACCTTACATAACAAACTATACGCGTGAAGTAGTCATGGATGAGTATCTTTTCTACCATGACCTTGTGAAAGAAGGTGTCACTAGTGGTGATTTTGGAGATTACTCTGGTGAAATGGTTGCTATAATGTTCTATCAGTCCAGCAGGACAATTGTGAACTTCATTCTTGATTCAGAACCACAGGACAAAAACAAGGTTATTGAAGATGGATTTCAGATCATATGGGGTGGTCTGGTCAAATAATATTTTTTTCGCCACGCTGACGAGTGACCAGTCACTCACGATCTTTAAAGAGCCATATTCACATTCGTAATAAATAGTACAAAGTTGCATGCACAGAAGAAAGGAGAGAAACTAAAATAACAAATCTTGGTGCTGTGAAAATTGTCCTGGGTAAAAGGCAATTCAGTATCTATCTGGCATATACGATTATATTTGCCATCGTAACAGAGCTTTGTATATATGTATTTTATATAATATATAATGGTGAAGTTCTACAAACAAGGTGTCTAGGAAAATTGGTGTTCTTGTGATTGAAAAACTAAAAAAAATCAAACTCAGAAAGGTTGCTTTACATTCACTCTTATTTTTGCTTCTATTTTGTGCTGGTATAATAGCATTCATGAATGTAGACCCGGCTTTTGGCGGGAATCCGACATCTGAACAAAAAGAAGCCTATCAACAATTAAGTAACTATGTTGATGGACATTTTGTAAATGAAATACCTACAGATGTATTTACAGATTCATCAGATACTTCATCAGTAAAAGATTCTTCTTTTTCCGAAGTTCCTACTCGTGATCCAGCAAGTCTAATACCTGTTTCGACTATAGACTGGAACCAGATAAACAGTGAAAACGATAGCTTAACCTGGTTAGGACACTCTGCTTTTCTGCTTAGCATTGATGACAAAAAGTTATTGCTTGATCCGATGCTGAGTCCCGTTGCTTCACCAGTTTCATTTGTGGGGATCAACAGGTACGAATACAGTGAAGATATCATGCTGAATATCATTGATAAAATGCCGCCGATAGATGCAGTTCTAATCACACATGACCATTACGATCACATGGATTACCAATCCATTATAAAATTAAACAGTAAAGTATCGCATTTCTTTGTCCCTCTTGGATGCGGTGCTCATCTGGCTCGATGGGGAGTTCCGGATGAGAGGATAACGGAGCTTAACTGGTGGGAAGAAACGGAGTATCAGGGTTTAACCGTTGTTTTAACACCATCCAGACATGGCTCTGGAAGAGATCTTTTTAGCATTGATACCACACTATGGGGTGGATGGGTCATTCTTGGAAATAAAAACCGAATCTATATCAGTGGTGATGGTGGATATGGTCCACATTTTAAGGAAATTGGAGATCAATATGGGCCTTTTAACATAACATTGATTGAAGGTGCCCAATATGACCTGAGATGGGCTGATATTCACATGTTGCCGGAACAATCAGTTCAGGCGAATCTGGATGTGAACGGTGAGAGCATGATGTTGATGCATTGGGGCGCATTCACGCTGGCTAATCATGCATGGAATGAACCAATAGAAAGGGCGATTGAAGAAGCAAATGAAAGAGAAGTGAACATTATTACTCCAATGATTGGTGAGACAGTCCTGTTAGATTCGGACTTGCAAACATCTCCAACTTCATGGTGGGATTTCTGACAAGGGAATGCAAGTTTGTATAGTTATATACATAAGCTGAGAGTAACAAAATGTCTTGTTTTATTCGAAAAAAGATGAAAAACTTCAATTAAGATTCACAGTCAATTATTCTCCAATATGCTCATCTTTATATACAAGTAACTATAATATCTAATTGACTGATTAGTCACTCGTAGTAACTTTATTTGAGACTGTACTGTGTTATAAGTGGTGACTGATTACTCAATCAAGTCGATTGTTCAGTACATAAGACTTTAAAAAAAAGAGAGATTATTATTTAAAGCGATGTTTAAAATTACAAAATAAATAGAGGAGTAAAAATATGGCAGAAAATATTCAATCGAAAGGCTATGCCGGAAAAGATGAGTCTGGAAAGTTGGTTCCCTGGTCATTTGAAAGAAGACCTGTAGGCGACAATGATGTTCTAATTGACATAAAATACTGTGGAGTTTGTCATTCTGACATTCATCAGATCAAAGGCCACTGGGGACCACAACAATATCCGCAGGTTCCTGGACATGAAATAGTAGGTATTGTCGCTGCTGTTGGAAAGAACGTAACAAAGTTCAAAGTAGGCGATCGTGCAGGAGTTGGTTGCATGGTTAGCAGTTGTATGGCGTGTGAAAGCTGCAACAATGGTGAAGAACATCATTGCGACAAGGGTGCAACTATAATGACATATGGTTATCCTGAAGAATCATCACCAACAGGCATAAGCCAGGGAGGATATTCCAAAAACATTGTTGTCACCGAGCATTTTGCAATAAAGATACCGGATTCCATTGAACTTCAGGAAGCTGCTCCATTACTGTGTGCAGGTATTACCACATATTCACCTTTAATGAAAGTCAATATCAAAAAAGAAGATAAAGTAGGAGTTGTAGGAATTGGCGGACTGGGACACGTAGCTATTAAATTAGCAGTATCAAAAGGTGCCGAAGTTTATGCCTTTACAACGACTGAAAGCAAAAAAGGAGATTGCCTTTCATTCGGAGCAAAAGAAGTTATTGTTGTAAACTCACCAGAAGACCTGCAACCATTGAGAGGAAAACTGGATTACATGATATCCACAGTTCCATACGCATATAATATGTCATCATACATTGATTGTGTGAAACCATATGGATACTTCACCCAGGTAGGACAACCAATTGGAGGAGAACTCACAATTAACAACTTCAATATGATCTTCAACAGAGTGAACTTTAATGGATCACTTATTGGTGGAATCCCGGAAACTCAGGAAGTAGTTGATTATTGTGCGGAAAATAAGATCTATCCGCAAATCCAGATGATCGAACCTGAAATGATCAATGAGATATGGGAGAAGGTCGTAAATAAAGAAGCTCGCTATCGATATGTAATTGACATGTCAACCTTATAATAGGGCCTAATCAGGTCCTTGCTTTTTTACCATAAAAGTGATGATGATTTCAGTGAGCAAAAAAGGCATGGGATACTAAATGTCAAATCTAAAAGAAGAAAAATGTCTGGTAGCCTATTTTTCACGTCCGGGTAATAACTATGTCAGTGGGAAGATCGTGAATCTGCCGGTAGGTAACACAAAAATAGTAGCTGATATGATCCAGGAAACAACAGGAGGCGATGTTTTCCAGATCGATACTGTAAGACCTTACCCAAAAGATTATACCGCAACTACTAACGTGGCAAAAAAGGAATTGAATGAAAATGTCAGACCTAAGCTTACCAGTCACGTAGAGAACATGGAATCTTATGACGTGATATTCCTGGGTTACCCTAACTGGTGGGGAACGATACCAATGGCAGTCTGCACATTCCTGGAAGAATATGACCTTTCAGGAAAGATCATTGTTCCATTCTGCACACATGAAGGAAGCGGAATGGGTCGCAGTGAGAACGATATTGCAAAGCTTTGCCCGGGAGCTACACTTTTGAAAGGTTTCTCTATTCAAGGCTCTCGCGTAAGTGCTGCAAAAAAAGATGTTGAAGGCTGGTTGGAATCTATCAGCAGGACATCTTGAATCATCTAAGAATTAAAGTGAGGTTTAATAATGCGTATAAGTGAAACAGCAAAAGGGAATTATGAAGAGTTATTTCTCTATCATAGATCGACTTTGAATGTAACAGATCCGGAACTTATGGAAGTTTTCGATAATTTTACATTTGATGAAGTGATCAGCTATGGAAATTTAGATACAAAGACCAGAATGATGGTAATTCTAAGCTCGCTGATAGCAAGCCAGACATTAAGTGAATATAAAGAAATGCTTAACGGCACACTTAATATTGGTGTGACTCCTATCGAGGTCAAGGAACTTGTATATCAATCCATACCATATGTAGGATTTGCAAAAGCAGTTGACTTTATCCATGCTACCAATGAAATACTGGAAAGCAGAGGAATTGAACTGCCACTGGAAGGCCAGTCTACAACTTCACCTGAAACACGATCTGAAAAGGGACTGGAAGTACAGAAGAAGATATTCGGTGAGATCATCGATAAAATGTATGAGGCAGCACCTGTAAACCAAATCCATATTCAGAAATATCTGTCTGCAAACTGTTTTGGTGACTATTATACCAGAAAAGGTCTGGATGTAAAAATGAGAGAACTCCTTACGTTTTCTATTATCCTGTCACTGGGTGGTTGCGAACCTCAGTTAAAGGGGCACATTATGGGTAATCTGAATGTAGGGAACGATAAAGAAACAATGCTCAGCACAGTTACACAGCTATTGCCATATATCGGATATCCAAGAACATTGAATGCGATTACAACATTGAACGAATTGATACCAGAGCAAACTAAATTATAGGTCAAGGGAATATTTCTAATTTTATAACAAAGAATTTTTTTTAACACTAAAGATTAATCTATAAAAAATAATGAAGCGAGGGACAAGAAATGAAATACATGAATAAAGAAGAATTTGAAAAGGCAAATATGTTTGGAACGGGTGTGCCAAATGAAATGTTTTCAAAATATTTTATAGGAAATTCTTTCCTGAATCCTTTGACAAAGCCAGGAGAAAGTCCTGTATTCTTAGCAAATGTAACTTTTGAACCAGGATGTCGTAATAACTGGCATATACATCATGCTGAGATTGGTGGCGGACAGATGCTTATTTGCACTGCTGGAGAAGGCTGGTACCAGGAAGAAGGAAAAGAGGCAGTTAGCCTGCATGAAGGTTCTGTAGTATATATTCCGGCAGGAGTGAAGCATTGGCATGGTGCAAAAGCTGACAGTTGGTTTTCCCATATTGCCTTTGAAATACCTGGAGAAAATACCCAGAACAAATGGTTAGAGACTGTTGATGATGAGGAGTACAATAAACTATAGTACTCCCTATTTAATTATCCTTTTTCTGCTCTTCAATGGTGTAAGGTAAAGGTACTGCTTTTTCCCTCTTCACTTTCAAGCCAGGCTGTTCCTTTATGCATTCCAATGAACTGCTTTACAAGGACAAGTCCAAGTCCTGTGCCAGCATACTTTCTTATGCTGGAAGCATCACCTGTGTAAAAAACTGAATATCTCTTCCTGTATTTCTGCTGTAATACCAATATCTGTGTCGGTAATTGCCTGATAAAGTAAAAAAGAACATGCCTTTGCAGACATGTCACTAAACACTAACACATTATTTCTCTATCTCGTCAGGGATTGCATGCACAAAATGCTGGCCTTTCATTGCAGATTCTATCTCGTTATGGATCTCATACACATAGTGCTGGCCTCTCATTGCAGACAGCAGAGCTGCGATAGCTGAAAGGAAAGCACCTATGAAGAAAGATACCCTGAGTGCTGGCATGAAAGCCTGTTGCAGAGTCTTCGGGAACCAGTAGTTACTGGTCAATGTATCAACCACGGATTGAGGTATCGAAGCTACGATACTGCTGTCCATGACATTCAGGATGGTACCCATAGGATTGTATCCGAGGAAAGCTGAGAACAATGCATTTGTCGGGGACATTTCTGATATCTGGTCTGCAAGACTCTGCATAATAGGGCCAGTCTGCGTTGATGCAAAACTTGTGAAAGATTCATGTATTGCACTCGGGAATGTTCCCTGAAGACCTACAATTACAATTGTAAAGAATAGGGCCATGCTCATTGTCATAGCTGAGTTCATCAGGGTTGACATCATGCCTGAAGCAACTCCCCTGTCCTCGGCTGGTACTGAGTTCATTATGGAGGAACTGTTGGGTGAACTGAACATGCCGTTACCTATTCCCATAAGGAATATAAGAATGCCAAGCTCCCAGTAATCGAAATTGTAAGGCAGCATTGCAAGGCCCAGGAATACTACCGTCACAAGTGCCATTCCGGAAGTAGCTATCCATCGGGGTCCGTATTTATCCGAAAGTATTCCTGATATCGGGCCCATTATGATAAAACCAACTGTCAGCGGCAGCATGTAGATGCCAGCCCAAAGTGGTGTTTCCTCAAAACTGTAACCATGAAGTGGCAGCCATATTCCCTGAAGCAACAGTATCAGCATGAACATTATACCTCCTCGTGCAATTGCAGCCGTGAAACTTGCAAGGTTTGCAAAAGCGAAAGCCTTTATCTTGAAGAACTCGAAACGGAACATAGGGTTCTTTGCTCTGCGTTCTACAAATGGGAATGCAAGAAGCAGTATAATTCCGATTGTGAGAGTAATGAGTACCAGTGGACTGTTCCAGCCCATTGCATCCATAACCCCGTTGTGTTCGTAAGGCATTAGACCGTAGGTGATACCCACAAGAAGCGATGTCAGACCACAGATGAAGAATACATTTCCAAGAATGTCTATACTTGTCTTTTTTGCCTTGAAAGAAAGTTCTTCCATTTTCCAGTATGCCCAGATAGTTCCAACCAGAGCGAATGGGATGTTTACAAGGAAAACATAGCGCCAGTTATACGTGACCAGTATACCTCCAAGCAGTAGTCCGATAAACTGGCCTGACATCAGGGCTACCATATTTATACCAAGTGCTTTTCCCCTTTCGTTGGTGGGGAAGACATCAGTGATTATGGCTGGGCCGTTAGCCATGGTCAGTGCACCACCTACCGCCTGCACGAACCTGAAGAGTATAAGTTCTATCGCTCCTGTACTGCCGGTTCCGGGTGTAAGATAGAGCATGAGTGATCCGATCATGAATATGAAAAATCCGAGTCTGAAGAGTCTTACTCTTCCGTAAATATCGGCAAGCCTTCCGATACTGAGAAGAACCGTAGCCGTTACAAGTCCGTAGCCCATTAGTATCCATAGAAGGTATTGGAACGCATCCGGTTCCATCGGATTTAAGTGAATTCCGTTGAAAATAGCAGGAAGTGAGATAAGTATAATGCTGCTGTTGATAGTGGCCATAAGTGATGCAAGTGCCACGGTAAGGAGTGCCGTCCACTTGTATGAGATGCCATGTCCCTTTTTATGAGAAATGTTCTCTGTTTTTATATTGTTTTTATTTTCCAAACTATTACCTTCTGTAAATCAAATTATTATTCAGAAAATCGTTATCATAATCATTCCAGATTGCTGTTCCATATTTTTTACTAGAACCGTTCATGATTCGGATTATGTGCAGTCACTTTCTGTGATGTTATCGATTAGCATGGCTATTCCATTGAGGAGCTCATCTTTTTTCTGGGTCATCTCTTCTAAAGCTAGGGACCCTTCAGGTGTGATCTTATAGACTTTCTTACGGTCTATTTCCTCACTCTGAATGAATCTTTCCGATACCAGGTAATCCAGTATTGGGTAGATAGAACCGGTACTTGGTTTCCATTTTCCTTTAGAACATGTTTCAATGATTTTAATGATCTCATAGCCATGTGTGCTCTTTTTACTTATCACGGTCAAGACGATATATTTGAGAAAAGCCCTTCGGATGTCGTTATCCATATAATCCTCCATTGATTCTCGACCAGTCCCTTGGTATATGTCGGAACACGATATGTCGGCACGTGACACATAAAGGGAAGATTTAACATATAAAGACTGTGGAGAAGGGAATCTTGTTGACAGAAATTTGTCAGCTGGTAATCTTCTGTTGTTCATTTCAATCTCCCGTGATTATGTCGATTAGTTGAACGCTAACCAAACCAAGTGAGTGATTAGTCAATCACAAAGTATATATCATGTGAATGTCATTTATGACTGACTGTTCAGTCAATATGCGGTTATGATATATAAAACAATCAGAGGATGGAAAGATGAAATCAGAAAATAACAACACAAATTCTGTAGATCCAAGTGGTCTTACTTTTACACTAAGTGAAAATGTAATTGCAGAAGAAGTCTCATTCAAGAACAAATATGGAATAACAGTTGCAGGACACCTGTATTTGTCAAAAGACATTGATACATCCAAACAATACCCTGCAATTATTATTGGAACACCTTACGGGGGAGTAAAGGAACAGGGTGCAGGTATCTATGCACAGAATCTGGCACAGAGAGGTTTTGTTGCCATGGCATTCGACGAATCGTATAACGGAGAAAGTGGAGGAGAACCAAGACACATTTCATCTCCTGATTTGTTCGTTGAAGACTTTAGTGCAGCTGTAGATTTTATTGGAACCAGAGATTTTGTAGACAGGGAGAAGATTGGTGCAATCGGTATTTGCGGAAGTGGAGCTTTTTCAATTACTGCAGCTCAGGTTGATTCACGTATCAAAGCAGTTGCTACTGCAAGTATGTATGACATGAGCAGAATGCTGCGAAACGGATGGAAAGATTCGATGACTGATGATCAGCGTGCTGAAACTCTGGTTCAGCTGGGCGAGCAGCGTTGGAAAGATTTTGAAAATGGCAGTCCGTTATTGCCTGAAGGATTCCCTCGTGAACCCGCAGATTCAATTCCGGAAGAATTAGATCCAATTACAAGTGAATTCTTTGAATATTATGCAATGGAAAGAGGATTCCATATTAATGCAGCAGCATCATTCACTGTGACAAGTACCATGTCATTCATGAACTTCCCTTTGATGAATTACATCAAGACAATTTCCCCAAGACCAATTCTGTTCATCATCGGCGAGAATGCTCACTCTAGATATTTCAGTGAAGATGCCTATGAAATGGCTGCTGAACCCAAAGAACTCTACATTGTTCCCGGTGCAAGACATATCGATCTGTATGACAGGACTGATATGATCCCATTTGATAAATTGGAATCATTCTTCAAAGAAAATCTGGCATAAAAACAGGTTCAACTACATGAGTCAAAAAACTAATGAATTTAAGGACTTGATAATGGATGAAGAGCGTGCCCTGTACGGTATACAGAGCGCGACGATCTCACACTGTATCTTTGATGGCCCTGCTGATGGAGAATCTGCTTTAAAGGAAAGCGCAGACATTTATGTTTCCGATTGTGATTTCAGGCTTCGTTATCCTTTCTGGCATGTAATGGTGGCTCAAATTGAAAATAGCTGTATGACCGATACCTGCCGTGCTGCATTATGGTATAGCAAACAGGTGACAATAAAAGATAGCCAGATGGGAGGCATCAAAGCTGTACGGGAATGTGAGGATATCACGATTGAAAACTGTAAGATTGAATCATCCGAGTTTGGATGGTTATCACGCGGACTGGTGATTAAGAACACAGAGCTTGAGTCTGAATATCCATTCTTCCACAGTTCAGAGATCCTGCTTGATAACTTTGTATTAAGCGGTAAATATTCTTTTCAGTATGTAGAGAATGTCGAGATCAAAAATTCCCGTCTGGATACAAAAGATGCTTTCTGGCACAGCAAGAATGTCACGGTCTCAGACAGTATTGTAAAAGGTGAATATCTTGGCTGGTACTCTGGGAATCTCAAACTTATCCGGTGTAAAATAATTGGAACCCAGCCGCTTTGTTATGCAGAAGGTTTGGTTATGGAAGATTGTGAAATGATCGATTGTGATCTTGCATTTGAATACAGTGACGTTCATGCTATAATTACAGGTTCGATTACAAGTGTAAAAAATCCGTGCAGTGGACATATCATTGCAGATTCGATTGGGGAAGTGATATTGGATGAAAATCAACTGGCAGACAATTCATGTGTGATCGAACTCCGGGAAGAGTTGAATAAAGAAGAAATTCAGAATCCAGACAACTATGATAAAAAATATACCATACAATGCAGATGCGCCTGTGCAGGAAACATAACAAATTGAGGTCCTATCAATGAAAATTACCCCGGAATATACTGATGGAAAAAATAGGATGTTAATTTGTTTGGGAGTATTTTTAATGGTAATTTTAGCGATTGGATGTATTGAACAAAATAACATGGATTAAAACACCATCGACAATCAATCGGAAGATGAACTGGATGAAGCCAGCCAGCAAGAGGAGGAAACAAGAATGCAAATCAGTGTCCAAGCAAATGAAAAAACAACGATCTTTGAGCTAAATAATGGGAAAGCTGCAAAAGATTTCTATGACCAGTTGCCCTTAACGATTGATGTTGAAAATTACAGCAATAACGAAAAGATATTTTCTCCACCCCAAAAACTCGATACCACTAATACACCTATGGCAAATGCGAAATCAGGAACGCTTGCATATTATGCTCCCTGGGGAGACGTGGTGATGTTTTATGCTAGCTTTGGCTCTGCAGGCGGTTTGTATGAGTTAGGCAATGCTGTATCAGGCGGCGAGCATATCAAAAATATGTCAGGCACGATACTTATCGAGAAAGCGTAAATGAAGCCAAGATTATTTTAAAAATAATGCAGTAAGTAGAGAGGACAATTATGGTGACTAAAAAAGATATTAAAAACACCGATGAAGGTGCAAAGTAAATCCTCGGGTGAGTATCCGAATTGTCGCACATTCTCTGAAACGAGTTCTACCGGCCACCCTTGTTCTGCTCGCCAGACTAAAATTGTTATTGGGCTTTCATTAATTAGTCTTGAGATTTCCATATTAATATCAAATTGTGCTATGCATCCTTGTATCATTCGACAATTCAGGATTCGATAGAAAAACTGCCTAGAGTTATTTGAACATTACCACCTACATTCAGAACTTAAACGCTTCTCTATGCCTCTCATAGTGCCCACAGGCCATCTCATAGCTCGCCCATGAGCAAGAATTGCCGAGTATGATGCACTTAAGAACCATATCGGGGTCCACATTTCCATAATACTCAACAATCCAAGGGATGCGTAACGAGGTCAAAGCACCGGTCTTGAACTCGGTGTGATAGGCATTCACTTTGTCATAGGTATCTTGGTCAATTGGGTACATAGTGGGTATTTGGACTTGGGATAATAAGCATCTGAGCCAAGTGGAGTGAAAGTGGCCTAGATGTGGGTTTCATCATTGACAAAATCAAAATATATCTGCCGGATCAGTACAAGGGCATCCCATGTACCTGTCTTTCCCTTGGAGATTCACGAAAAGAAAAAATCCCCTTACTCCACGGGGATACAGTTGATATGCGTGTCACTGATGACGGTATGACAGTTAGCATCACTAAGATAGAGTACATTAGACATGAGAGAGGGGATAAAACAGACATCTGCCACCGGAGATTCAAACTCTTAATAGGGGCAAGGGGACAGCGCCGAGGCGTGGCGAAAGGGCGCAATCAAAGGTAGTTACATGAATACCTGCTAAAACGTATATATCAAAGAATATGTTATCGGATGACCCATGGCCATCGGTCAGTCGATAGCGGGCGAAGGGGAAAGAATGATCACTACCACACTATCCATACTCCATACATGGGGGATAACATGCTAATGCTACTGATTTCTTATCCTTGACGTGTGGGTAATGACAATGAAATCAGCTATAGATGCCCCTGTATAATGATGAAAAATGCAAAGCGATATTCAAACTTTTATACCAACGGCACATCGGCGCCGGGGGACGGGAACGTATGTGCAGGATGGACACTACACTGCACACTTTGAATAGTATAGTGCCGGTAGGTAATGAATATGGGATGCAATCAACGCCAGTGGGATAGTTGTGGATTGAGATATGTGGACATTGGATACCGATACACGCACTATTCAATCCTTAAGGTATGTCTTAGACACGTGTTTTTGATACTAAACCTTATACAGTTGCGTGAAAAATAGTAATAATAAGCATAAGGCGATATAATTCATCCCATAGGCTTACTTACTCCATGTGTCTGCAATACTCACTTCCGCTATGCGTGGCCTACATGTACTCAAGCTCAAATTGACCGATTA
>AMWB02158720.1_pt2 | contig 14339 bp, 11 predicted proteins | sample 200311 | NCBI WGS metagenome assembly AMWB02 (sample SAMN02737377, study PRJNA173069) | bioreactor metagenome | biome: anode biofilm in microbial fuel cells | place: USA: California | collected 2010-12-16 | reverse complement strand
TTGTAGGTCAAGACCCCCTTCGGGGTCTTGACGATTTTCGGCCTACAGAAGTGGAATCGCTTCTGGTCCTTGTAGGTCAAGACCCCCTTCGGGGTCTTGACGATTTTCGGCCCGCGGTGTCAAGACCCCTTCACCATATAACCTGCTTCAGCCCAGGCCGACGATGTGGGTTGCCCTTGCGAGCATGCGTGTCTTCGGCGAGACGGGGTCTTGACCTACAAATAGAGAATCAGGGTGGGCGCAAAAAAAAGAAGTTTACCAGTCGACCCGGCCAGGGATAGAGGGGGCGTCCCGGACCGTCTAGCCGCTAGTAAACTTCACTACACAGTATACTCCATTATGGCCAAAGTCAAGCGCCTAACTTCGCATGTGATTTCGATTTTTTCGGGCATTGCAGACCCCGCCAGTCTGCTTTTGCCGGACCGCGACAGGCGGTCTCCCCATGCTCGGTGCAAGGGCGGAACTACTTATTCCACAAAGCCATACCGCCTCCCGGCCGCACTACGGCTGGCTGTCCGACTCCCCGGTCCGGACGCCCCTCTGACACAGGTAACCTGCCGGAGCGCTAACAAATTCCTTGCACGATCCTGTCCCGATGGGCGTCCTTCTCTTGAGTGGCTGAAAACGCCGGAAGGGAGAGCTTAATATGAAAGTGCTTACGTTTTGGCTCGCTGTTTTGTTCGGCCTTGCGATGTTGATCGTCTGCTGTGATGACCCACGCGTGCTCCCGATCGGGAATTCCATCGCCGGGTCATACACCGGTTGGATCATCCTCGATTCATTGGGAGATGCTGGCGGACTCCGCGACTCGCAACCGTACGACTGGACCTTCACGCGCGACTCATTCACGTATGCGCGCGCGGACTCCATCCCCGATTCGGTTCCGCTTCTCTTTGCAGAGTGCTACGGCACCTACGAATTGGCCGATGGTCTGGTGTTGACGCCAGAGTTTCTGTCTGATCCGGACCCGAGATCTCAGGTCCGGAACGCTCTGCACGGCACGTTTGTGATCCTGCTGCATACAAAAACAGAACTGACTTTCGTGCAGGGAGGGAGTGGCAGCAGAGTAGTGACAGTTCGGCTGACGGCGGATTGAGGTGGCGGATCTCTGTTCCCTCTGACGCTTCGGAATCGGTCAAGACTGCAGGTGCTTGTTTAAGTGTTTGTTATGCAATGTAGTATGAGGAAGTCGGAGCGCCGATCGATCACCCGGAGGGACCACAAATGCCGCTGAACAGATGCCGCGTCTAAATCGTCATAGCAGTGTCCGGACGCCATTTTTCTGTTGTGCCGGCTGTCCGGAATGGGTTATATTCGACGCTACTGATTTTGGAAGAACTGGTTGGGAGCATTGAGCGTATGAAGAAGTTCGTTTTTCTGGGACTGTTGCTACTTGGGATCGGAATCCTGTTCGCCTGCCGGGATGACATCGTGATTCAGTCGCAGGATTCGGTGATCGGTAACTACACTGGCTATCTGGTGTTTGACTCTCTTAGCCTTGCCGGTGGTGTCATTGATTCCCAGCCCTGCGAGTGGGTGTTTACGACCGACTCGTTCACTTTCAGCAGACCTGACTCCATTCCTGAGTCCAACCCCAGAGTCTTTTGTGACAGCTATGGCACGTATGAGCTGGCCGATGGGCTCGTCCTGACGCAGGATGACAATTGGACGCAAGGCCCGCAGAGCTGCGATGCCAAGCGCAATCTTCAGGGGACATTTGTCATCTTGCTGAATACCGGGACCAACCTCACGTTCGTGCAGGGTGGAGGCGGCGGTGTGACCAAGACGGCCCGTCTCGTCAAGGGCTCGTAGTCTGTTCCGTTACGGAGAGAAATTCAGCCCCCGGCCACCCGGGGGCTTTTCTTTTGGCCGTAGCACTGCCCGCTGATCCCCCCATACACTTTCGCTTGTCCCGGTTGCTCGACCGGATTGCAGCGAAAAAAAGTGAAGATTTCCCAAAAAAACTCAAACTCAGACTGACAGGATCTGTCACTGTGCCACTCGATATTGACCGTAACCGGGGGTACGGAACGGCCTTGATGGGGACAGGTTGGCCCATATTGATGGTCGCCTGGCGAGGTGGTTGAGTGCGGTGGCCGGCGAGGTAACTCGCTGGCTGCCAGAAGGGTAGATGCGGTGCTTGCCAAGGTGATCTCGTCCGCCACGCTGGGGGTGGACGCTTATCCGGTCGCGGTCGAAGCCGACATCCAGCAGCAGATGCCGGCCTTCATAACGGTCGGTCTGCCCGAGGGAGCGGTCAAAGAGTCCAAAGAACGGGTGACCGCGGCCATTAAGAACTCCGACTTCATCTTCCCGGTCAAGCGGGTCACGATCAATCTGGCCCCGGCGGATATCCGCAAAGAGGGCTCGGCGTTCGACCTGCCGATCGCCATCGGCATCCTGGCCGCCACCGGCCAGATTATCCGGGAACGCATAGATGAGTTCGTCCTGATAGGCGAACTCTCACTCGATGGCTCGCTCAAGCCGGTCCCCGGTGTTCTGCCGATGGCCATGTCGATGCGGGGGAACGATGGCATCAAGGGGCTGATTGTCCCCAAAGAGAATGCCCGGGAAGCCGCTATGGCCGGAACGGTTCCGGTCTATCCCGTGCCGTCCCTCAAGGACGCGGTGCATTTCCTCGAAGATGAATCCACGGTCTCGGCATTTACGGTCGATATCGCCTCGGTCTTCAACGAGTCGCGCCGCTACCCGGTCGATTTCTCCGATGTGAAAGGCCAGGAATCGGCCAAACGGGCGCTCGAGATCGCCGCCGCCGGCGGACACAACATCATCATGATCGGCCCGCCCGGTTCGGGCAAGACCATGCTCGCCCGCCGCATGCCTACGATTCTGCCGGATATGAGTGTCGCCGAAGCTCTGGAAACTACCAAGATTCACTCGGTGGCCGGGCGTCTCACGGCGGATACGCCGCTGGTGGCCACCCGGCCGTTTCGTTCGCCGCACCACACCGTCTCCTACGCCGGTCTGGTCGGCGGTGGGGCCATTCCCAAGCCGGGCGAGGTCTCGCTGGCTCATCACGGCGTGCTGTTTCTCGATGAGCTGCCCGAGTTCAAGAAGGACATCCTCGAGATGCTGCGCCAGCCGATGGAGGACAAACAGGTGACCATCTCCCGCGCCTCCACCGCGCTCACCTATCCGGCCTCGTTCATGCTGGTGTCCGCCATGAACCCGTGCCCGTGCGGCTACTACGGCGACCCGCAGCACGAATGTCACTGCTCCTCGAGCGAAATTCAGCGCTACATGTCGAAGATTTCCGGACCGCTCCTGGACCGGATCGACATCCACATCACTGTGCCCTCGGTCAAGTTCAAGGAGCTGTCTTCGGAATCGCGAGGGGAAAGCTCGGCGGAGATTCGCCGACGGGTCAACAGTGCCCGGCAGCGCCAGATCGAGCGGTTCAGGAACGAGCCGCACATCTTCGCCAATGCGCACATGGAATCGTGTGACATTCGCCGCTTCTGCGTGATTGATGAAAAGTCGCAATCGCTCCTGGCGTTGGCGATCACCCGCCAAGGGCTCTCGGCCCGCGCCTACGACCGTATTCTCAAAGTGGCGCGGACAATCGCCGACCTGGCCGGCGCGGAGCAGATAGAGATGGGCCATGTGGCCGAGGCGATTCACTACCGAACGCTGGATCGGAACCTGTGGCTGTGACAAGAACCGCGGAATGCTGCTGCCCTGCACCCTCCGCCGGCAGCTCCTACCGCGCATGGGGTGTCGGACACGAGCGTCCGACACCCTGCAAATTCCCGACCGATGAGGGTCGGACGATGTTGGACGGCAATCGACGCGAATCAGTGGTCCGAATGGAGAAGGATACCTGATTCCCCCGTCTGCTGGGTCTCTCGCCGAAGAGCGGCGAGCTCCGGACCCGACGGTGCGCCGGTCCACACAAAATTCGGCAGGAGCCGGGGGAGGCTCCTGCCGAATCGATTTTCTGGGGAGAATGCTCCGTGATTGGCGGCTACGGGCACTCCGGCAACATCACGCCGAAGAACAGCCCGTCGACGATCCTCTGCAAATCACCGATATCAATCGCCCCCGACAAATCGACATCCGCCTCGGGTAGGCACGGCGTAATTGTCCCGCCAAAAAACAAATAGTCCACCAACGCCTGCAGGTCTGAAATGTCGAGAACATCACCGGGATCGCCGTCGATATTACCCACCTGCCCCCGGCAACAGTGCAGCACGTACGCGATCGTAAGGAAGTCCGACCCCATCTGCTCCGTCGTCATGAGCCCCGTCACCCAGGCATGCGCCGAGTCGGTCGCGATGATGGCTGCCGGGACATCCGTGTCGTACTCCACCGGCCCCGGACCGACGTAATAGTGCGACCAGGTGGAATCGCCGTACGCATTCAGCCGGATCGTCAGCCAATCCCAGTTGGACCCGGCATTAAAGGCGGTTTCGGTCAGCCAGATCCAACCATCGGGAGTCACCGCCATGTCCTTCAATTGGTCATCGGCCGGTCCCCGCCCACACGTCGTGTTCCAGAGCAGGTCGCCGTCGGCCGTATACTTCAGGACCAGCAGATCGCTGACGAATGACGATGTCCCCTCGATCATTCCCCCGACCACGATATCCCCCGCGCCGTCGATCGCGATTCGCTTTCCCTGCTCGGTGTGGCTCAGGCTGCCATCGTATCGTCGTAGCCACGCCGTGTCGCCGTTCGGGCGAAACTTGACCGTCGCGATGTCCGAAAGCGGCAGGCCGCCGGCGGTTCCGGTCACATACGCGAATCCGTCACCATCGACAACGACATCTTGCGCGCCGTCATCGCCAAACTCCGGAGGCCACACAATCTCAAGTATGCTCTGCCACAGCGGTGTCCCGGCGGCATCGTACGCCAGGGTCAAATAGCTGGAATTGGTCGTGAAGCCGCTCGACCCGGTGGCATATACGTTCCCATCGATCCCTACGGCAATGGCGCAAAGGGTATCCGTATGAAGTAACGTCCCGATAGTTCCTCCGTACAACCGCACCCAGGCGGTATCGCCGTTCGGCCGCAGTTTGATCACCAGCGCATCTTTTGCGATGCCCGGCCCCGAAATGTATCCGCAGATGTACACACTTCCCGCTACATCCACCACCATATCAGTCGGCACCGCGTAGTGGTTGCTGTCGGCGGGGAACTCGGGAATGTATTCCGATCTCCATAGAAGGGTCCCCGCCGGATCATACTTCACGGTCACCACCATCTTGTCCGGCGATACCGCCATCGGATCGGCGTGCCCCGTGACATACACGTTCCCCTGGCCGTCGCATCCGACCGACACGGCAATGTCATTGACACTTCCCGAACTGTTGAACTTTCGCACCCAGGCCGTGTCACCGTTCGGCAGATACTTGATCGTGGTGTAGTCGTAATCGGCTGAGAGTGAGTTCCGGCCGATTCCGGTCACGAGAATATTCCCATCCCCGTCCCGGGCAAGGCTCCGGGCCGCCGTTGAAGCCCCATCATACGTCTGCATCCAGGCTACATCCGTGGCGGTAGTCGACGTCGCCACTGTAGCCACCAGCGCGAGAATAGTCGCACTGACCACCCATCCTGCTTTCATCTGATACACTCCCATCTTGAGTTTGTGCATGGCGTCGCGACCGTGCGGGTCATGCCGACCAATCTGCCCCGGAGTCGGGACAGATCATGTGAAGGAATTCGGGTCGGATGCATAAAAGATAGCCGGCTCTCTGTTTTTATGCAATGTGTTTCCGCAACTCGCTGCGCGGCAACAGCCCCGAGCCCGCGCTCTGCCTCCGACGCACCGACGCCGTCGGTTCGAGAACAATCTGATTGACATTATCCCAATCCGGGGTAGCTTAGGCGTTCTATGTCAAACACCAGCACCCATACCCGAACCGAAAAGCTGCTCCTTGAGGCAGCCCGCATCTTCAATTCGACCGTCGAATACGAAGAATTGATCGAGTTGGTTCTGCGCCTCGTCCTCAAGGCTATGAACGCCGAGGCAGCTTTGGTCTTTCGAGTCGACCATGATCGAACCGATATGAAGATCCGCTTCATGCATGGCCGCGATGGCCGCATGAGAGTCTTCTACCTCGAGGTTGGTCAGGGGGTCGTGGGCTGGGTCGCGCAATACCGCGAAGGCCTCATTCTCAACGACCCGAACGACCCGCGCGTCGAGTCCTTCATCAAGCAGATGTCCGATATCGAAGTTCGCTCCATCATCTCCGTGCCGTTGGTGGGGAAGGGGCAAATGATCGGCGTGGTGGAAGCGATCAACAAGGCCGATGGCCCCTTCACGTCGGCCGATCTCGATATCCTGGCCGGCCTGAACAATCAAATCGCAGTCGCTATCGACAACGCCCATCTGTATCGCGAAATCAAGCGGGAAGCGCTTGAAAAAGATCTGCTGCTGCAGGTCGGCAAAAAGCTCTCCGGGTCATTGGAACTCAACGAAGTGCTTCGCGAAATCATGTCCTCGCTCCAGCGGGTGGTGACCTATGAGGTCGGCGGTGTCTTCCTGATCGATCCGGCCGTCAACGAAATCCGCTCGATCTATTCGGTGGGCTATCCGGACGGGTACGATGATCGCCTGCAGCTCAAGATCGGCCACGGCCTGGTCGGGCACGTGGCCAAGTCCGGCGAGCCGGTGATTGTGTCCGATGTTCTCGTTGATCCCCGGTATGTCGATGCCAACCCCAGCACGCGCAGCGAGATCGTCGTGCCCATCAAACTCGATGACCGCCTGATCGGTGTTATCAACCTCGAGTCGGCCGAGCCGGGCGCCTTCGACCATCGCGCCCAGTCGCTCATATCCGCCTTCGCCAGCCACGCGGCCATCTCCATCGAGCGGGCCCGCCTCCATGAATCCAGTCTGGCCGGCAAGCGCCTCGAAGAGCAGCTGAATATCGCGCGAGAAATCCAGCGCAGTTTCCTTCCCCAGGCCGATCCGCAGGCCTGGATTCGGGGCTACGATGTCGCCGGCCGCAACGTGCCGTCGATGGAGGTCGGGGGAGACTATTACGACTTCATCCGGATCGTGCAGAATCACACCGGCATCGCCATCGGCGATGTCTCCGGCAAGGGGATCCCCGCGGCGCTGATCATGGCGTCGTTCCGCGCTTCGCTGATCGCGGAGATTCGCAACAACTACTCGATTCGGACGATCTGCCAGAAAGTCAATTCGCTCTTGTATGAGTCGCTCGAGGCCGGCAACTACGTAACGGCTGTCTATGGCGTGCTCGACTCCCGCAATCACATCTTCACCTTCGCCAACTGCGGGCACAATCAGCCGTTCGTCCTGCGAGCGAACGGGACGGTCGAGTACATGGTGGAGGGTGGACCGGTGCTGGGCGTTTCCTCGGAGAGCCTCTACGAAGAGCGCGCGCTGGTGATCCAGCCCGATGATGTCCTGGTGTTCTATACCGATGGCGTCACCGAGGCCTTCAGCGCGGCCGGTGAGGAGTTCGGTATGGACCGGCTGGTCGCGGTCATCCGCTCCAATCGCAACAAAAGCGCGCAGCTCATGGCTGATGCCATCTACGACGCGGTGATGGCCTTCGCCTCGCCGACCCATATGTTCGATGATCTCACCATGATCATCATCAAGCGGCTTTCCTGAGCCCCAGCTCCGCTTTGACATCGAATACTCCTTGCCAACATGGCTCTGTAAAGCTATATTGGCGATGGTGATCGCTATGGGAGTATCTGTCTGGCAGCGTTTCCTCCTGGCCTCGGCCTCTTGCCTGCTCGTTCTGGCGTTTGCGTGTGACGGTGATGATCCGACCGAGCCGCCGCTCACGGGCACGCCCGAGTTGACCATTCCACAGCCGTCCTTCGATTTCGGCTTGGTGCCGCAGTACTCCGTGATAGCCCATCGCTTCTGGCTCTACTCGACCGGGACCGACACGCTGAGAATTCTGGACATCAACCCCGGGTGAGGTTGCACCACGGCGCCTTTGGAAAAGGCGGTACTTCCTCCCGGCGACAGCACCAGCCTTGAGGTGATCTTCAATACCCGGTCGTACACCGGTTACGTCACCAAGCGACCGACCATCACCTGTGAGGGAATCACCGGCTTCCAGTCTGTCATAATCACCACGCAGATCATGATTGACCCGGACTCGACCGAGCCTCTGGTGGTTACCCCCCACCTGCTCGACCTCTCGCCAATCGGCGACACGGTTCCGGATTCCTGCCCATACCTGATCCGAAATGTGACCGACCAGCAGGTACAAATGTCCGTCGTGAGCACTGAGCCGGACCTGTTTTCCTTTACCGTACCGCGGAGTATCGCTGGCGGCGGGGAGTATGCCGGGATGTTGTATCTCACCGCTGCGGGCAAATCCGGCAGTTTCCACAAGTCCGTTACGTTTGAGGGAACAGCCGCAACTGTAACGCGCTACACGATCGCCGTCTCTCGCCAGATCACCGGTGGCGCCTCGGAGTCTCCGGGTTCGAAATCGTCTTCCGACTGCCGGAACGGACAATAAAAAAAAACGCCGGGCACTGCACCCGGCGGTTGTTCTTGTTCCAGCAGTACTCTGTTCTTTCGTCTAGAAGCAGTTCAGGGTCCCCTGACCAAAGAACAGGTAGTCGACCAGCAGTGTCAGATCGGCGATGTCCGTATTCCCGCTGCCATCGACATTCCCGGCACTCAGATTTGCGGGCGCCGGGCCACCGGCAAATAGGAAATCGACGAAGAACGACAGGTCTCCGATATCCGGCAGCGCCAGACTGTTGTCGACATCTCCGCAGAAGTAGTCGTTCATCGCCATCACCGTCAGTCCGGGGAAACCGGTGACATACAGCAGACCCGACCCTATGGCGACTCCGGCGGCCGATCGGCCGTGATATCCAATGGAATATGGGTGGAGTGGATTGGTAACATCTAACAGCCACAGTGCGGGGCCAACCATGAACAGCCGGTTCCCGGAGACGATCATGCGGCCCACGGAGCCGTCGTACCAGGTGCCGACATCGACCGGTGCGCTTGGATCAGCGACATCGATAATGTGCACAAAGTCGTTGGATGCGGACGCGTAGACGTAGCCGTTCACGTAGGCGATCCGCCAATAGCCGCATTCGTAGTCGTGCTGGGGAGCCGGAACCCGTCCGACGATATACGGGTCGGTCGGTTCCGTGATGTCAAGGATCAAGACGCCGTTGGCATAATCCGCCACATAGGCGTAGTTCCCATTGATGACAATTCCCCAACTCCAGCCGAGCGTGTTCACTTGTCGGACACGAACGGGCATGCGCGGATTCGAGATGTCGTAGATGTTTACGCCGTCATAAAACGCAGCCGAGAACAGGTAATGACCGGTGATGGCTACTTCTTGCGGATCACCATCCGAAAGCGTTCCCCAAGTCGCCACCGGTGCCCCGGGATCGGAAACGTCGATCGCCACCAACCCGTCGAACGTGGCAACATACGCCACCGTACCATACAACGCGATATCGACCGGCTGTCCGGCCAGGCTGCAGGTACCGAGCGTGTCGATATGCGCCGGGTCGGAGACATCCAGTATCACCAGGCCGTTTCTGCCGTCGGCGATGTAGGCTCTGCCGTCTGCAAATACGACATCAGCGGGCGATCCCTTAGTCGACCATTGGGCGACCGTCACCATGGTGGCCGGGTTCGAAACATCCACGATTCTGAATCCTTGGTCATTGGCCGACACATACACGCGTCCGTCGGCCAACGAAAGGCGCCCTATACTGCCGGTGGTCGCCCATTCCCCGAGCAGCGCGGGAGCATCCTGGTTGGTGATGTCGTAGGCAAGAAGACCAGCGCCGTTCGCGATCTTTGAAACGAACAAGGTAGAGCCATCCACTCTCATCTGATTGAACCCATTTGGGTTGCCGACGAAACCGACCTGCGTCATGGCCGATGGATCGGCAATATCCACCACCATGAGGCCGCGATACAATAGCGAGAGATACGCACGCTGGCCGACTACGGCGATGTCGTAAATGGCCCCGCTGGTATCGGCTGCCGATGTGGCGAGCATCCCGACTATCAACGGGTTTGCCGGATCGCTCACGTTTATCGCGACCAGCTCATTGGCAGCAGCGACATAATACGAAAGCCGCCCCACGAAGGCGTGCTCTCCCGATACCCTGAATGCATACCCCAAACCGACATGCGGGACCGATCCCACCAGTGTCGGCGCAGTGGGACTGGTCAGGCTGGCGATGATCAAATCCCCGTCCCGCTCATCCCAATCCCCATAGCTGAGCACCAAATACAGATACTGACCCTGAATGGCCATAGCCGTGACTCCCCGAGAGGGCTGGCCATTGTCAGGAGGTGTAAACGAACCCACGCGCACCGGAGTCAGCGGATCGCTCACATCCATAATCAGCACCGGGTCGGTCCCGCCGAACAGATACAGATAGGAACCATTCCGCTCGATCGCGATGCCGTATGATAGCGCCGCCGTGTTCCTTAGCCACGCCACGCGCTGCGGCGATGCCGGGTTCGAAATGTCGAATACCATGAACCCCGGTTCGGCGCCGACGGCGAACGCGTAATTCCCGATCACCTCGACATCCGTTATTTCGGTCTCGGACATCCACAGCGACCCGAGTTCCTGAAACTGAACCCGCATCGACTGCGCCGGCGCTGCCGGTGCACTGCCGTACTTCTCGCTGATGCCCAGGGCTACGCGTACCTGTTCATCAAGCGATGTCATGCCGGAATTTGGCGTTGGATCAGTCCCCCCAAAAACAAACGCGGTGAAGATGGTTGCCGTGAGAGCTACCGCCAGGATCAGTGCTCTCAGTGACAGACGTGAGGTACAACCCATAAGTCCTCCTGAGGCAGGGTGCTAAACTAACGGAAACCAGAGTATTCAATTGTCGATACAGTCAGAAATGCGACTCCAACCACCTGAAATATAACAACATCCGGCGACTTGCGTCAACATGAATCTTGGCCCCCTCACCCTATGTTCGACACACCGCGCATCATGGAGCAATTCGTCTTGTCAATTCAACTCGGTTCCTTATATTCCAATTCATGAGATATTAACACTGTACAGGAGACCCTCATGGCGATCAAGACCTATGAACAATACCTCGCATCCCTGCGCGCGATGCGCCCCAATATCCACAAGTTCGACGAGCTGATTACCGATGTCACCACCCATCCGGCCACCAAGCGCACCGTCGAGGGGCACGGCTGGACCTATAAGGGTGCATTCGATGAACAACTGCGTCCCAAACTGACCACTACCTCACATCTCACCGGCGAGCCGATCAGCCGCTACCTATCGATCCTCCAGTCCCCCGAGGACATGTACGCCAACTCCGACATGAAGCGGATGATGTTCAACCTCACCGGCACCTGCACCGGGGGCCGCTGCGCCGGCTGGACCGCGCTCAACGCCATGTTCATCACCACCTGGGAGATGGACCGCGACCTGAAGACCGACTACCACCAGCGCTTCCTGAAATGGCTTAAGGACGCCCAGGCCCGCGATATCACCATCTCCGGCGCCCTCACCGATGCCAAGGGGGACCGCGCCAAGGCGCCCGCCCAGCAGGAGGACAAAGACGTGTTCCTGCGCGTCGTCGAAAAGCGTGCCGATGGTATCGTCGTGCGCGGCGCCAAGGTGATGATCTGCGGCATCGCCGCCGCCAACGAGATCTTCGTCATCCCCGGCACCGGCTACCGTGACGACGAGACGGAGTTCGCCGTCTCCTTCGTGATCCCGCGCGATATCGAGGGCCTCACGATCGTCGAAACCCGCCACCCCAACGACACCCGCGACGAAGAAGAGGGGTTCGACAATCCGGTCACTGAGGGCGGCATCACGCAGGCGTTTTTGTTCTTCGAGGATGTCTTCATCCCCAACGACCGCGTCTTCATGTGCGGCGAAACCAAGTACACGCTTTCGACCGTCGGCTACTTCATCATGCCGTACCGCTCCGCTATCGGCGGCTGCGTGGCGGGACAGGGGGACATCAAGATCGGCTCGGCCATCCTCACCGCCCGCGCCAACGGCCTCTCTGCGAAAGTGTTCAACGAGAAGCTGACCCAGATGTACATCAACAACGAGACCACCTACGGCATGGGGATCGCCGCCGCCGCCCGCGGCAAGAAACACCCCTCCGGCGCCTGGCTCTGCGATCCGCTTTTGGCTAATGTCAACAAAGTGCATGTCGCCACATTGCCGTACCAGACCAGCGTGCTGGCGCAGGATATCGCCGGCGGCATCGCCGAGACCGGCTGCATGCCCTCATACAAAGACTTCCAGTCCAAGAAATACGGCCACCTGATCGCGAAATACATGAAAGCGAAAGCCTCCGCCGAATCGCGCGCCCGCGCCGCCCGCTTAGTGGAGTGGTGCACGCTCGGCTCCGGCGTGCCGGGTTGCATGCACGGCGGCGGGTCGCCCGATGGCGCCAAGCTGGTGATCCGCGCTAACGCGAAACTCGAAGACAAGGTTGCCATCGCCCGCCGCCTCGCCGGCATCACCGAGGAGATCACCGAACCGGTGGTGGCGAAGAAATGACGTGATGCGCAGAGTGCTCATCAGGAGAGCATTCATTCAGGAGGAGAAATCTACGTATGGCAATCGACAAGTTCGACGCCAATTGCTTTCTTGCGTTAGTCGACATTTTGGGTTTCAAGCAGGCCATGAAAACTGATCCGTCCGGCAATAAGGCTTGGGGCATGCTGGACGAGTTTTACCAGATCGGCTATGATGTGCTCGCCGAACACAGAAGGCACTCTGGCCTAGTGAAGATTGACGGTTTTTTCATAACTGACAAGGCAGTACTATTCACCAGAGGGAGGCGAGACGGTGATGCCCTCAAGAAGGTCCGTTCGCTTTTGTCGGTAATACAGACGATATTTCAGGAAACCAAACAAAAAGAGATATCGGTTGCGGCTGCCATAGCATATGGTGGCTTCAAGTACGCAAAGAGAATTGAGTTTCCCGGAATCGTTAAGGCCCCGATTTATGGATTTGCATACGTGAATGCTTGGCGTGCCTTGAAGGAAACGCAGAATAAGCCTAAGATACTAGAACGGGAATGTCGCATCGTGCAACGCTGCTTGCCCCCGCTGGTCAAAGACTATTTACTCAGACCCAAAGGTCAGCGCGACGAGATTCTTGCCAGGGTGACACAGCGGCCAAATGATGTTGACCACTTCCACTTCGAGTGATGGACCTGTACTTGTGACATCGCCGATACAGACATAATTTCAACTCGCGATCCGATCTGAGGGACCTTATCTGATGAGGAAATGAGGTAGCGAAATGATGAAGACTCGGAATTGCAGGCTGTTCGTGCTCGTAGTACTGCCGGTACTCTTAGCGAACTTAGGGTGTAGAAACAAACAACGTGACGTCGACTTTCAGTCGTTTGCTGTCTGCTGCCAAACGATAGACTCGATGCGCGTTTTTGACATGGGGAGAGCTTTGTTGGCAGAAGATAGTTCTGCACGCAATTCAGGTTGTCTGTCAGATTCTTGCCTCAACTTGATCCTAGATCAGCTTCAACAATTTGGAGCGCGGCTAGCTGTCCTGGACTCACACTTTATAGTACTGAACGCAAAGTATCCGCGGGACGCTCATCTCGATTCAGCTAATGCCTACTTCGTAGTACTGAAGGCCAAGCGTGATTCAATCGGCTTTCTAAGTCGAGCCATCCAAACCTACAAGACGCGGAAGGCGGAGGAGGCAGAGGATCCACGGAACAGATTTCGTCGCACACGCAACAAGGGCGTTGAATTTGAAGGTCTTACTAGGACTTACAAGTTCGACGAAGTCAAGGCAGCCAGCCCCGGCCAAGAAATCGCCCAAATGGAAAGACTGTCCCTGCTTGCAAATGGGAACTACTTTCACAGCAAATACCAGTTCTCATACAAAGGGCGGACGGCAGAGAACAACATCATGATTGGCCGGGTTAAGTACATTGAGGGAAGCGGGTATGTTATCTGCGACACAGCCTTTGAGGTGAGTTACTTCATCAAGGCACCGGATTCGGTGACGCGAATCAAGTTCGATGGCCCTGACGAACCCACACTGATTCTAGACGTCACACTCGACGGGCCGGATCTTTGGTACAAAGTCGTGGCAGACGCATACTCTCCACTGTGACGCGAGGGAAACCAAGGCTGCAAAGTTAGGTAGTCTCTTCGGCGAACCAATTTCATGCCCTCCTACTACTCTCACACCCTCGCCGCCCAGCGGCTGACCAAGGTCTATGACCTCGCCACTCCGCGCGTCCGGCAATACCTGAACGCCGAGCTGGACCATGTCCTTTCGCACATCAAGCCGGGGGACACTATCCTCGATCTCGGCTGCGGCTACGGCCGCACCCTGCCCGCGCTCGCTCAGAGA
>AMWB02038155.1_pt1 | contig 14353 bp, 11 predicted proteins | sample 200311 | NCBI WGS metagenome assembly AMWB02 (sample SAMN02737377, study PRJNA173069) | bioreactor metagenome | biome: anode biofilm in microbial fuel cells | place: USA: California | collected 2010-12-16 | reverse complement strand
GGCCAGCCGGGAGTGCCGGGGGCACCGGCAGTGACGCCGGTCACCAGCGTGCGCACATCCCGCTCACCATGGCGTACCTGCATGGTAAGGTAGGTGACGTTGGCCGTTCGAGCGACTCCCGGGATACCCCGGATGGTTCGCCAGACATCGTCATAGATGCTCGATGGTTCGGCATAAGGGCCGAGGGTGTCTTTTTGCACCACCCAGAGATCAGCCCCGCTGTTATCGAGCAAGGCCTTGCCATCATCGACCATACCGCGATAAATTCCAGCCATCGACAGGGTCACGCCGATCAACAAGCCAAGGCCCATGCCGGTAAAGACGAACTTTCCCCAGGCATGCATGATGTCGCGTCCAGCCAGGCTGATCATGGTGTCACCCCTGGAATATGTTCGACAACATCGACACTGCTGCGTACGGTCAAGGCCTTGGCGCTATATACCACGATCTCATCATCGATTTTGAGCCCTTTGGTAACCTGCACATGACCATCCAAGTCGGCAGTACCCAAGATGACTGGAGTGAAGTGTGGATGTCCATCCATAATTCGCCAGACACCAATTTTGCCGTCAATGCGTTGGATGGCTGCATTAGGGACAGCTGGTCCTGAAGGAAGTGGAGCTAAAGCGACAGTAACTTCGGCCAGTTCGCCTACAGATGGCAGGGGGGTGGGGATCAGGTCAAAAACTATTTTTGCGAGCATCTCTTCCGTTACCGCGTCGGCCAGCGGCTCAATGCGCAGGACGCGACCCGGCAATGTACCGGTTTGGGACCTCAAAACAATTTGCGCAGGCAGTTCGGCGGCCAGGCCCCGTGCATGGATTTGATCGAAACGAACATTGACCCAGAGATTATTCGGGTCAATGAGCTCAATGATCGCCTGGCCAGCAACAACTGTAGTGCCGGGATCTGCATTGCGTGCAGCTACGAGACCGGGTACCGGGGCGACAAGGTTTAAATTACTCAGTTGGGCCTGTAATGCGGCACCTTCTGCTTGCACTCGAATCACTTCCTGCCTGGCAGCTGTCAGGTTCGCTTCTGCGATCAGATGTGCCTGATTTTTGTCGGCAACTATCTCTTTACTTGTTGAACGTGCCGCCAGCAATTGTGCATATCGCTCTGCCTGGGCTTTGGCGAAAACTTGCCGTGCCTGAGAATCATGCAACTGGGCCTTAGCCCGTTGGATTGCGGCTGTCTGGGCGTGTATCTTATCGTGAAGATCAACTGGATCCATTTCTCCCAGGATCTGACTGGCCTCGACACTTTCGTTGACCTGCACCGTCAGTTGTTTGATACGCCCGGCAACGGTTGGGCCAATTTTGTACGTATACCTGGATTCGACAGTGCCGATTCCAAAGAGGGCAGGGGAGATGGAACGATTCTCTACGGCAGCTATCGTTACCGGCACGGGAGCGAGTGGCCCGGATCGCAGGGCCACATAAATAAAGAGGACCAAAAGCGGCAAAAGCACCACTAACAGAGCCAGGGTACGTCCCTTGAAGGGTAAAAATTTCATTGTGCTCTCCTGATGCCACGGCAGTAGATGGTAAACACTCCTGGTGCATGTTTGCGGATATGAGCCACATTGCCAGCCAGGAGTGATTGCATTATGAGCCCTTGGATCGTGCCGATGAACAGGATGGCAGCTTTCTCGGGGTCGAGGTCGGGATCAAGTTCATTAATTGCCTTGCCTTCTTCAATCAGCTGATGCAGTTGTTTGCTATATTGTTTGATAAGTTTCTGAACCATGTCCTTCGAAACTGTCTTTTCGGCACGTTGGAGTTCACCAAACAGCAAACGAGGAACACCCGGATGCTTTATGACAAACTCCACATGGGCCATAAACATGGCCTCAAGTGCGGCAAGAGGTGATGCCGCCCCCTGTGTAGCCTTGTTCAATTTGGCCATCAGCTTTGTCGACACCCAGGTCATCACTGCCTGGAGTATCGCCGCCTTGTTGGGGAAATGCCGAAACAGAGCGCCCTGGGTCAGACCCATTCGGGTGGCAATGGCAGCGGTAGTAATATCCGTCGGATTCTGTTCCGCCGCCAGCTCAATCACGGCTGCAATTGTTACTTCCCTGCGCTCATCGGCCGGGAGATGCTTAACAATGGTACTCATAAAACCTCCATTAAAGATAGTAATTAATTACTATCTTTAATGTACGAAACCTTTCATCTTCTGTCAAGGATATTGCCAGTGGAAAAAGAAAAGGCGGAACCTCAAAAAAAGTTCCGCCTTTTGTCTTTGCCTCTAATATCAGGCTGTTATTATTTGCTGCGCATTGTCTTTGCCAGCTCTTTGATTTCGCCCAGATCTTTGGTCATCTCGTTCCAGCCATACCAGTAGGCATAGTCCGGATTGACATGGAAAAACGCCTGATACGTGCGCATCCGGTGTTTCATGTACATCTGAACCAGCACTTGATCTATATAGGAAAGCTTATCGAGATCCTTGTCCCAGTTTTCACCATTGGTGTGCATAAAGGTGAGAAGAAAAGGATAGTTTGCCGGGTAGTTGGCCGGTTTTTTGATCAGGCCGTCGGTATAGAGGGCAGCGACAGTTTCAATCGCATCCGCCATAAGGCGATCCGCTTTGGTCATGATTGCATCACCCATATCAAGTTGCTCCTTGACGTATTTTGCCGAGTGGCACTGGCCACAGGTCTTGAGCATCTTGTCTCTTTCTTTCTGCCAGGACTCCTGGTCGAGTTTAGCCATGCGTAATGCTTTGACCGCATCAAAAATGGGTGTTGGTTTACCGGTAACGGGGTCAAGAACACCAAGTGCTTTCAAAATAGTAACGCGGTCGGCCGCGGCTTGTGGATCGTCCGGCAGAGGCAAACGAACCCCGAGAAAGCCCCATGCCGTTTCATTGGCATGGTTACCATCGGCCATATGACAGGTCTGGCAGGACGGTGCCGCAGCTCCTTCAGGAAGGTCGCCATTTTTTTTAGCAAACCAGCGTTCCCCGTGTTTGGAACTTGACCACATCTCCCATTGCGGATGGTCATATCCCATATGACACTGTTGGCAGGCATAGGGATTTTGCGCCTCTTTTTTTGAAAAAGCATGGCGGGTGTGACATTCGTCGCATGAGTTGTTCTGATAGCGATACCCTTTGTCGGCTAGTTCTTTCTTCTGGGCATCAGTTTTGATTCCCATATTGTGGCAACCGCCGCATCCTCTGCCGCCTTCAATGAGTTCGTCTGGAGCCAGGTGAGTTGCCGGGATGGCATTCAAAACGGTCCAGCCAAAATTATGTTTGCCATGGGAAAATTGATCAAACTGTTCTTCGTGACATGCCTTGCAGACTTTTTCATCGGGTAGAGCGGCCAATTTATAATCTTCGGCACTTTTGTGTGCTTCCCCGTGGCAGGCGGCACAGGAAATATCATTTTTAGCATGCTCGCTGACCTGCCAATCCTTAACCTGGCCGGGTGAAAGTTTTTGGTGGCACTCAATACAGGCATCAGTTGCATAAGCAACACCGGACAGAAGTAACAGGGAAAATATCCCCGCCAATACCCTTTGTATCATTTTCATCGTCTGCCTCCTTCTTCGATAAAATTAATAAGTAACTCCCACTAATTGGGAGTTATAAATAGCTATTTTAACGACTTCTGGATCTGGTACATTTTTGCTAAACGAATCTTTTTAAAAGTTCCGTTAATTAACAGATGAAATTGTGTTCCTGGTGTTTTTGGGCAATGGTTGTTGCCAAATCATCTAATGCCTTGAAGTCACTTTCAGAAGGCACACCTTTGCAAAGGACAGGAGCTATAACCTCCACCTTGAGATTTGGAATCATGCCGGCGAGCGTTTCTACCGTTTTGCCTCCCCAGCCGTAGGAACCGATAATGGAAAGAAATTTTGCTTTAGGCTTCAGGGCATTTGCCAGAAAGGCAGCATAGGCCGCATAAGGATGGGGGCCAGTCAAAACAGTTGGTGTACCGACGACGATTGTTCCAGCGTCAACCAGAGCCATGGCCAGTTTACCGATATCAGTTACGGCCAGGTTAAACAACTCCACTTTTACACCTTTATCTACCAGGGCTGCAACAAGATGGTTGACCATCAGTTTTGTGCTTTTATGCATGGATACATAGGGCAAAACTACGGTGTTGCAGGGTTCTCCGAGTGTCCATTCTTTATAGGCATCTAAGATAAACGCTGGACGAGGAAAAATCTGGCCATGACCGGGAGCGATCATGTCTATATCGTAGGGTTCGAGCTTTTCCAGGTTCTTTTTAATAACATTTCTAAATGGCATCATGATCTCGGCAAAATAGCGCTTTGCCGCTTCATAAACACGCCCTTCATCGGTGACAAAAAGATCACTTGTTGCAATATGAGATCCAAAAAAATCACAGCTGAACAGGATTTTATCTTCTTCTAGATACGTTACCATGGTCTCAGGCCAGTGGACCCATGGAGTATAAATAAACTTCAGAGTCTTATCACCAAGTGAAAGAGTTTCGCCGTCTGCAACGGTTACGAAACATTCTTCGGGTATTTTCATGAGATCGAGAAGCATCCCCTTGGCTTTGGGGGTTACGAGGAGCTTTGCCGCAGGGTATCTTTCAAGAACCTGCTTAAGGGTTCCGGAGTGGTCCTGTTCCGAATGCTGGGAAACGATGTAATCAATCTTTGGGACATTCTCAAGTTGTGCCATTAATTCATCGGCCATAGAGGGATCATCCGTGTCGATTAAAGCTGTCTTCTCACTTCCTTCAATTAGATAGGCATTATAGCTTGTTCCATCCGGAAGGGGGATAAGCGAATCGAAGAGACGACTGTCCCAATCGACTGATCCCATCCAGTAAATACGGTCTTTTATTTTTCGAGCTAACATGTTGTACCTTCCGTTATTATTTATACCTGTTGCAGGCAATAACTTGTTTTAACTGAAGAAATAGACTCCCCTCTGATAATTCTGTCTTTTCGCTAAGAATATAAATTCTGAAGCAATCCGTCTAAACCAAGCTGGCGCTCTCTGATTTTTTTCCCTTTAGGTATGAAATGTCGGAATAAGGGAATCAAGACGCAACATGTCGAAATGAGATAATTTAATCTGCAGTTCGGAATGACAATTCACTCCCTAAAAGGACTTGGGTAAAAAAAATCGCACCACGACAACGTTATACAGAAAATAGCCTATATTGCAAGAGGCGTTTTGTGCTAATGCACAAATATTTCTTGTCTTAAACTCGCTGGTGATTAACCATTTTAAAAGCAAGAGGCTTGCCACTTCGAATCTCAACACTTGATAAGAAAACATCAACCATCCGGAAGGTCTGAACTGGAGGAACTTTGGAATTGTAGCTTGACTACGTGCTTATCGATTTAACATCTGGAGAATATTCAGAAATGTCAATTGCCTGTTTTGTTGAATTGACGGATATTGGCATTGGTAATATGTTTTTTTGTTGAACGGACGTAATGATAATACCTTAAAATTTCAGTCACTTGATTCATCAATTTATGCTATGTATTAGGTGCTGATTTTGGTTTATATTTCATCATACCTCTGATAATATCGGATGAAATGGGAAAGCTGAAAGAAAGAGGTGATAACTGGACATGGTTTTCCATGCCGGACAGGTTAATCTTGAATATGATGGACTTTGTTCATATACTAGACTGTTATATTTGAAAAGGATAATGAAATGGTTTTCTGGAACTTAGGCGCTTTACAGTTAGAAAAATTCAGACCTGGAATTTTAAGTAAAGCCGAAATAGGCAATAACCTAACGATGGTCTGCATGGAAATCGAAGCTGAAAAAGAAGATGCAGGTCACAGGCACACGTTCGATCAATGTGGAATTATTCTAGATGGCAAAATTGAAATGTATATTGGTGAAGAACGAAAAATACTCACATCTGATGAGGCGTATTTTATACCATCTGGAGTGAAACATGGTTGGAAGACCTTTGATATTCCAGTAAAAATCCTTGATATCTCAGGCAAAGAATCCTGACAAAGGTTACCTTTTTTTCACCTTCTACACGAATTAAACAAAAAACAAGAAGAGACAGCAGTTTAAACAGAGGAGCCTACCTGAAGGTAGCAACATGAACACATTATCACGCCACGAGACGGATAAACCATTATGGAAAGACCACAAATAACAATTTCTTCGCTGGATTTAGCGCGACTTGAACAGATGATTGAATCGTTAGATGACGACCAATTCCCTAATATCGACGACCTTCAAACCGAACTTGATCGGGCAGATATTGTTGATCCGGAAGCAATGCCTCCCGATATTGTCACAATGAACTCAATGGTAGAGTTCAGAGTGGAATCATCAAATAAAACTTTTTCGTTGACACTTGTCTATCCAAGAGATGTTGACGGTGGCGATAGCAAAATTTCTATTCTTGCACCTGTGGGTAGTGCTTTGCTTGGCTTAAGAGAAGGAGACCTGATCTCTTGGCCGAAGCCCGGCGGCGGATTGCTTGAGGTTCGTGTCATAAAAGTGACATATCAGCCTGAACGTTCTGGTGATTTGTTATTGTAATATAGTCTTCCCTTCCTTGTGCGACATTAGAGCCGGTTAGCATCGAGATCCTGTCCGCACCCTCGGTGCATATTTCAATCCCGTTTTGTATCTTATAAATACACCTCTGGAGATGTCTTGAAGCAACTTGTCATCAAATATGGCCTGGATGAACGCCCGCCATTGACTCAAACTTTAATCTTCGGTATGCAATGGCTGGCCATCACCATAGCGACAGTAATCATTATCGGTAAAGTGGTGGCTGGTCTCCACTTTACCGATTTTGACCGGCAATTAATTTACATGCAAAAATTGTTTTTTGTCATTGCCGTATCGCTGTTTTTGCAAATACTGTGGGGCCATAGGCTGCCGTTGATCACCGGGCCGGCGACGGTGCTGCTGGTAGCCATTCTGGCCGGGATCGGCAGTGATATAAACGCCATATATACATCCATTGCCGTTGGAGGTGGAAGTCTGGTCCTGCTGTGCGTTACGGGGTTGTTCTCGTGGATCTCCCGCTATTTTACCTCTCGAGTGGTGGCCACTATCCTGATACTCATTGCCCTGACCATTACCCCCACCATTTTGAATCTGATTCTTGTTTCCGCATCTACGGAAACGGCATTGACCAACTTGGGGTTTGCCCTACTATTTTTCATACTCATGATCATCGCTGATCGCCTGCTCCCCGGCATCTGGAAAACCACCATGATTGTTTGGGCCATCATTGTCGGTAGCATCTGTTACCTGCTGTTACTACCTCCCGAGGCCTTGCGTGACCGGGGCCAATTGGGACTCGTATCCAACTTTTTTACCGACTTCACCACGACCTTAATCTGGGAACCTGGTCTGCTTATCTCGTTTGGGATCTGCTTTATTGCACTTTCCATCAACGATTTGGGTTCAATTCAAGCGGTGGGGCAACTCATCAAGGCCCCAGGTATGAAACGCCGGGTGACTGCCGGCATCACCCTCAGCGGCTTAGCCAACGTGCTAGCTGGGTTCTTCGGGGTGATCGGACCGGTGAACTTTTCCATGAGCGCCGGAATCATCGCTGCCAATGGCAACGCTTCCCGCTTCACCTTGCTTCCAACCAGCCTGGGACTGCTGGCCATGGCTTTTTTACCCGGAGTAGTGGCCTTTGCCTGGAATGTACCTTCCGTCGTGGTGGGAACGATTCTGCTCTACATCATGTGCTCCCAATTGGCCGCTGGGTTGATGGTCGCCTTTGGTACGAGCGGTTTTACGTTTCGGGATGGCCTTGTCATTGGTATTCCCATGATGGTAAGCATCTTGGTGTCTTACCTGCCTGCTGCTGTCACAGCCACTTTTCCACCGTTGTTCATGCCGATTGCCGGCAATGGGTTTGTAATGGGTGTGCTGGCAGTGCTGGTACTTGAACACATCGTGTATCGCCGTGATAACTTGCAGTCTCCCCAACCTTCCCCTTAAAATGATGTTAATTTGCCGCATCCGGTCAAAAACTCGCCTGACTGCTAGAGCTCACAAATATTTAGTGTTGCTGATTGGTTACAGGTAAAACCATGACACAAGTAGAACGGTGATTATTAAGGTCAACATCTGCAACGGGATACCCACCCGGATAAAGTCCATGAAAGTGTAGCCGCCCGGTTCTTGTACCAGAATATTCACGGGTGATGCAACCGGGGTGGCAAAGGCTGCCGAACAGGCAATGGCCAGAGTCATGGCAAAAGCCTGGGGAGAGACTTGGAGTTGCGCAGCTGCCTCCACTACAATTGGCGCGAGCAGCACCGCGGTGGCTGTGTTAGAGAGAAACAGTGAGAGTGTCGACGCCACTAGGAACACAACGGCGAGCATCAGTACCGGTCCTGCTCCGCTAAGGGTGGTAACCAGAGTCTCGGCAATCGCCAGAGATGCTCCGGTTTTATCGAGGGCAGTCGCCAAAGGTAACAGCCCGGCGATGAGAAACACTGCCTGCCAATTGATAACTCGATAGATTGTTTCCAGACTGACACAGCGAGTAAGAATGAGAGCCATGGCAGCAAGGGCGGTAGCGGTCACCGGCAGGAAGATGCCCGCAGCCATGGTAACTACCATCAATACAAGGATGACAAGCATAAGTGGTGCCCGGCGGTAGTCGTACATGGCTTGCCGATGTTCCTCCGGCAAAGTCAGCACCAGGAATTCATCGACATATTTGCGAAGGCGAATAATATCCTGCCAGTCGGCGCAGATAAGCAGCACATCACCAAAAGCAAGAGGCATTTGCTCGATGTCATTGACGAGAGGTTGTCCATGTCGGCGGATACCCACTACCAGGCAATTATATCTGGTTTGGAACTGCAGCTCTTTAAGGTTTTTGCCTAGCAGCGGCGAATCGGGAGTCAGCATGATTTCCGCGAGCCCGATAGTCCGGAGAAACTGCTTCTGCCTGGACTCAGTGACAACCGGTGACAGAGCGGTAAGACCACCATAATTAGAAAAGCGCTGAGCATCGGCTGGTTCGCCGATCAGGACGATGACATCGCCAGGATCGAAGACGGCTTCCGGACGCACTTTTTCTATCACCCAGTCTCCATCCTGCGGTTTTTCAAAGGCGATTAATTTCAAATTATATTTTGTGGTAAGGGGAATTCTGGCTACGGAGCGATCAATTATCGGTGAATCTTTCTGTACGCGAAATCTGAAAAAACGTCCCTCCATGCCATACCCAGTAATCAGGTCCAGTACAGATCGTTTTCTTCTACCGACCGGTACATCGGTTTTTTTCGCGAGTATCCTTCTCCCGAATACAGCCATGAACAAAATGCCCGCTATAAGTGTGGCGACACCAAATGGCGTAAAGCTGAAAAAAGAAAGGGTCTCAAGGTTGTGGCTCCTCAGGACATTGTTAATGACCAGGTTAGGGGTGGTTGCGACCAGGGTCATCATCCCGCTGATCAAGGCACCGACCGAGAGTGGCATGAGGAGTCTTTTCCCGTTGAAGTTCGCCTTATTCGTCACGGCCATAACTACCGGAATAAATATGGCGGCTGTCGCTGTCGAACTCATAAAGGAACCAGTCAAGCTGACGATCAGCATGATAAGAATCATCAGAAACAGTTCATTGTTTCCACCACGACGAATTATAAAATCACCGAGACGCTGGGCAATGCCTGTATTGACAATGGCCTCACTGACAATGAACATCGCGACAATGATGATGACCACCGGATCGGAGAAACCGGCCAGGGATTGCTCGAGGGTAAGCACGCCGGTAACCATAAAGACAAGAACAACCAGCATCGCAACGATATCGCTGCGCACCCAGCCGGTAATAAAAAAAATCACTGTAAGGGACAGGGTTATTGTGACGATAAGCAGTTCACTGGTCATGACATCTATTTCGAATATTATTTATAATTGTGACTTTTGCAAAAACCTCTAATGCAATACTGATGAATTCACAGCAATTTCCGGCATTCTTTCCTTCTCGACTGGACAAATTGTTCGGTGATATCCTCGCTCGTCATACATTACACGATTTGTTAGCCATAGTGCGGTAAATGGCGTCTTCTAGTGTCTGAAGGTCATAGGGCTTTTCCAGGAAGGCCTGGGGACGCTCGGGAAGGGTATCGTCTATCACCTCATCTTCACTGTAGCCACTGGCCAGGATCACTGGAATGCCTGGAGTGATTTTCCGCAAAGCGGTTAAAGTTTCCAAACCGTTCATGCGGGGCATGGCAAAATCAGTCAGTACGAAACGTATTACATTTTTGTGCTGCTGAAAAATCTCCACAGCTTCTATGCCATCCCTGGCACTGAGCACTTCAAAACCCAATATTGTCAGTATCGAACGGGTTATGTTCAGAACCATTTCGTCATCATCAACCAGCAGTACCGTGCCGAACCATTCAATTTTCCCGATGTTAGCCGCCTTGCCCGGTTTGAAGGGAACCTCTACTGCAGAGATCGGAAAAAACACACGGAAGACGCTCCCTTGTCCCGGTGCGCTCTCTACGGTGATGGCACCGCTATGCGCCTGAACAAGTCCAAGAACCACAGGCAACCCCAAGCCTCGGCCAGTGAATTTTCTGGAAAAAAATGGGTCGAAAAGATCTTCGATGTCGTTGGTTACAATCCCGCAGCCGGTATCCCCAACTTCCAGACAGGCATAGGACGGATCTTCTGGCTGCCAGGTAATGGGAAACCTAAATGAAATTGGTATGTCAGAAGGGGAAACAGTTTTTACGGTTAGCTGAATAGTTCCCTGGTTATCACCCACAGCCTCCCTGGAATTGTTGATCAAATTGGTGAGGATCATTTGTACTTGGTTCGAGTTCGCGGTAATAGTCGGGCCGGGGGAAGGCAAAGTAATTCCCAAAACCACGTTTTTTGGTATGGTGGCCTGAATCATGGTCAGGCTCCGTCTGCAGGTTTCGGAAAGATCCAGTGGCTCTCGGGTGCCGGTTGCCTTGCCGAGGTAGGTAAGCATCAGTCTGCTCACTTCCGCTGCCTTGTCGGCTGCCTGCAGGGCGGCAGTCAGAGCATTAATGTTTGTATGGTTTTGTGGCAGACTACTCAGGGCCAACTCCAGGTGGCCCATCACTACAAAAAGTTTGTTGTTAAAGTGGTGAGCGATGGCGCCGGCCATGCGGTCCAGGCTTTTTACCTTCTGGAGTTGCCAGTTTTGGAGCTTCAGTTTCTCCTTATCGTCCTCAGCCTGTTTGCGTTTGGTTATATCACGATTGCTTTCGCGGCGTCCCAAATACTGTCCGTCTCTACCGTGCACAGCAGTGCACGAATGGGCAAGCCAATGGATATCGCCGCCTGGAGTGAGGATGCGAAAATCAATTTCCCCATTTTCGGTTCTGTCACTTTGATGCGTCAACTGATAATGCTGGATGACTTTTGACTGGTCGTCCGGGTGGGTGATTTTTATCAAATGGTTAGGGTCAGCCAGGAAATCTGCTACTGTGTGTCCCGTAATACGTTCACAGGAAGGAGAGACGTATCGAAATGTGCCATCCGGCGTCCTCCATGTCTCCATATCATAGGTAAAGTCCGCCACTGTGCGATATTTCTCTTCGCTCTCCTGCAAGGCTTCTTCCACCCGCTTGTGCTCGGTGATATCGCGGATGAAGCAAAAAAAACGTCCTCCAAATTGATTGACATATTGGACACTAATCTCAACGTCAATGATTGTACCATCCTTACGCTGGCATCTGGATTCAAAGCGGTCGCTTCCAACTTCCTTTACTGTGTGAACATAAGCAGTGATTTGTCCGGGTGAATTACTTGCATCGATTTCGTTCATGTTCAGATTAAGAACGTCTTCCTGGGTGTACCCCAGCATCTTGCAAAAGGTAACATTGGCGTCTAAAATCCTGTCTGAGCTGTCAGCGATCCAAAAGCCGTCAAGCGATGTACCTGTTAGTATTTCATACTCTTGCGTCTTGCTTTTGTGCAAAGTGTCAATCAACTGTATTGTGGTCTTCCTGCCTTTCAGATACATTGCAATCAGGGCCATGATGCCGAGTGAGATGAATCCGGCACTCCACATGAGGAAAGTGCGGTACAACGAGGTTTCATGCAGTACATCAACGGCCGAAGTTTCCACGTAAATAATGAGCGGCGTTTCACAATTTTGAATACGGTGGTAGGCAATAAGTCTTTCAGTGCCATCAGCATTCGTACGGTTCCAAAAAACTCCCTTCACTCCTTTGAGCATCGATGCCAGTAGTTCCGGGAGGATTTTAGTCCCATGTATCGTGGAAAAATCTTTGGATCGGCTGATCACAGCACCTCCAGAGTTGACGGCGGTGATCGTGGTATCTCCCAAAAGTTGCATGTTGGAACTAAAATCGGCTAAAGACTCATGATTGACGGAAAAGGCGATTACACCGAGGAAGCCTCCCTGCTTGTCATAAATCGGCCGTGCCAGTGTCAGGTTGCAGCGCTTGGTGACACGATCAAAGACCGGTTCATCGACATAGAGGATATTTTTACCGCCATCGGCAAAAAAGCGGAAATACATTCGCTCGCCCAGGTAAAGACGGGGTGCCACATCCAAGGCGTCAGTATACATAAGGTAACCTTCGCGATCCAACAGCACTACCAGAATCTCGCGGTCGGCTATAGGTCCGCTACGCATCTGCTGGATGATATCAGTGAAACTCTTCGGGGCGGCGACATACGCATCGCGCAGAACGAGCAGGGCGTGATCGAGCGGGGTTAATTTTCCGTCGATAATGGTTTTAGAAGCTTGCGCCAAATCAGCGAATTGAGCACGGAAAGAATCCATTTTGATCTGCTTGTAGCGGTCTGCCTCCACTTTCGCGGTAAACAGCAACACACCTGCCAGGAGTAACCCCAATATCATCCACAGTCCATTATACCAGCGCTCGCTTATTCGATGATGCAATCTCTGAATGGTCACGGCTTACTCCTTTCCTGCAATGAAACAGAAACAGGTCCTATGGCAATCTCCGTCAACTCCTAGTCCTTTTGCACTTTCATGGTCGTTTCTATCCTTGTATGCTCTAATAACTCTTGGATAGTTAACTGATTCAATCCAACGTTCAAGAGTTGTGTCACTATGGTATGACGAACTGATGACAGCAAATTGAGAATTTAGATCGCGTTCATGAATCTGTTCCTTATAAAAATCCCTTGGAGACAAGATTCATGCAATCACACCTGAACCTGCGTCTTGAACTCCGGGGGTTTAATGGCCAGAACCGAACAGGACAGTTGATCGAGAATGGCCTCTGCGGTATTGCCGATTATCCGATCCATGCCCCCTGTGCGTGTGCCTGTTCCCATGACCACAAGTTCAGCCTTTAACTCTGCTACCAGTGGCGTAATCATTTTTTTGGCGCTCCCCCTGGGGAGGTGTAAGCTGGGAGCGAGAGTATCGTAGGCATCCACTCCGATTGATTCACGCAATTCCTCGACCAGCATGAAAAGCCCCTTTTGGTGCTGCGCATACTCATTTTGAGCATAACCAGCCAGATTTTCCTCAGCTGTCTCGCCCTTTGTGAGCTTATTCGTTTTGCCCAAGGATTCCCATGCATGCACAAGATGCAGGGAGGCTCTGTCGGTCAGCGCAATTCTAACGGCCGCACTAAAAATTTCGCGATTCAGATCTCGCTCGGTGGTTGAGGGGCGTAGTGGATTGAAATCTACAGCCGCCACGATATTCTGGTAGGGTGATTTTTCAGACGACTTTAGTAGCCAAATTGGGCAGGGACATTCTCGCAGCAGATGCAAGTCGTCACTGCCAAACAGCATGTGCGTCCAGGATGGATTCTCGGCGGGCTTGATGACCAGATCGTGTCCATTATTTTTTACTGCACGAATCACCTCAATAAAGGTTTCGCCTACCAGCACATCCTCCCGGATACTTAGGCGTTGTTCGTAGGGGCGCAGCATGGTTTTCAGAGTGTTGAGGTGGTCAGCCATGATAAAAGCCTGTAGTTCTCTGGAGACAGGTCCACCTGGTGGTAAAGCCATATCCACCTGGACGACCTCGATCGGAACTACGTCTACGACTGTTAAGACCGCCTGATTCTTTTCCGCCAAAGAGACTGCACGTGCAAGAGTCGCTGCTTGCTCTACATTTGATTCATATACGTACAGTATATTCTTGAAAGGTCGCATGATCACTTCGCCTCTTCGTTTAACAATGTACTTTTTATGAGGTTGCTGCTTAAGGCACTATTTATTTTTTTGCCGGGAGCGCCAACCGCCACGTGGCAAAAAGGTCGGCCTGAGTATTCTGTTCATATCCCTGGCTGGCTCGATGACGTAAAAGATCTTTTCGTCAAATTCGATGATCATGGGCAGCAGCCACTTCAGGTGTCGCCGCCCACACGCGATATACAGTTC
>AMWB02054435.1_pt1 | contig 14386 bp, 10 predicted proteins | sample 200311 | NCBI WGS metagenome assembly AMWB02 (sample SAMN02737377, study PRJNA173069) | bioreactor metagenome | biome: anode biofilm in microbial fuel cells | place: USA: California | collected 2010-12-16 | reverse complement strand
CAAACACAAAGGATAAAAATGAATAACTATGCGGTTATAATGGCGGGCGGAATCGGAACGCGGTTCTGGCCAAAAGGTACGTCAAAACTTCCCAAGCAGTACCTGAAAATCGAAAACGACAACGCGTCGATGATTCAGCAGATGTTCAAGCGCCTCGAGGGAATCGTGCCGGTCAGCAACATTTTCGTAGTTACCAACACCGCTTACAAGGGCATCACAAAAAAACACCTTCCGAAAATTCCGGAAGGAAACATAATCTGCGAGCCGTTCGGAAGAAACACCGCGCCCTGCATAGGTCTCACGTGCCTTTTCATAAAACAGTTCGAGCCGAAAGGAAACGTGCTCGTCGTTCCGTCCGACCACATAATAAGGGATACGGAGGAATTTCAACGCGTAGTAAAATGCGGTCTTAAATTCACGGATGAAAACGGGGGTATCGTTACTCTCGGAATACACCCGACAAAACCCGAAACGGGCTACGGCTATATTCAATACGAAACCGATAAATTTACGGAAATCAAAACGGTCGCGAGCAATAAAAACAAAAGCGCCATTGAACACGTATTCAAGGTGAAAACGTTCGCGGAAAAACCAAACCTTGAAACCGCGAAGGCGTTCATCGAAAGCGGCGACTTCCTGTGGAACAGCGGCATGTTTATTTTCCGTGTCGATACGATGCTCGCGGAAATTAAAAAGTCGCTTCCCGAACTGAACGCGGCTCTTCATAAACTCGAAAAGGACCTGCTGTCAAACAACTTCCCTAAAACGCTTGAACTCGTTTACTCGCAATTGAAAGGAATATCAATCGACTACGGCGTTATGGAAAAATCTCACCAGGTTTATACGATAAAAAGTTATTTCGACTGGAGCGACGTAGGCTCCTGGGACGAAATATACAACTTCAAGGAAAAAGACGGCAACGGTAACGTCAAGCACGGAATGACGCTTACAATCAACTCGAAAAACTGCCTGATTATAAATGACCAGAGAATATCCGCGCTCATCGGCGTTGAAGACCTGCTCGTAATCGATACCGACAACGGACTGCTCATTTGCAAGAAAGGCGAATCGCAAAACGTGAAAGAAGTCGTTGATTATCTGAGGAGAAAAGGGCTGGACCAGTACCTCTGATTCAATTAGTAATTAATAATTAGTAATTAAAGCACAGAGCAAAAGCATTGTGCTTTTTTCTTTCTGTCATTTAAAAAGTATCAAGACTGATTAAATTAGTAATTAAAAGCACAGAGCAAAAGCATTGTGCTTTTTTACTATCTGATTTTCGAAAAGACATCAATACTAATCGCTCTTCAAGAGAGTTCTTAATTACTCATTACTAATTACTAATTATTAATTACTAATTGAAAAAACTACTCCGCGAATTTCAAACCGATTACACCGATGATAATAAGGCTGGCGGAAAGTATGCGGAGAAGATTCGCCGGGTCTTTAAAGAAAATAATCCCGATTATGAAAGTGCCGACGGCTCCGATGCCCGTCCAAACGGCGTAAGCCGTGCCTATGGGAATTTGTTTCTGCGCGACCCAGAGAAAATATCCGCTGAGCGCCATCGATATCACCGCGAACACAATCCACGCGATTCTGTGTTCTGTTACCTGAGACAGTTTAAAACCGAGAGGCCACCCCATCTCGAAAATTCCCGCAAGTATTAATATCAGCCAGTTGTACATTCTTTAATCTCCAATCTTCGATGTTCGTGAAATTTTCAAGTTATTAATTGTTTATCCCATTATCAAGAAAAAGCGTAACGGCTTCCTCTTGCTCTTAATCACTATAGGCGGCTGTCCGTTTTTGCTCTTTTACCTAAAAAAATTTCTTTCTCTTCTCTGTGCTCTCTGTGGTGAATTGCCCTTTGCTCTTTTACCTAAAAAAATCTCTTGTTCTTCTCTGTGCTCTCTGTGTCCTCTGTGGTAAATTGCTCTTTGTAGTGAACCGCTCTTAAAAATTAAAACCCGACCTTCAAATTGAAAAACAAGTTCCTTTCCGCCGCCGGTATCCAGTACGGCGTTCCATATGAATCGACGCTTCCCGTAGTCTCATACAGCCGGTCAAAAATATTATTTACCTTCATCGACAATTCAAACGACCGCACAAACCTTGAAAGAGATTTTCCAGCCGGACCTTTTCCAAAAGCGGGAATCAAATCAAACGAAAGCCCCGCGTTGAAAACCGTATATTCGGCAATAATCCTGTCAACGTATCCGGGCGCCAGCCTTGCCGAAGGATTCTTCCTTTCGTTTTCGGAATTGTCAAGATACTGTTTTCCTATGTGCTGCGCGGAAACGTAAACGTTCAAGCCGAATTCCGTTTGATACCCGAGCGAAAGATTGGCAATGACAGACGGATTCAGCAGTATCTTGTTGTCAGAGTAATCGTTTCCGTAAATTATGTTTCCCGCGCCGTCCGTACCGAGTATTTCCCTGTATTCCTTAAAAAAATTATCCGAAAAATTAAAATTGCCCGACAGCGACAAACCCCTTGCGGGATTGCCTTTCTTCAAGTTCATAAACGGATGATATTCGAAATCGAACTCAACCCCGCGGTGCACCGATTTTCCCGCGTTCCCGTTAATCGGTTGTCCGACGTTGTCTAATTGCCCGTTGCTCACAATTTCATTCGTGAAATTCATCAGATAAAAATTCAGGTTAGACTTCAATGTTGCCGAAACATACCCGAATCCGATTTCAATGTCTGTCATTTCCTCAGGTTTGACGAGCGGCTCTTCGTATGTATTGTTCAAGGTATCCACGACCCTGAAGTTCGGCTTTGAATAAGGACTTTCGGCATCGTATATGTCCTTAAGCCTCGGCTCGCGGCGCGCCATAGAAACGTTAGCGAACACACGGAAATTATCATTGATGTTGTAATTCAAACCCGCGCGGGGAGTGAAGAAATTATAATCCACACTGAACTCATACGGCTTGAACTTGTCGTTCTCAATCGAATATTTATGATAAGCGAACTGAAGCCCGAGCATCGCTGACAGGTTCTTTGTTATGCCGTAAACCTCGTTAGCGTATGCTGTCAGTGATGTCTTCTTTCCGTTATAAAAATAATAACGGTAATTGTCGGGCGTGCCCGGCGGAAGAGCGCTGCCGAAAGTAATTTCGCCGTAATGCTCAGACTTGTGAAGCCGCGCCTCGCCGCCTATTACAAGATTACCCTTCTCGCCGTTGTGCTTGATTTGAACTTTAGGATACCAGCCGTAATCGCTGTTGTTCACGTACAGGTTTGAAACCAAATCCGACTTGTCAATCACGTATCCCTTGCCGCTCTCGTAATACAACGTTCCATCGGGATTCCTCTTGTAATACGAAGCGTTAAACGCCGCCGAATCGGTCGTGTAAAAGGGATTCAGGCGGAAGTAAGAAAAATCATATCCGTAATACACGGGAAAATTCGTTATGAAATATCCTTCGCCTCTCGTGTAATTGAAAGTATTAGAAACATAAACGTTCTTCGATGCCTGAGTATTGAATACGAGTTCGTAGTGCGGCTGGTGATAGTTGTCCGTCTCGTTTTCGTAGTTAAGGAAATTGTATTTCCTGTCCCGACGCGCGTCTCCCGTGACTTTTCCTTCGAGATAATCTTTCGTAACGCCGAGATACGCGAGATGGTTCTTTATCGGGCTTCCGTAAACATTGAACTTGACGACTGAATTCGAGCCGAGAGTCTTTCCCGCGCTTAAAAAATACGCCCAGTGGTCCGACCAGGATAAATCCCTGTAACCGTCGGAATTCATCTTCGAAAGTTTCCCGTAAAATCCGAAACCGCCGTTCGTTACGCCCGAGGAATATTCGAAAGAATACCTTCTCGAATTGTAATCGCCGTAACCCGCGTTGACGTTCAGGAAATTATGGTCGAAATAATTAATCGTCTGGAGATTAATTACCCCGCCGATTCCCGATGTTCCGTATAACGCCGTCCCTATGCCCCTTTGAATCTGTATGCTCTCAACGGATGATGTTATGTCCGCCAGGTCCACCCAATAGACCTGATGGTCTTCCGCGTCGTTCTGCGGAACTCCGTTGCTTAAAATCGATATTCGCCTCTGGTCGAAGCCGCGCAGAGAAAAATATGAATAACCTATCGACGCGCCGGATTCCGAGTAAGCGTTAAGGCTCGTGCTTCCGTTAAGAAACATCGGTAAATCCTGCGACCAGTATTTCTTTTCAATATCGTCGCGCGTCACGTTCTGAAACGTAACCGGCGTCAGCCGCTCCACGCCCAGCAGCGCGTTAACCTCAATCGTCTCCGTCCTGTATTTCATTGTATCGCTTTCATTTCTGCCGTCATCCTGCGCGGATAAAGGAAGAGCGAAAAAGGAAAACAGAAAAAGGAAAATGGTGATTTGAAAACGGAAAATAGAAAACGGAGAATGGAAAACAGAAAAGGGAAAAGAATTAATAACTTTCTTCCGGTTACTAAGCCGGGGCTTAGTAACCGACGACGCGTGACCACCCTGTACCGTAGACACGAGTGTAAAAGCGCCATTGCTCAAAAATCGCGAATCAAATATTTGATTTTTGATATGTAGTTTTGATTTTAAATTTTTGATTTTTGATTTCTCAAAAAAGTCGTTTGTTTTCATAAAAAATCTTCATTAAAATAAAAAACGCTTAAATCTTTTCCGAACCTGAATAAGCGAAAAAATTTAAGCGTTAAAATCCTGTTTCCTACGCCGGCATTACCCGTTTCAGGTTCCAAGGGTTTGATCTCAGCATCCCCGCCGCGGTTTTAACACTGCCGCAACGGGTTTAGCACCCCTACAATCTTTTGTCTTTTACAAAGAACAACTACACAAACATACTTCCCGATAAACAGAAAATCAAGCGAAATATAATATAATAATCTTCACTTATGATTTACTAAATAAATGAAGCCCGCCTGAAATTACAAAAAGCTGTGAAAATCGGTTTCATCCGCTCTTTCTGTGTTCGAAAATCCGCGTCAATTAGCGGCTAACCGCTCTTGCTCTCCCATAACTTCTAACTTCTCAATTTTCTGAATTTCAATTCAATAACCACACAAAAAACTCCGAATTGAAAGCAAATGAATTATTCTTTTACTGATTTTTTGTTCCCGAAACGCTATCTTTAAAATAACATTTCTTAACTTGTCTATCTTATTTATATTGACAAAATTTTAAAATTTTTATTGAATGTTTAAGTCTATTGTTTTAGTAAAACAGGTTCCGGATACGGCGAACATCTCCGGCAAAGTTATGAAAGACGACGGAACCGTCAACCGCGCGATGCTGCCCGCAATTTTCAACTACGAGGACAGAGTAGCGCTCGAATTCGCCCTGCAGGTAAAGCAGAAATACGGCGGAAAAGTAATTGCGATTACAATGGGACCTCCCCGCGCCGCCGATATTTTAAGGGAATGCCTATATATGGGTGCCGATCAGGCTTACGCCATCAGCGACAGAAAATTCGCGGGAGCGGACACACTCGCCACTTCTTACGTACTCAGCGAAGCGATTAAAAAAATAGGCGGTTACGATTTTATTTTTGCAGGACGCCAGGCGATTGACGGCGATACCGCGCAGGTCGGCCCGCAGACCGCGGAAAAACTTAACGTTCCGCAAATTACTTACGCCGAGGAAATTATAGACATAAAAGACGGCAAAATTAAGATAAGAAAAAAAATCGACGGCGGCTTTGAAATCGTCAGGTGCAAAATTCCGTGCTTAATTACAGTCCTAAAAGGCGCCGCCGAACCGAGACCGTTCCAGGCGAAAAGAATAATGGCGTACAAGGGCGCTAAAACCCTTACGGAACTCGAAAAAATGACGGAAGAAAACTCTCTGCTTTATATCGATAAACTTCTGCACGAATACGAAGAAAGAAATCTGTTCATTCCGACTCTGACGGCGGACGACCTTAATGTTGAATCCGAAAGATGCGGCATCAAGGGTTCTCCGACGAAAGTTCATAAAGTTGAATCGGTCGTTCTCGCTGGGGGAAATCAGGAAATGGTTCCTCCGACAAAAGACGGAATAGGTTCTCTTATTGACAGGCTGCTCGAAGACAGGATTTTCTAATTTAAAAAAGAATAACAAAACACATAATGCATAATAACGAAGTTTGGGTTTTTATTGAACAAAGAAACGGAAAACCCGCGGACGTAAGTTTTGAACTGCTTAGCAAAGGCCGCAAACTCGCCGACAGCATGAAAGGCGCGCTTAAAGCGGTCGTAATCGGACACGATGTCAAAGGCATCGCCTCACAAACGTTCAAATACGGAGCGAATGAAGCGCTGCTCATCGACCACCCCGATTTGAAACTCTTCAGGACGATGCCCTACAGCAGGATAATGAATGAGTTGATAAAAAAGCACGTTCCGAGAATAGTTCTGTTCGGCGCGACCGTTTACGGGCGCGACCTCGCCCCGAGAATCGCTTCAAATACGAGAAGCGGACTGACTGCCGACTGCACCGACCTGAAAATTTCCGACGTGAAATATCTCGGAAAAGAATATCCGCAGTTGCTTCTTCAGATTCGCCCCGCATTCGGCGGAAACATCGTCGCGACAATCATTACGCCCGATGTTCCCGTGCAAATGGCTACCGTGCGCGAAGGCGTGATGGAAATGCACCCGTGCGAAAAACCGCATAAGGAAAAAATAATCGAAATTCCGTATAACCCGATAGACATCGACGGACTGCTTGAAATAATCGAACAGCAGCGCGAGGAAAGCAAGGTAAACCTCAAAGCCGCGCCGATTATAGTCGCGGGAGGTTACGGACTCGGTTCGAAAGAGAATTTCAAACTTCTGCACGAACTCGCTCACGCGATAGGCGGAGAAGTCGCCGGAAGCCGCGCCGCGGTTGACGCGGGATTTGTTTCGCCGGAACGACAGGTGGGGCAGACAGGCGTAACCGTGCGTCCTAAACTTTACATCGCCGTCGGAATATCCGGCGCGATTCAGCACAGGGCGGGAATGCAGGAAGCGAAGAAAATAATCGCGATAAACACGGATCCCGATGCTCCGATTTTCGACATATGCCATTACGGCATCGTCGGCGACGCGGCGCAGGTGATTCCGATGTTCATCGAAACTTACAAACACAAATTGAAATAAAACTAAATTTAATCATATAATGCCAAATTTTTTCACCGATAACAGTGACCTAGTTTTTCACTTCAACACCCTCGACTACAGAAGGATTGTTGAAATTGCAGAGGATAATTTTGAACAGGCGAAAGAGTTCAACTACGCTCCCGTAAACTACGAAGATGCTATGGAAAACTACCGTAAGGTGCTCGAAATGACGGGCGACCTGACGGGAAACTACATCGCCCCGAGAGCCGCGGACGTTGACATCGAAGGCGCGCAGTACTCCGACGGAAAAGTGGATTACGCAAAAGGCACTCAGCAGAACCTTAAGGAACTCACGATGGCCGATTTGATGGGAATGGTTCTTCCGAGAAAATATGGCGGGCTGAATTTTCCTCTCACGATTTATATGATGGCAACCGAAATGGTAGCGCGCGCTGACGCGTCGCTGATGAACATTTTCGGGCTTCAGGATATCGCGGAAATGATTGACAAGTACGGAACAGACGAACAAAAGCAAAAATACATACCCGGTTTCTGCACGGGCGAATACACGGGCGCTATGGCTCTGACGGAACCCGACGCGGGCTCGGACCTGCAGGCGGTTAAACTTCAGGCGTATCAGGACGAAAATGGAAAATGGTTTCTTCGCGGCGTGAAAAGATTTATAACGAACGGAAACGCGCATGTGCATCTGGTTCTTGCCCGCTCCGAGCCGGGAACAAAGGACGGCAGGGGGCTTAGCATGTTCGCCTGTTTTACGGATAAAACAGTGAGAGTAAGACGCATCGAGCACAAACTCGGAATACACGGCTCGCCAACCTGCGAACTGCAGTTCAACGATACACCCGCTGAACTCGTCGGGCAGAGAAAATTCGGATTGATAAAGTACGTGTTCGACCTTATGTTCCGCGCGAGAATGGGAGTTTCGGCGCAGGCGCTCGGAATTTCACAGGCCGCTTATGAAGAAGCGCTTATGTACGCGAAAGACCGCGTGCAGTTCGGAAAAGCAATTTATAACATTCCCCCGGTCGCGAACATGCTCATAGATATGCGCGTGATGGTCGAGTATAACCGCTCTCTGCTTTACGCGACAGGCGCATTCGTGGATATGAAGGAAAAAACGGTTTTGCTTATTGACAAATACAAGAAAGAGGGAAAGTCGGTCACCGACCTTAACAACGATCTTAAGTATTATACGAAAATATCAAATCTTCTGACGCCGATGACAAAATACTGGCTGACAGAATGCGCGAACAAGATTACGTACGACTCGATGCAGATACACGGCGGAACGGGCTATATGAAAGAATTCAGGGTCGAAAGACTCGCCCGCGACGCGAGAATCACGAACATTTACGAAGGCACGTCGCAGATGCAGATTGTCGCGGCTATAAGCGGAGTCATCAACGACATACTGAAAGACATGTTCGACAAAAAGGAAAAGAAAAATTATCCGGGCGGTCTCTCCCGCCTTGCCTCTTATCTTAAAGAGATAAGAATAATTTTCTACGACTGCCTGAAATACGTGATGGACAAGAAAGACAACGAGTTTCAGGACGTCGCCGCAAAAGACCTCGTCGAACTGTATTCGTACCTGTTCATCGGGTACCTGCTTCTCGACGAAGCCGAAATAGAACCGAGAAAAAAATTCATAGCAAGCAGGTATATTATAAATTCGCTTGCTAACGCGAAGAAGAACGCGGACACCATTAAGAACGAACTGTTCACCGACATTCTTCACGCGGACGAAATATTAATTTAAAACCACGCGGGAGCATAAATGTACTATTACAGAATTTTCGACGATAAGGAAGAACTGAATTTCTTCAAGAGTTCCCTTGACTATGCCGGTATAGCGGGTCTGCTAAAAGAGTACGAGAAAAAACACTCGGAATACGTCAACAGGGATTTCATAAAATTCCTGAAGGAAAAAGACAAGGACGTCGAAATTATCGAGGTGACTAACATTTATTATTAAGATTTTCCTTGGTATTGTTTTTTCCCTTTGAGTTGACAATTATAAATTATCTGTCTTATTAACTAAACGCACCGGAATGTTTAACTTCATTCCCCGACACACAATTGATTTCGAACAGTTATGGGCGCTGATTTCCTCCCGTAACCGCTGGTTCATAAGCATCAGGTACGTTGTCGCGGGCGCGGTTGCAGTGTTTGCTCTCGTGATGCAGTATGTTTTTAAAATCGGATTCGAACCTGAACAGGTCTGGGCGATGGCAATAATATCAGCCTCCCTGTTTTTCTTAAACATACTGTACGGTTACATAGACGCGAAGGGTTTTATAAAAAACGAAGTAAGTAAATTCAACCCGCTTCATTTCGCTTTCAATCAAATCGTGCTCGACCTTCTCGCAATCGCCCTGCTTTCTTATTATTCGGGCGGCATTGAAAGCCCATTCTACTTCTTCTTCGTGTTTCACATGATTATCGGCAGCATGATACTTCCGGGTACGGTGGTTTACACGCTGTCGGGCGTTTCCGTTCTCTACATAGGCGTTGTTTCGGTTCTCGAACTCTACGGAATTATAGAGCACCACAGTTTCGGAAACCTTCTAACCGCGCCGCTTTACAATAACATGCAATATATTATCGTGTTCGTAACCGCATACGGCATAATGATTTTTGTCAGCGTTTTTCTCGCGAACAATATAACGAGCGCACATTACCGCAGGTCTCAGGAATTGAAAATGACGCTCGATAAACTCAGCCAGGCGGAAAAAATGAAGATGAAATACACGATGGGAGTCGTTCACGAAATTAAAACGCCCATAGTCGCCGTGCAATCGAACATAGACATAATTCTTCAGGGCTACGCGGGAGAAATACCGAAATCCGCGAAGGACAGAATATCACGGGCGCGTGCGCGGAGCGAAGAGGCGATACATATAATAAACGACGTTCTGAACATTTCAAAATTAAAACTTCTCGAAAACGTAAACAAAGATGACGTCGATCTCGCTGAAATGATAACGGGAATGTATAAAAAAAGAGGCGTGCAGGCGAAGACGTCGGGCGTCGAACTTAAACTCACCGATAAAAGAAACGAGCCGAAACCCGTAAAGGTTGACAGGGGATTATTTGAACTCGCGCTTTCCAACATAATAGGAAACGCGATTAAATACAATACTCACAACGGCATCGTCGAAACAATAATAGAAGAACGCGAAGGCGATACATTTATTACTATTGCCGATAACGGAATCGGAATTCCCGACGAAGACAAAAATAAAATGTTTAAGGAATTTTACCGCTCGACCAACGCGAAACAAAAGGGAGTCGAAGGCACGGGACTCGGGCTTTCTGTCGTTAAGGAAATCATTGAGCATCACGGCGGAGACATCTGGTTTAAAAGCCCGTCAAGACTTCAATCGGAAGGGAGACGCGGAACAGAGTTTACGATTCTGATTAGTTGCGACGACTGCTGATTAATTGATTTTAAACATTTCGCTTATCATTCCGCGCTTTTGTTCCAGTTCCTTGTTGAGATACTCGTTCTGCGGAATGTTTGGCAGTTCGTTCCATTCGTCCGAAATTGTTTTCATCCTGTCGAAAAGCATCCATCTGTGCCTGAACGTTTCGTTGTGCATGCTCTTTATTGAGTTTATCTGACCCGCGGAAAAATAATTCGGATTCATTTTTTCCTTCGCGTAATTCGAATCAATTCTGAAGTTCTCTATTATCGCGCCCTTGAAAATTCTGAACATGTATTCTTCCTTGTCGTATCCGAGCGAGCTAAGGAAGCCGCGGAATTCCTGCTGGCTCTCGAAAACCGTGTCTCTGATGTTTGTGAAGTTTCCCGCAGGCACTCCCCATTTCTCAATCTGCTTCACGACGGGTCTGTTAATTTCATATTTCAGAGCGGTATAAACCTCCCGGTCAAAAACATTCTGCATTATGAACAACAGCACGAACGCGATTACACCTGAAGCAACGGGAGTAATAACCCAGCCGAGCCCTATCTTTCCGAGTATTCTGTAGTTTATATAACGCCCTCCCTTGGCAAAGCCTATGCCGATAACCGCCCCCACCATTGCCTGAGTTATGGATACGGGAACGAGCGGGAAAGACGGCAGGCCTGCATTGTTCAGAAGTTTTTCTACCGTTGTCGAAGAAAAAAGAAACAGCACGGTTGACGCGCCGAGTATCGACGCTATCGCTGACGTAGGCGTGAGTTTGAAAATTTTCATTCCGACCGTTTCGGTCGTGTTTTTTGAATAAGTGATTATTCCCGATACTATCGCGAGCGCGCCGATGAAAAACAACTGCTGCGCGGGAGAAATTATAATGCTTTGCGTAACCGGGAAATCCTTAAGCGGAGCGGAAGTTAAAAACACGCCGACCACCTTCGCGATATTGTTTGCGCCAAGGCTGTACGCGCCGAAAGCGATAACGAATATCGCGAACGCTTTCGTGAAATAATCAATTTCAAGTATATGCATTTTCGTGCGCTTTAGAAAATGCATCATCGCGTAATAAAAAACGAAAGAAAAAATTCCCGCAAGAAAAGGATTGAGAATCCAGGACGCGACTATCTGTACAAGCGATCTGTAATCTGTGGGCGAGGAAGTGAAAATATTCCAGCCGATGATTCCGCCGACGATTGCCTGCGAAACGGAAACAACAAGCCCGCGCTTCATAAGCAAGAACACTGTAAGCGCCGTTGAGAAAGCCACCGTGAATGAACCCGCGATAGCATTGACGTCGCCGAGAGCTCCGAGAGTATGCGTCGTTCCGAATCCGCTTATCATAGCCCCGAGAACGACAAACACGGACGCAAGCACGGCCACCGTGGAGAACCTGAACATCTTCGTGCTAAGAGCCGCTCCGTATATGTTACCCGCGTCGTTAGCCCCGAGACTCCAGCCGAGAAAAAGCCCGCTTGTAAGATAAAACCAGACCATTATCCATACCTCTTGATAACGGCAATCGACAATCGGTCGCACACATCCTCCGCGGCATCCGCGATTTTATCTATGTGATAGACAAAATACCGGATGTGCATTTTAACGCTGAGGTCGATATTTTCTTTTGAAAAAATGTCGCGTTTCAATTTGTCGGCAATTTTATCCGATTCTTTTTCAAAAAACAACGCCTTGTTGATGTTGTCGCGCACCATTTGGAATTCGGAAAAGTAAGAGCGCACCGCTCCTATCATGCATTCGACCGCCGAAACGGATGTATCCGTAAGGTCGATATAATCGGATTTTAAGTCTTCGGAGATCTGAGGCTTCTCAACAGAAAACTGAAACAGAACCTCCTTGCAGGAATTAAGCACCTTGTCAGTGCTCTCAAGCAGCCCGAGAACGTCACCGCGCTGTTCGGGAATCAAGGTGTGCATGTAGAGTTTCGTTTCTATCGTTCTTCTCAGCGTATCCGCATCGTTTTCGGTCTTGTCGATATCCCTAAGGCTTTCCTCAAAATGCTCGTTCTGGTTGTTTAAATAGTACTTTATTCCCTGTTTCAGAACAAGCCCGCCGTTCAGAACCTTGTCAAGAAACTCATCTATCTGAACTTCAAGTTTCTTTGTTTTCTTTGAAAGCATAAAAATTCTTGTTTTTTTGAATATAAGGAATATAACCCGCTAAATTAATGTAATTTTGAGTGTTTTACGCTTGTTTGAGAATGAAAGCAAAAGAAGTTAAAATATTCCGTGTGCTCCCCGGTTAAACACAGAGACTCGCGGACATAAATTGGAGAATCGCACAGGCGAGGATAATTTAAAAGACGTAAAAATCCGCTCTTAATTTAAAATTTGAAATTGCTCTTAGTAATTAACGGCTCTGTAATTTACAATTTACAATTTACAATTTAAAATTGCTCTTAGTAATTACGGCTCTTAATTTAAAATTAAAAATTTACAATTGCCCTTAGTAATTACGGCTCTTAATTTAAAATTAAAAATTTACGATTTAAAATTGCTCTTAGTAATTACGGTTCTTAATTTAAAATTTAAAATTTACAATTTAAAATTGCTCTTAAAAGTTGCTTACGTCCCGTCCCGAAACAAATGTTTTTATCCAGTCAAAAATTACGAGTACCTTATTCTTGAAACTTACAAGCCTCGTAAGATAAGCGCTTCTCCAGAACAGAAACGCTCCGAACCCTGTTCCCTTATACTGCGGCAGGTCGGCAAGAGCCTTTCTCTTACCTATATACGCAAGCATTCCGAGGTTCTTGAAATTGAACGGTCTTTCCGAATAAAAATTATTATTCAGGTATCCGGCGAGAAACACGCCCGTTTTCTGAGCCGCCTGCGCCGTCGCGGGTATTTCGTAACCTTCGATTGCGGCGCAATCTCCTATTGCAAAAACATTTTCATTCACTTTGTCCCCGCTTCTTACGCGGAAATAAGGGTCGGTTAAAATTTTTCCTCTTCTGTCGAGATTAACCCCGACATTACGCACGAGATTTGTTGGTGCATTTCCCGCCGCCCAGACAAGAAGCCCGTACTTAAAAGACGTGCCGTTATCGAGATATATAAGTTTTTCGTCAACTTCTTTTACGGGCGAGTTTGTTTTTATTACGATGTTCTGCCTCTTGAAAATCTTTGTCGTGTATTCCGAAAGTTTCCTGTCGAAAGACGCGAGAATCGAATTGCCCGCTTCAATAAGAATTATTTCCACGTATGCCGCAAGGTCCCTGTATTTTCGCTTTACGTCCTCTTCTATGAAATCGTGAAGTTCCGCCGCGAACTCAACACCCGTAGGACCTCCGCCGCAGACCGCGAACCGAAGGAAATCCTTTCTTTCCTGATGCGAAATTCCCGGCAGTGACGCGTTCTCAAAACAATCCACAACCTTCGTTCTGATTTTTCGCGCATCTGACAGTTCTTTAAGGAACAACGCGTTTTCGTTCACGCCCTTTATGCCGTAAGTGTTCGTAACTTCGCCAACTGCGATTACAAGAATGTTAAAACCCAGCGCGTATTTTTTTCCCGTGTCGGAGTCTTCGCATTCGATTTTCGAATTCGCCGCGTCAATTCCCGTGCAGTATGATTGATGAAAAGTTATACCGCTTATGTTTCTGACGGGCTCTATGATGCTTCTGAATTCAATTGTTCCGACGGTAGTGCTCGGCAGAAGAGGGGTGAATAAAAAATGATTTCGCGGACTTACAACCGTAACATCGAATATTTTCTTGTTGATTTTCTTTATTAAACTAAGCGCCGAAAATCCCGTTCCGACTATGACAATTTTCTTTTTCATTGTATGCTCGCATCCCGCGGTATTGCAATATTATTGATTCCCGCCGTAATTCAGTTTATTTTTGCTTCATACATATAAAC
>AMWB02086547.1_pt1 | contig 14401 bp, 14 predicted proteins | sample 200311 | NCBI WGS metagenome assembly AMWB02 (sample SAMN02737377, study PRJNA173069) | bioreactor metagenome | biome: anode biofilm in microbial fuel cells | place: USA: California | collected 2010-12-16 | reverse complement strand
GAGGATATGACTGAAAATGGTCAAGCTCAATTGTGTTTTAATTTTTAGTGGACACTAATGATTTTCTTTAAGTATAACCAAAATAAGCTTCAGGCAAAAAAAGAAAGGTTTATCCATTGCCATACATAAAAACTGTTGTCATTCTCTCCTGACTTGTATAGATGCCATAAATCCATTACTTTATCGTGATTTACAAACTCAAATGAACAGAACTGCTTTATCTTTTCATCACAATATGAACTAAGATCATATCTTATCCACTCCCTTTGAGGAGTCTGTAACGTACGCTTAGGAGCAAGAGCAATGCCAGCGCCAAGCATATTTGAGACCAAATCTCTTAACATCCACTTGCTGAGACCATTCCTGAACTTTACTTCAGCAGGTTGAGCAAAAGCAAGTTCAACAAGCTTATAATCAAGAAACGGCTCACGCAATTCCGTACTGTGCATCATGCTTATCCTATCATTAAACCTTAAAGCCCTGGGAATTTTTGTATAAAAGAGATCACGATACTGAAGATTCATCAGTTTGTCATCAAAAGGCTCAGGATATTCCTCCTTTGAAGCTAGTTCCCTGAACTCCGGTTTAAGTACTTCCGGCCTGACGGGTGATGTTTTTGTTCCCTGAATTGTATAACCAGTATTGTTATGATAGTAGTCATACCCGGCCCAAGCCTCGTCCATACCCTGCCCGTCGAGTAATACCAAAATACCTTTCTCTCTTGCTCTTTCGAATATCAGACTATAGGCGAGGGTTGGGAAACCACCAAAAGGCTCATCTTCATATAGGCTTACTTTCTCAATAAGATCAGGTACGTGATATGACCTGAGCAATACTTCGTTCAATGGGTTACCTGTGAGTTTTATCAATTCTTCTACCCAGGGCAATTCATCATAATCAGGGTGGCCTGTATAGAAGGTGAAAGCCTCAATGGCAGAATTATCAGGGTATTCCCTGTTGATAAGTGCCAAGAGTGTTGATGAGTCGAGCCCGCCGCTAATATTAAAGCCAACAGGGACATCAGAGCGGAACCTGAGCTTTATGCTCTCTTTCAGAAGTTCCGTGTATTCTTCTCTAAGATCATAATTCTGTCGGGACTGGATTTCTTTTACATCAGAAATAAAATCGTACCACCTGGTTGTTGTGATCTCCTCAATAATTTCCTTGCCCGTAATAGTAATTTCAAAGTAATGACCAGCCGGAAGTTGTTTTATATCTTTCCAGAATGTTTCGTCTGGTAAACCATAGGAGCCGTAAACAAGATATTTCGACCATACCTGCATGTTCCTTTCCCTTGAGATACCAGCAGCCCATAGAGTTTTGATCTCGCTGGCAAAATAAAGATTCCCATCTGATAATGCATAATAGAACGGCTTCACCCCAAACCTGTCGCGGGCAGCGAACAGTGTCCCCTTTTTTCTGTCCACGATAGCAAGAGAGAACATGCCGTTTAGATGGCTGAGCATATCCTTACCCCATCTTTTATAAGCTGCCAGAACCACTTCAGTGTCAGATGCTGTACGGTATCTATAATTCGGTAGTTGACTCTTAAGTTCCAGGTAATTATATATTTCTCCATTGAGAACAATGATAATTCCTCCGCATTCACTCACCATCGGCTGGTTTGCTTCTGTGCTAAGATCAATAATGCTCAGCCTGTTATGGCCCAAAAAAATACAATTATCAGACCACACGCCGGTTGCATCAGGCCCTCGGTGTTTCTGGGCCTGTAGCATCCGGCTCATCACCTCATCCCGACCTGCATAATTACCAGTTATGCCAGCTATTCCGCACAATTATTTATGAGCTTAAGAATCTTTGAACAATTTAATATTGGGACATTCACATCACTCTTCACTAAATAGTTTCCCGGCAATTTTCTCTGCCAACAACCAGTCCTCTGGTGTATCAATATTTACATGATATTTTTTATCAGAGACGATGTAGCCGATCGAATCGCCATACAAAGAACCTCTACCGGTAATAACTTCTGTCAGGGTAAGGTAAACAGATCCGTCACGGTAAAAAGCAGGCGGGAGATCCTGTCTCCGGCTTATAATATCGCTTTCACCAGTTGCGAGTTTTAGGAAATTTTCGCCGTATCTTTCAAACACCCAATGGGGATTATACTGTTCCGGCAGAAGAAGAACTGAGATAAGAGAGTCAGATCCGTACTCCATGAACCTGTCAATTGCCTGATCAATAAATCCATTTACCCTGAATGGGCACGTCGGCTGCAACAGACAGACTGCATCATAATCTCTTCCGGCTTCATGCAATAAATCAATCGCATGAGCGGCAACTTCAACAGTAGGTGTGTTATCCAATGCAAGATGTGTGGGCCTCATAAACGGTACTTCAGCGCCTGCTTTTTCAGCTATCCTGGCAATATCCGGACTGTCGGTTGAGACGACGATATCATTCAGCAACCTGGATTTTCCGGCAGCAGCAATTGTATACTCAATGAGCGGCCTGCCTGCAAGAAGCTTTATGTTTTTTCCAGGGACGCCTTTTGAGCCTCCGCGTGCAGGTATCAATGCAAGGATTTTCATCAAAATGTTATTGTTTTATGAAACCTGAGAGGTACCGATGCAAGGAGATCTGCAATCTGCTTCCCGCCGTCACCCTTTCCATAGATATCTGAAGGTTCTGCCTTCCCATTCTTAAGACACGTAATTACTGCGTTAAGAATCTGATCTCTTGAATAATCCACGTCTGTCACGTTTTTTCCCCTCTCGCGCCCATTCTGCCTGCTTCCTATATTGACTGCAGGCACGCCAAGCCATGCACACTCTCTGATGCCAACACTCGAGTTGCCAACGATACACTTTGAATTGACAAGGAGCCGGAGAAAATCTTCACCATCCATATTCTTGAAAAAATGCATGTGATGCGGCTGATATTTTTCCCTGAAAGACCTTATACCTGTTGAGGTGCCGTCAGAACCAGCGTCAACATTTGGCCAAAACCATAACACGGCCTTATTTATCTCTTTTAAAGCAAATAATGTTTCTTCTATATGTGCCCTGCTTTCCCTATATTCGTTGGTAACGGGATGCTGCATGACCACAATATACCCATCCCCTATCGAAGGTTTCGTTCCTACACCGCCGTACTTTTCATAAGGTTCAAATTTTAACACCGGATCCTTTGCTACACTGGCTGCAATGTCGATTGATGGGCAACCTGTGTTGAACACAAATTCCGGATCTTCGCCAAGCTTCAGCACCCTCTGCCTTGAACCTTCTGAAGCAACAAAGTGATAATCTGCCAGTTTAGTAATGCTATGTCTGACCTTTTCATCAATACTGCCTGAAACCTCACCGCCCTGGATGTGTGCGAGTGGTATGTTCATGTATGTTGCCGCCACAGCTGTAGCCATTGTCTCAAATCGGTCAGCCACAGTTACAACTATGTCAGGTTTTATATTGTTGAACACCGTAGAAAGCTCGAGGATCCCAATGCCGGTAGTCTTAGCTGCGGACATCAGGTTCTCGCCTTCAAGAACATTAAAAACCCGGCTCACGACCTCAAATCCGTCTTTCTCAATAAAGTTCACAGCGGTTCCATAGCGGTCAAGAAGTGCTGAGCCTGAAACCACAAGCTGTAATTCAAGATCCGGATGTTCCTTAATTGCCTGAAGTACGGTTTTAACCCTGCTGTAACTGGGACGAGCTGTAATTACAACACATATCTTTCTTTTACTCATTTCAAGTCGTTATAATTTAAGAACCCCCATTCATCCATATCCCTTCTCAGTTTTTTCCCTATTACAGTCTCATATTCTGAAGCCGGTATGCCATAACCTCTTGGTTTCTTGGCTTCCAGTACATCAAGCGTGATCATATCCCCCCTTTTCATGTTCCGGTTTATGGCAAGTGACTTTTCAAATATTGTTTTTAGCTCAGCAAACTTTGAAATATCATTTTTATTGACAGGGTTAATTAATGACTGTCTGATAATCCTTATGCCCTGGACTGCAGTTGTCGTCTGGCTTATTGTCAGAGACGCCGGGGAGTCCGGTCCAAACATCCTTTTGTCGAATGCCACATGAAATTCAATTATATCAGCCCCGAGAGCAGCCGCAGCGAGGGAAGCATATATTTCACCTGAATGGTCACTTAAACCAACGGGGACGTTGTATCTGTTCCTGAGCTCATCCAATACATTTAATCCCCACTCTTCAGGCTTTACAGGATAAGCTGTGGTACATTGCAGTATTGATAAATCGCAGTTTCGTGATTTCAGCAAATCAACAGCACTGTCAAGCTCTCCAAATGAGCTCATTCCCGAAGAGAGAATTACAGGTTTACTGTATGATGCTATTTTATTCAGCATAAGATGATTGGTTACTTCGCCTGATCCCACTTTGAACCTTCTCACCTGAAGTCGGCCCAAAAGATCAACCGCTTCGTTGCTGAAGCATGATGCCATGAACTCAAGACCGATTTTCTCACAGTGATCTTTTAGCCCTGCCCATTCTTCTTCAGAGAACTCCATCCTTTTCCAGTAATCGTACCTGGTTGAATCTTCATAACTGAATTTTAATCTAAACTGTTCATGCATGCTGCTTTCTGCGTGAGCTATGTGAACCTGAAACTTTACAGCATCAACACCAGTCTCTTTAAGCGCATCGATAAATGAATGAGCTATTCCAAGACTGCCGTCATGAGCCTGGCCCACTTCTGCAATGATAAAAATGTCATTAGTATTCATGGTGGCTATCAGGGATTTATTCAAGATTATCATACAATGTGATGAGATGGTTTACCGATTTGATATTCCCTCCACGGTTTGTTATTTGCCTATTGACAAGTAATAGTGTTTGAATTAACTTTAGGTCTGTGAAAGTTAAACTCTAAAATCTTTATGCTATGAAATCAAAATTTCTCACTCTCGACTGGAAGGACTTTTCCAGGGGTCTTCTGATTGCTTTTCTTACTGCAGTTCTTACCGGTGTGATCAATATTCTTGACGCCGGGGCTGTGTTCACTTGGGTCACCATGAAGCCGGTGCTGATTGCCGGGGTCTCGGCCGCTCTCTCTTACCTTCTGAAGTGCCTGGCGACGAATTCACAGGATCAGATGTTCAAACGGGAGCCACAGCTTATCTGAATTCAGATAGTAGATTCTTTCAGGAGAACGGCCTGTGACTTAACTGCTTATAGTTTATCGTATTCCTTGAAAAAGGTGGTGCGATCCATTTTAAGATATCTCAGAACCTGCTTAACAATAAATTCAGGAACAGGATCAATATGAGTCTGGATTGTCACAGGTCTGTCCATTCCGGATCTTGACCATTTTTCATGTCCGCCCCTGCCTTTGGGGCCCTTAATGACATTCAGCCCCTGACTATCAAGGAATTTGCGGAATTTAACTACCGGTATATTTGATAGTTTCCTTGCAGACATGGCAGCCCTGGCTTATACAGGCAAGCCTACCTCCTCGTGAAAAGTATTTACGCTGTACTTGTCAAAAATCTCTGAGATAAATTCATTTTCATTAATAACCGTTGTAATGCTTGGTGCTAATAACTTACGGGGGTGTTTCTCCGAACCCTTAACCTCCCAACCCAGATCAGCCAGAACTTTGGCAATAGTCTTCTTTTTTACAGTATAATCAACAAAATCTTCCATGACGACCTCGAAGGATTTTTTTGCCTGATCCTCGTCACTGCCGTAACCTGTAAGGTCGAGGTGGGGGGAATAGACAAAATGAACCTCGTTTTCATCCTGAAAATGAAAGAGCAACAACTTTACCCTTACGACGGATGTCTTGCCCTGATACTTGCCATCAAAAATATAAGGAGCCATATTCTCTGAGTATTTCAATAAATACAAACCATAAAAATAACAATCTTATCAGGTTATGGGTTCACAGCCCGAAGTTGCCGGTATCAATCCACTTCATGTCAATCAGAGACCAGAAGTCGAGGGCGAGGCCGTTGAGTACGTAGTCATAGGGGAGCCATCCGTAGCCGTTGTCTCCCCAGGTTTTGCCCCAGGAATTGCGGATAAGGAGAGCGCCTTTGGATGATGTGTTGCATTTCAGATTGGCGACCTTATGTTCGTCATCATATCCGACTGCCATGACCGCATGACCCCACTGTGCTTTCTCGCCCTTGCACGGATAGGGTATATCGCCGGGGGCTGCTGACTCTTCAAATGACTCAAACCCCCAGAAGCCTAGCATGGAGGGTATCCCGGCCGTCAGGTAGCTTTTGACTGAAGCCAGCACATCTGCTGCCTTAGTCTCAGAGCCCTGGGGATCGTGACAGAAATATTTCACTGTCGAGTAGTTTTCAGCCAGCGCATATACAAACCCGGACGGCTCCTTGTCAAAGTCCTTTACCTTATATGGCCAGTATTTCTCATCAGGTACTCCGCAGAGTGTCAGTGCACCCATGGTTTCACGAAGCCATGCCCCGGTGTCGCCGGTTACCTGCATCAGGTTGCGGGTGGTCTTGTAAAGGAAGAGTCGTGAGGCATCGATATGCTTCCCGAAAGCCCTTCTTTCAAAATACTCGACTATGCCTGCTGCGGCATTGGCCGTGCAGGAGCCCAGATCCATCTGGTTTTCTATGGGGCTGCACCACTCACGCAGGTCGACAGATGAGCTCTGTGTGAGCCTGAAAGAACGCAGGGCCAGATCCTTGTTATCAGCTTTGGGGAACTTCAGCTTTCTGTTAAATGCCGTTATCTGACGGTGAAGTGGGGTGTAGTCGCGCAGGTCAGGCTGTGGGGCGAGCCATCCGGTGCCTACCTTGTGAGGCACGCCGGAGACCCATATCTTACGGTTGAGGACCCTGTTCTTCATAACCCCTGTTCATTAGTGCCAGTCCGAATCACTTCCCTGAGAGTGGATCCGGAGGGTCCGGTGATTATCTCGAACAGTCTGAATGATGTTCCGGGATCAGCGGGTGACTCTCCTTCTGCTGGCGGCGTGAACGGAGGTGCGCCTTCGAAGGCCTGTGCGGCATAGGCACTCTTGGAGAGCATCGCAGCGAAGGCTTCCATCATATCGGGTAGCTTCGAGTCGGTGGCGACACCGTATGTCTCCAGGGCGCTGTTCTTAAAAGCCATCTTCAGCTCACTTGATCCGATGCCGGGTTTAAGTACCATAAACTGGGGGTCGGAGAGATCGGGAAGATAAACAACGGTGGTTTTAATTGTATTATCCTTCTCTGCAAGGTACTCTACCAGCAGATAAGGTTTGAGAGTGTAGAAGCGGAGTCCTGTTTCCTTTTTCAGATCCGCATCAGAGTAGACTTTGACGGTGGCACAGCCTGTCAAAAGGATGCCAGCCACAGTCATTACGGCAATAAGGGTAAACTTTTTCATGATCAGTAGTATTTATCAGACACTACTAATTTAGGAAAGAAGAAAACTCAAGTCAAGTTTTTTTCAACCTATTTTCAGATAGGTGATGCCTTCGAGGGCGGTTTTGTCAAAGACGCCACGGCCGTCGATCAGGAGAGGGTGACTCATCAATGATTTCACCTTCTGCCAGTCGGGCATGCGAAATTCCTGCCATTCGGTGACATGAAAGAGTACATCTGCATCACTGAGTGCATCGTAGATGTCGGATGCATATTCAATGGTGTCGCCCAGACGCCGCTTAGCCTCATCTATGGCAACGGGATCATAGGCTTTTACCGTGCATCCCGCCTCCAGGAGCTGGCTGATGAGTGTCAGCGCCGGAGCCTCGCGCATGTCATCAGTGCCGGGCTTGTATGACAGTCCCCAGATTGCTGCTCTTTTCCCTTTAAGATCCCCTTTGTAATAGTCGCTGAACTTACCGAACAGAACTTTCTTCTGCCTCTCATTGATTATATCAACCGATTCGAGAAGTGTAAGTGGCGAATCATGATCCTTTCCGGTCTTAATAAGCGCCTTGACGTCCTTAGGGAAGCATGAGCCGCCGAAGCCTGCTCCCGGGTAGAGGAACTTACTGCCTATGCGGCTGTCGGTGCCAATACCTTTTCTTACCATGGTTGCGTCGGCGCCAACCTTTTCGCACAGGTTGGCGATCTCGTTCATGAAGCTGATGCGTGTTGCCAGCATGGCATTTGCGGCATACTTTGTCATCTCGGCAGAGGGGATGTCCATGAAGATCACCCTGAAATTATTAAGCATCATTGGCGAATAGAGTCGTGTCATCAGCTCCTTTGCCCTCTCGCTCTCTACACCAACAACAACACGGTCGGGTTTCATGAAGTCGTCTATGGCTGCACCCTCCTTGAGGAACTCGGGGTTGGATGCAACATCAAATTCTATGTTTTTGCCTCTCTTGTCCAGTTCTGCCTCAATAACACCTCTTACGATCTTTGACGATCCGACAGGTACGGTACTCTTGGTAACGACAAGAAGATATTTTTCAAGGTTCTGTCCGATCTTTTTCGCCACGGCCAGCACGTGGCTTAGGTCGGCGCTACCGTCTTCCCCGGGCGGTGTACCCACGGCAATGAAGAGCATCTCGACATCGTCAAGGCTTTCCGTAAGGTCAGTTGAGAAGAAGAGACGGCCGGCCTTTGCATTATGGTGAACCAGCTCTTCAAGTCCGGGCTCATAGATAGGAATGATGCCGTTATTGAGTCTGTCAATTTTCTCTGCGTTGGTGTCGATGCAATGTACTCTGGCACCCAGTTCGGCGAAGCAGGCGCCGCTCACCAGGCCTACGTAGCCTGTGCCTACAATGGAAATGTTCATAAAGTTCTGTATATAAATTAAAAGGTTCCGACACCCTTCGGGCATCGGGATTTCGTATCCTTTGGAGCCTCAATCTGAGGTCTGAAGGTCATAGGACTTACAGACTCAATTTGGAAATTATTTCAATTATCCGTTCAGCGGTGTGACCGTCCCAGAGAGGGGGGATAGTTCCTTTTTTCCAGTTACCGGAAAGCAGTTTTTGCATGGCGGGTGCGATGGCGTCGGGGTTGGTGCCAAGGAGCTCATTTGTTCCCATTGTAACGGTTTCAGGCCGCTCGGTACTGTTACGCAGAGTCATGCAGGGGATACCCATCACGGTGGTCTCCTCGGTGATACCGCCGGAGTCTGTGATGACAGCAAGAGCCCTTTCAACAAGGTAATTGAACTCAAGATATCCCAGCGGATCTGTCAGCGATAACGTTGAGCTGATGGTTATTCCGTTGTCAGTGATGACTTTCCGTGTCCTCGGATGGACGGGGAAGATCAGCGGCAGATTCCCGGCGCTGTCAGATATCTCATTGAGCAGATGCTTAAGGTTATCCGGGTCGTCAACATTGTTCGGGCGGTGGAGAGTAAGCACAATATAATTCTTCTCCCTGAGACCTGCCTGTTCCCATTTTTCCGGTTTCCTGAACAGCGGCCGGCTATGGAGAAGCGTGTCGATCATTGTATTGCCCACGAAGAAGATGCGATCTTCCGCCACGCCGCTCTTTCTCAGGTTGTCGTTTGCTGTCTCTGAGGTTGTAAAAAAGTAGTCGGTGATGCTGTCGGTTACAATACGATTTATCTCTTCGGGCATGGCCATGTCGCCCGAGCGTATTCCCCCCTCGATGTGGGCCACAGGCACCAACATCTTCTTTGCCACGATGGCGCATGCCATTGTAGAGGTGACATCACCCACAACAATGCACAGATCGGACCTTTTCTGCGCGAGAAGCTTTTCATAGCCCAGCATTATACCGGAGGTCTGTTCAGCCTGTGTTCCGCTGCCGGCATTCAGGTTAACATCAGGTTCAGGTATACTCAGCTCTTCGAAGAATGATCCGCTCATGTTGCGGTCATAATGCTGGCCGGTGTGTACGAGCCTGTAATTTAGTGTGCCGCCAGTTGCCCTTCTCTTCTCAATCTCCCGGATGATCGGGGCGATTTTCATGAAGTTGGGGCGTGCGCCGACGATAAGGTCAAGAAGCATAAAGAGTCTGAAAGTCTAAAGTCCGAAGGTCCAAAGGTCAGGCTATTTGCCGAAGAGGAGGCCGAGTTTCAGGTTGATGAAGCTGTCATGCCATGCGGCGTTGAAGCTGGAGTCATCAAAGATATCCCTGTCTATCTGGGTCAGGAGTCCGGCAGAAAAGGAAAGATGAGTATTTTTAAAAACAGGCACAATCAATCCAACACCCGGATTGCTGAATACTTTAGAATAATCCCTGAAGTTTTCAAAATTCATCATAAAACCTGTAGGTATGGCAACAAAAAACTTTACTCTCTGTCTTCCCATGAAATATCTCAGATCAGCATAAAGAGGAACCGTGTACCCGTCGTTGTATTTAAAGTACCCCGTTCCGCCGCCCAGGGCAAAACCGCTTCCAAACTGCCAGCCGAGGGCTGTTGTGGCACCAGTATAGTATTGTGCAAATGGAGGCTCGATAACATACAGGCCAAATCCGTAATGACCTTCGGTCAGGCTGTACAAACCTCCGCCCATCCTTGAATATGGCTGTGCCGCGGTGGTGAATAGCTTATGGCTGCGCCAGAAATCCTGCCGGTGATCAAGAAATTGCATCTTATCAAGGTGCCAGCAACGCTCAGTCACTACCTGTGCTGAAGCGTACAATAACGGTAAGAGTGCGAGGATTACTAAGGTTAACAGACGTTTCATACGGACCCCCTTTTTTTGTAAATCAGAGCTTTTATCGCCTAATTTACAAAACATCGTTCAGATATGAGCTGTATTTTTCTACTTCAGGAATAAAAGTCCAAGCCTCATATTGATAAAGCTATCGCGATAGCCGGGGCCATCTTCAAAGATATTGCGGTCCCACTGGGTAAGAAGTCCTGTTGCAAAAGAGAGCTGAAAATTCTTTGTAAGCGGCACTGTAATTCCGGCACCGGGATTGACAAAGACTCTGGAGAGATCTTTAAAATCGCTGAAATTAGCCATGAATCCGCCTGATCCCATTACAAAAAACTTTACGCGCTGCTTTCCGAGGTACCATCTGGCATCACCGAATATCGGGACATCATAACCACCATTATACTGGTGGTAGCCGATACCCCCTCCCAATGCAATTCCATTTCCGAATCGCCATCCGAAGACTGTTGTCAAACCTGCATAGTATTCGGCGTATGGTTCATCTACAAGTTTAAGTCCGAACCCGTACTGTGCTTCAGTCAGATTGTAAAGGCCTCCGGTGACAGTAGAATATGGCCGCGCAGAAGTGGAAAACATTTTATGTGTCCTCCAGAAATCCTGTTTATGCTGAAGGAACTGTACCTTATCGAGGTGCCAGCAGCGTTCAGTTACTATCTGGGCTGATGCATAGGAGATAGTCAGCAATAAAACAACGGCAAGGGCGAAAAGTCTTTTCATATTGGTCCTTTTAATTATACTGAATGACTTTGGGTTACAAGGTACAAAATATATTTTAGTTGTATTTTAGATTTAACTTCATTTTTAATCTGCATGGTGACGGTGGATCACTTCCTGCCCTTGATCTCAACACCAAGCCTGAAGTTGATGAACGACTTCCGTGCATTAGGACCCCCGGTAGTAACCATCACTCCTGTAGAAAAGGAAAGAGCTTTCCTGTTGGCCAGGACATATCTGATGCCTGCTGAAGGGTTAATGAACACCCTGGTGTTTTCGAGATCTGTGAAATCAAGCATTATTCCTCCTCCACCTGAAAGAAACGGGACAAACTCCTGTGAATTGAAAGAATACCTGATATCTAAAAACAGGGGAAAGAGTGTCGCTTCATCGTGAAAGTGGATTCCTGCTCCGGCCCCAAGCTTTATATTTCGTGTGAACTGATATCCGGCAATAGTAGTCAGGCTATAATAGTATGCTGAAAGGCCATCATCAGTCCTTCCCAACCCCGGTGCTCCCGTCAGTTCAGTGATACTAACAAATCCGGATTGCCAGTCGTAATTAACCTTCGGGGTTTTGGCAATGCGGTCATTTGGCTGGGCATAGGCTCCAACGATAGCTGTCAGGAAAAGTAAAAGAGATAGTTTTGTTCTCATAGCATAAAGTCTGAAGGTTCCCGATTCACTTCGTGACCGGGATTGAGGATCCGACAGACATCGGATCCTCAACTATTTGTTATTAATCGTTAGTGTAGTAGCCGGAGGATTTGCCTCCGCCTTTTGTGTAGTAGTTGCCTGGATCATAGTATCGGCTACCATAGCCCAGAGTATATCCGTAGCGTAGACCATATCCGTAATATCCCGATACTGATATGTCATTGACAAGAAGTGCCACATTCGACATTTCGCCCTTGCGGTAGATCTCATCAAGGAGCTGTACAGAGCCCCTGGTAGTGTATCTCTGACGCACAACAAACAAGGTGACATTTGAGAGCTGACTGAGAAGCAGTGCGTCTGTCACTATACCAACAGGCGGTGTGTCAATTATGACAGTGTCAAATTCATTCCTTGCCCTGGCAATGAATTCTGCCATCTTTGGAGACCCGATAAGCTCGGCAGGGTTAGGAGGCACGGGACCGGACGGGGCAAACCAGAGGTTCGAAATATCAGTCGGTACGATCACCTCCTCAAAAGTGGCGCTGTCGCTCAGATACTGACTCATGCCGTGCCCGTTACCTGCCTTGAGAATGGAATGTACCCTGGGCTTGCGCAGGTCAAGCCCGACGATGAGTACCTTCTTGTTCATCATTGAAATAATTGTGGCCAGGTTCACCGAGACGAAGGTTTTACCCTCTCCGCTTACAGGTGAACTTACAACTATAACTGGACACTTAGTCTGCCCGGTATAAAAAGCCAGCGAGGTACGCACCGCCCTGAAGCTCTCCGCAAGGGTGCTGCCGGGCTTCTCTGCCACGGGATCTTCAACATTATATTCAGAATGACTGATGTACCCGATGATTGGTGCTTTGGTTATCCTTTCTATGTCGTGACGCCCGATGATCTTGTTGTTCATAAGGTCAAAAATCACTATGAGAGCCATTGGAACAATCAGGCCCAGGATCATCGCTGTAAGATAGTTTTTCATCTCCTTCGGCTGAACCCTGGCACTGTTCTGAATCATGGCGTTGTCAATGACACGGTTATCCGTTATCTGTGATGCCTTCGCTATGCCAGCCTCAGCCCTGCGTTCCAGAAGATATGTATAGACCGAGTTGTTCAGATCAAATTTCCTCTGTATGCCTATCAGGCGTCTTTCTGTTCCGGGCAGCCGGCCCAGCTCCTTCTCAACCTTTGAAATGCGTTCGTTGACATTGTTTAGGGAGAGCTTAAGCTGGCTGATTGCACTTTTCACATTCTCGCGAAGGGATGCACGTGCATCCTCAAGGGTCTGATCCATCAGCTGCGCCTGTGGCTGGTTATCCTTCACCGTAAAGGCCATCTGTTTCTTCTGCTGCTGCAGGGTTGCAAACTCCCCGACCAGCTTCACCAGAACCTGATCTGTCACACCCATGACACTCGGGGAGATGATACTCTCACTGTCATCCCTGGAGTCAAGGTAGTCAAGCAGATATTCATAATACTGCATCTGCATTTCCAGGGCATTCTTCTCTCCCTCAAATTTCTCAAGTCTTTCAAGAACCAGAGTACCTTCGAGGGTAAGATCAACGAACCGGTTGGTGAGCCTGAAATCCTCCATACTGTTCTCCGCTATCCTGAGGGAGTCAGAGATCAGGCCCAGCTGAGCCTCAATGAAATTGATAGTGTTGTCCGCTGCCCGGCTTTTCCACTCCATGCCCTGCATTATATACTGCTTCATCAGCATGTTCAGGTAGTCAGCACCCTGTTGCGGTGAGTAGCCTTCAAACGAAAGGTTAAAGACGCTGGCATAATCCTCAACGGCTTCCACCTTCAGACTGTTGCGGTAAACATTTGCAAGGGTGGCGGGTGATTCAAACCATACCAGCCATCGGCTGCCTTCTTTTATTGATCTGGTGCTGTCACGCTGCTCAATTACAAAGTCAAAACCGTAATAATCATATACTTCACCAAGCTTAAATTCACGTTCGCGGTTAACCTTCTCACCCGTCTCTGAACCATTGAGACCCTTTGTTTTCAGTTCGTCGTCATCAATTTCAACGGTATATGATTCCGGTCCTGTGAATCTGATGGTCATCGGCACCCCTGCCGGCTGGTCATAATTGAGTTTCCTTATCACGAACGGGGAGGTCATGTAGGTCCGCTGACCCTGTATGCCATTCCGTGCTACCGGGATGTATGCTATATGGTGTTCGGGCAATTCCTCTATGACCCTGTAATTAAGCGTGTATGATTTAATAATTGCCACCTCATCCTCGAGATTTGGGTAAGGGTTATAGGCATTGCCAGCAAATATCTGTTCCATATTGGCAATGGCTCCGGAGGTCTGCTGTTCCTTTATCATGAGTGTGCTTGACACACTGTAGACGCGTTGGGAATAACGGTTATATGTATAGGCTATGCCAAGGGCAATGAACAATGCGGCGGCAATCCATATCCAGTTACTGATGAACA
>AMWB02045462.1_pt1 | contig 14425 bp, 11 predicted proteins | sample 200311 | NCBI WGS metagenome assembly AMWB02 (sample SAMN02737377, study PRJNA173069) | bioreactor metagenome | biome: anode biofilm in microbial fuel cells | place: USA: California | collected 2010-12-16 | reverse complement strand
CGGCGGTGATCGATACGGCGTTGAGGCTGCCGCTGACGCTCGACAGGGGATTGGCGAACGGGATCATGGTCGGATGGACCCGGGCCTCTACCGATCCCCCGCTCTCTTTGCCGATGGCGAGCAGCTTGACCTTGTATCCGAATTCCCGCGCGAAGGCGATATCCACCGGATCGATCGTTGAAATCCCTTCGACGTAGACGTCCTTCAGGTTGATTTCCATGCCGTAGGCCAGGGCGTTCAGGATGGCCAGTTTGTGCGCCGTATCGAAACCTTCGATATCGAGCGTCGGGTCGGCCTCTGCAAAACCTTCGGCCTGAGCCTCTGCAAGAGCTTCGGCGAAGGTGATCCCCGCTTCGGTGATCCGGGTCAGGATGTAGTTGCAGGTGCCGTTCAGAATGCCGATCATGCCGTGGATCCGGTTGCCGACAAGCGACTCCCGGATAGATTTGATGATGGGCATGCATCCGCCCACACTCGCCTCGTAGCCGAATTCAACCTGTCGGTCGGCGAGCGCCCGGGCAATGGTATTACCGTGGCCGGCGATGAGCGCCTTGTTGGCGGTCACCACATGCTTGCCGTTTTCGATGGCTTTTAACATCAGATCCTTGGCGATGCGTTCGCCGCCGATCATTTCGACGACAATATCGATATCGGGGTCGTTGACGACGCTGTAGGCGTCGTTGACGAGCACGCCGGCATCCAGCGGGACGCCGCGATCGGTCGTGGTATCAATATCCGCCACGACCTTCAGGTGCAGATCGGCCCCGACCCGTTCTTTGAGCAGGGCGCGGTTTTCCAGCAGGATCCTGACCACTCCCGTTCCGACCGTACCGAATCCCAGCACGCCCACATTGACCTGTCTCATAGGGAAGCTCCTTACAGTATTTTCCTGATGCCTCTTACGGCCTGATTGATGCGCATGTTGTTTTCGATCAGAGCGAACCGGACGAACCCGTCGCCGTATTCCCCGAAGCCCAGTCCGGGGGAGACCGCCACCTGGGCTTCCCGGATCATGAATTTGGAGAACTCCACCGACCCCATGTGGCGGTATTGCGCGGGTATTTCCGCCCATACGAACATCGTGCCCCGGGGTTTTGGGATCTCCCATCCCACCCGCGCCAGGCCGCCGATGAGGGCATCGCGCCGGGATTTGTAGATCTGGCGGATATCTTCCACGCACGACTGGTCGTCATTGAGGGCGATGATGGAGGCGATCTGAATGGGCTGAAAGATGCCGTAGTCGAGATAGCTCTTGATCCGTTTCAGGGCGAAGACGGTTTCGGCGTTTCCGACGCAGAAGCCGACCCGCCATCCGGCCATGCTGTAGCTTTTGGAGAGCGAGAAGAATTCCACCCCCACCTCCTTGGCGCCTTTGGCCTGCAGAAAGCTCGGTGCCGTGTAACCGTCGAAGGTGAGATCCGCATAGGCGAAGTCGTGGATGACCAGGATGTTGTGCTCCCGGGCGTAATCGACGATTTTCTCGAAGAACGCCGGATCGACCACCTCGGTGGTCGGATTGTGGGGATAGGAGAGAATCAGCACCTTGGGACGCGGCCAGGTCTGTTTGGTGGCGTTCATGAGATTCTCGAAGAAATCCTGTCCCGGTCCCATCGGGATCCCGCGGACGTCGCCGCCGGCGATGATGGCGGAAAAGGGATGGATGGGATAGGTCGGGTTGGGCGTGAAAATGACATCTCCCGGCCGGATGGCCACGAGGATGAGGTGGGACATCCCCTCTTTGACGCCGATGGTGACGATGGCCTCGGTTTCCGGATCAATCTCCACCTCATATCGGCGTTTATACCAGCCGGCAATGGCCATTCTGAGCTTCCGGATTCCCATGGATGCCGAGTAGCGGTGATTGTGCGGTTTCTGGGCCGCCTCCATCAGCTTGTCGACGATGTGCGGCGGCGTGCCGAGATCGGGGTTTCCCATGCCCAGATCGATAATGTCCGCTCCGGCGCGCCGCGATTCCATCTTGAGTTCGTTCACGGTGGCAAAAACATAGGGGGGCAGGCGGTCGAGCCGCGCGAAGTTTGTCATTCCACACCTCGAAAAACCGGTGCCGCGATTCATGATCGGGCAAACCGGCCGGGTTTCATTACCGGAAAAAGTCTATCATCGAATACCGTCTGTCAAACGATCACCGCTTGGGATATCCCATCACTTATTACCGAAAGCAGGGGGAGTTGTCAAAAAAATTGTTTTGACTTTCCAGGCGAATCAGTTTACTTTTTTCTACTAATTTCCAGTGTTCCCAGACCACCGAGAGGACGGATATGACAAGGTCGCTCACCTATGCCGATGCCGGCGTGGATATCGATAAAGCAAACAGACTCGTCGATAAAATAAAAGAGATCGCCAAAAAGACGCCCCGGCACGGCGTCATGGGGGAGATCGGCGGGTTCGGCGGGCTGTTCTCCCTGAATGTCGACGGCTATGAAAAACCGGTGCTGGTCAGCTCGACCGACGGCGTCGGCACCAAGCTCAAGATCGCCTTCATGACGAACATCCACGGCACCATCGGGATCGATCTCGTGGCCATGTGTGTCAACGATATCGCCGTTCAGGGCGCGAAACCCCTCTTTTTTCTCGACTATGTCTCCATGGGAACGCTCGATGAAGGGGTCGTGCCGGAAATCATTCAAGGCATCGGAGAAGGGTGCAGGCTTGCCAATTGCGCGCTCATCGGCGGAGAGACGGCCGAGATGCCGGGCCTCTACAGTCCGGGCGAGTACGATCTTGCCGGTTTTGCCGTGGGGCTGGTCGATAACGCCAGAATCATCGACGGCGCCGAGATCCGTATGGGGGATGTCCTGATCGGCATCGCATCGAGCGGCCTTCACAGCAACGGATTTTCGCTGGTGAGAAAAATCTGCTTCGACATGATGGGGCTTTCCGTCGACACGCATATTCCGGAGCTGGGCCACACCCTGGGCGAAGCGCTGCTTGCGCCCACCCGGATCTATTCAGAGACCGTCCAGATGCTGATCCGGGATCTGCCCATTCGCGGTTTCGCCCACATCACCGGCGGCGGGATCACGGAAAACATCGTCCGCATCATTCCCCAGGCCTGCGATGTGAGGATCCGGCGCAACAGCTGGGAATGGCCGGCCATTTTTCATTTCCTCCAATCCGGCGGCAAGGTGTCCGAGGCCGAGATGCTCAGGACCTTCAACACCGGCATCGGCATGATCGCCGTCGTTCCCGAAGAGCGCGCGGGGGATGTGCTGGACCGGCTTCAGGCCATGGGCGAACGCGCCTGGGCCATCGGCGAGATCACGGCCAGAAAAGACGACCGCCCCACGGTGGAATGGGTCGATTGATCGCGTGGAATCCAAGCGGTATGCAAGGTGACAACCCGTTCTCCGGAAGCGATGATGACTCTGCCGCCGATTCTCATTTTTCTGATCGCTTTTTTTGCATGCGCGGCACTGACGCCGGCGGTTCGGTATGCGGCCCGCCGGTATGACTGGGTGGCCTATCCGGTCAAGGATCGTTGGCACAAGACGCCGACGGCCCTGATGGGCGGGATTGCCATTTATCTCGCGATGGCGGTTCCCCTTTTTTTCCTGGCCGATTTTGAAGGCCTGTGGCATGCGCTGGCCGGCGGCAGAACACAGCGGGCCGCACCTTCCATCGATGCCGCCATATGGATCGGCGCAACGCTGTCCTTCGTTCTGGGAGGTATCGACGATTTTCTCCGCATCAAGCCGCACACGAAACTGATCGGACAGATCCTGACAGCCTCTCTCATGACCTTTCTCGGGTTTCGTCTCCACTGGTTCGGCTCGCTTACTTTAGATACCCTGGTCACCCTCTTCTGGATCGTCGGCATCACCAATGCATTCAACCTCATCGACAACATGGACGGTCTCTGTGCCGGCGTGGGGATGATCGCGGCGTGGTATTTCGGTGTTCTCTTTCTGTCGGGGTCGGGCAGCGGCCTCGCGGCGGCGCTTCTGATCGCAGGATCCCTCGGCGGGTTTCTCGTCTATAATTTCAATCCGGCCTCCATTTTCATGGGAGACAGCGGCAGCCTTGTCATCGGGTTTACGCTCGCCATGCTGGGCATCCATTACGCGGAATCCCTGGCTGCGGCGCCCATCGCCCTTTACGGCGTCCCGGTGATGATCCTCCTGGTTCCCATTTTAGATACCACGCTGGTCACCCTGATTCGGTTGTTGAGCGGACGCAAGGCTTCGACCGGCGGAAGGGACCACACCTCCCATCGGCTCGTCCTGATGGGATTCAGCCAGCGCCATGCGGTGCTGTTTCTTTACGGGGTGGGCGCCATATCCGGCATTGCCGCCCTTTTCGTCAGCACCAGCGACACCCTGACCTCGCCCGCCGTCGTCATCCCCTTGGGGATATCCGTGCTGCTGATGGGTATTTATATGGCCCAATTGCGGGTCTACGAGGAGGAGGAGTTTTCGGTTCTCAGAAATCATGCCTATACGCCGATTCTTCTGGAGCTGACCTACAAGCGCCAGATCGTCCTGGTCGTTCTCGATTTCTGCCTCATCGCCTTTTCCTACTATCTTTCTTATCGGCTGAGATTCAGTGCGGCGGAGTTCGCCTTTTACTTCAAAACGTTTCTTCATTCCCTTCCGGCCATCATCGCCTGCAAGTTCGTCGCTTTTTTCGTTGTTGGCATCTACCGTGGGTTCTGGCGGTTTATGAGCACCGACGATGTCTTCGCTTTCGTGAAGGCATCGACGTTGGCCACCATATTTTCGATTGCGGCGGTCACGTTTTTATATCGATTCATGGACTTTTCGAAAGGACTTTTCGTCATCGACTGGCTGCTGACCACCGGACTGCTCCTGGGAACCCGCGGCTCTTTCCGGATGGCGCTCGATTTCATGAGTCGAAAGACGCTCTCCGGCGAAAGAGCTCTGATATACGGCGCCGGCCGCGGCGGAGAGATCCTCCTCCGGGAGATTGTCAACAACAAGTCCCATCGGGTCAATCCGGTCGGCTTCATCGACGACGATCCGCTCAAAACCGGCAAACGGCTGCAAGGCTATCCCATCCTGGGAACCTTCCAGGAGATGGAACGGCTTTACGCGCAGCATGCTTTTGGCTCTATCTTCGTCTCGTTTATGACGTCCGCCGAAACGGACGCGGCGGTATCCGCGCTGAAAACCTTCTGTAAACAGCACGGCGTTTCCCTCAAACGATTCTCCATCTCCCTGGAAGAGGTGGACCTCGATGAATAGATGCGTGTACAGGCCGTTTGTTCTGTTGTCGCTGCCCATGCTGCTTGCCGGGTGCGGCACGGGGGTGCGGCCCTTTTCGATCGGAATTTTCTTTTCAAATAACCGGCACAACGGCCCCGATCGTGCGGCAGCGCATGCCGCCGCAGCACCGGCGGCAGATCATCAGGACAAATAGAACATGCTCATATTGGGTCTCGAAACCTCCTGCGACGAAACCGCCGCGGCCGTCGTTGAAGACGGCAGGCGAATTCTCTCGTCGGTCGTCTCCTCTCAGATCGCCATCCACCATCGCTACGGCGGCGTGGTGCCGGAACTCGCTTCCCGGAAACACCTGGAGGCGATCGTCCCGGTGACCACGGAGGCGCTTGAAGACGCCGGCATCGGCTTTTCCCAGGTGGAGGCGATCGCCGTCACCCAGGGGCCGGGTCTGGTCGGCGCGCTTCTCGTGGGATTCTCGTTTGCCAAGGGGCTGGCGCGGATGCTGAATGTTGCCTGGCGGGGCGTCGACCATCTCGAGGGGCATCTTCATTCAGTGTTTCTCACGGACGATCCCCCGTCGTTTCCCTTTGTGGCCCTTCTGGCCTCGGGCGGCCACACGGGCATCTACCATGTCGCCGGCCCCACCCGCTTTGCGCTGCTGGGGCAGACCCGGGATGACGCGGCCGGGGAGGCCTTCGACAAGGTATCGAAAATGCTGCACCTGGGGTATCCGGGAGGGGCGGTCATCAGCCGCCTGGCCCGCCGGGGCGATCCTGAAAGAATCAGATTTCCCCGCGCCTATATCGACAAGGAGCGTTTCGATTTCAGCTTCAGCGGCCTCAAAACCGCCGTCAACCAATATATTCAGCGCTGCGGTGATGATCTGGAAAACCGGCGCGCAGATATCGCCGCAGGGTTTCAGGAGGCGGTTGTCGATGTTCTGGTCTATAAACTCGTTCATGCGGCAAAAACAACCGGCTGCAGGGATATCGCCCTTGTCGGCGGGGTGGCCGCGAACGGCCGGCTGCGGGAGCGGATATATCAGGAGGGAACGCGCAATGGATTTTCCGTCCATATTCCGCCGGCGGATCTTTGCGGCGACAATGCCGCCATGATCGCGGCCGTCGGCTATCATTACCTCCGGGAAGGAGATCGATCGGCGATGACCGACGATGTTTACTCCCGGTACAAACGCGCGTGAGCAGCCGCGCGGTCAGTCCCCGCCGATGGTGAAGGTCTCGATGAGTTTGCCGCGATCGATATAATCGGCAACGTATTCATAGGTGTTCGTGCAGGTCGCCATCATGCGCTCCAGACGGTCGTACACCAGATCTTCCTCACCGATCAGCTGCTTCGATTTTTCCAGTATCTCCCGTCCCTGCCTGAGAAAAACCGACAATTCCTCCAGAATTTCCTTGCGCCGCCGGTGCCGTTCCTGTTCTCGGACAATGACGGGCAACAGCCTTTGAATCGAATATTCGACGAGAATATCCCTGGGAGCATTGAAATTTCGGCAGACCTGTTCGAGCGATATCAGGGTTCTGCGGCTGAGAACAAAGGTTTTCTGAACCCGCTGCCGCTGTTTGAAATCCTGCGATTCGATTTCCTGGGCAATGGTTTCGAGTGCATGCATATCTTCGATCAGATGGTCGAAGAGGGATTTCTGCTTGATGCCCAGGTGCACCGACACGATGCTGATGGTGTTGATCGCATCTTCAGTCAGCTTGAAAGTGGCCCGGACCGATTGTTTTCCCCTGAGATCCGATGTCGTGGTTCCGGGCAGGGAAATTCGGATATGATGATCATCCTCTTTTTTCATGGTCACTCCTCTTCACCCTGTATATTCCTTTAAAACATAGCCGTGTACAGCGTTATTTAAAGACAGGACCGTTCATACGGCAGTCTCATCGTGGAATATAATCATTACTAAAATGCAATTAAACAAAAAAATAATATCTATAAAAATACATTTTATGAATTGACATATTAAACCTCGGTTTTAAATTAGAGTCAACATGGTATTGAACAGATCGGAAAATCGGTCGATAGGTAAAAATAGGAACCATTTATGACGGCCGGCACGGAAACGTCACGGCCCGCATCATGGTGAAGGAGAAAGAACGATGGAATTGGTCGGATGGAACGATTGGAATAACATGATGAACCTCGGCAACAGCATTCATGGAATGATGAACGATCGGTTCTTTGCGTCGGATAAAGGATATGTCAAAGACATGGGAAACGCCTGGAATCCCGCGGTGGACGTTTTCGAAACGGATGATGCTTATGTGGTCAACGCAGAGCTTCCCGGCGTGAACAAGGACGATATCACCATCGACGTGAAGGACCGCATTCTGACGGTGAAAGGCGAGCGTACCCGTGACAATGAGGTGAAGGATAAACGATGTTACCGGCGGGAAAGAATCTTCGGTAAATTTGAACGGTCTTTCACCCTGCCGCAGGGCGTCGATTCCCACGCGATCACGGCTGCGTTCAACAACGGTGTTCTGAAAATCAGCATTCCGAGACCCGAGATCGAAAAGCCAAGACAGATCACCGTTCATTAATGCCGGCATAAAGCCATATGCACACCCGGGGAGTTCTTTCTCCGGGTGTTTTTTTTGCTGAAAGACGCGCCTCCCGCCGAAGATTGCGGTTGCCTCGTGTTTCCAGGTATGATATCGGCCCAGCAACGACAGGCTCCCGTAGCCTGTATTACCGTCATCGTAAGTTCTGAAAGGACGATATGTATACCATTCTTCTGTTGTATGCGGCGGTCGGCGCCGTGGCGGGGGTCTTGGCGGGGCTGTTGGGCATCGGCGGCGGTCTGGTCATCGTACCCATGCTGGTCTTCTGTTTCACCTGGCAGGGCATCCCCAATGACATGCTGATGCATCTGGCGCTGGGCACCTCCATGGCCAGCATCATGTTCACGGCGGTATCGAGTTTCTGGGCGCATCACAAGCGCGGCGCCGTGCATTGGGTGGTGGTCCGTCGTATCGTCCTGGGCATTTTTGTGGGCACCTTTTTGGGCACCTTCGTCGCCGCCCGGCTGTCCACCGGCTTCCTCAAGGGGTTTTTCGTGATATTCCTCTATTACGTGGCCGTGCAGATGCTGACGGGCCGCAAGCCCAAGCCCTCGCGCGAACTTCCCGGCAATGTCGGCATGTTCGGCGCCGGCAGTGTGATCGGTTTGGTGTCGAGTCTGGTGGGGATCGGCGGGGGGACACTGTCGGTTCCCTTCATGCTCTGGTGCAATATGAGCGTCCACAGCGCCATCGGCACCTCGGCCGCCATCGGTTTCCCCATCGCCATCGCCGGGACGATCGGCTATGTCTTCAACGGGTGGGGGGCGGCCAATCTTCCCCGGTTCTCCGCCGGGTATGTCTATCTTCCTGCGCTCACAGGCCTCGTCATCGCCAGCGTTCTGACGGCGCCGCTGGGGGTCCGGCTGGCGCACAGCCTGCCGGTGGGCCGACTGAAGCGGGTGTTTGCCATTCTGCTCCTGGTTGTGGCGACCCGCATGCTCTGGAGTATTGTCTCAAAAATGCTCTGACGCATCTGATGAAAAAGGCCGCCGACATCCAAAAGAAGACCGGCGGCACGAGGGTTTTCAGCCGCACTTGCTGTAGCCGCAGAAATGGCAGAGCATGCAGCCTTCCTCGAAGGTGAGGGTTTCTCCGCATTCAGGGCAGGCGGCTCCCATCATATCTTTGTCGATGCGGTTTTTCCTGCCGTTTTTTCCGCCGAGATAGCGGTTTTCCAGAACCTGGCTGATGGCATCCGGTATGGAGCGGACGATGCCGCCGTTCTGGAAGATGGGGTGTTCTCCGCCGATGCCCTTCAGCTGCTCCACCACCTTTTCCACCTTGATCCCCGACCGGAAAGCGAGCGAGATCAACCGGCCGATCGCTTCGGTTTTGGCCGTGGTCGACCGGCCGGACTTGCCGATGGTGGCGAACACCTCGAACGGGAGACCGTCCATCTCGGTCACGGTAACGTAGAGATCTCCCAGCCCGGTTTTGATCTTCACGGTAAACCCATTGAGGATTTCAGGCCGCTCCTTGACGACGGGTTTGGGGGTCTCTTTTTCCTTGTTGACCGACAGGACCTGTTTGCCCTTACTGCCGTCCCGGTAGATGGTCACACCCTTGCATCCCGATGCATATGCCAGGTCGTAGACCTGATGGACCGTTGCGGCATCGGCGCTTTTGGGCAGGTTGACGGTCTTCGAGACGGCGTTGTCGGTATATTTCTGGAAGGCGGCCTGCATGCGGACATGCCATTCCGGGGTGATGTCGTGGGCGGTGACGAAAACCCGCTTCACCTCCTCGGGAATCCCTTCGATATCCTGGATGCCGCCTTTTTTGGAAATGGTTTTCATCAGCTCGGGACTGTAAAATCCCCCGGCCCTGGCTGCGGCCTCGAAGTAGGGGTTGACCTCGGTCATCTCGTCGTTATCCATGATGGTGCGGGTGAAGCTCAAGGCAAACAGCGGTTCGATGCCCGACGAACATCCGGCGATGATGCTGAGGGTTCCGGTCGGGGCGATCGTCGTCGTCGTCGCATTCCGGAATGTGCATCCCTCGTGGTCCTTGAAGATGCTTTTATCGAAATTTTCAAAGGTTCCCCGCACTTCGGCCAGCCGCCGCGAGGCTTCATGGGAGGTTTTCTGGAAGAATTTCATCAGGCCGCGGGCGATCTCGAGCCCTTGTTCGCTGTTGTAGGGCACGCCGAGCTGGTAGAGCATATCGGCAAACCCCATCACGCCAAGGCCGATTTTTCGGTTCCCTTTGACCATCCGCCCGATGTCGGGGATCGGGTAGACGGACATATCGATGACATCGTCTAAAAAGCGGACGCCCTGCGCGATGGTCTTCTGCAGCCCTTCGTAATCGATGGCGGGGACGCCGTTTTTTTCCGTGACGAATTTGGCCAGATTGACAGACCCCAGGTTGCACGATTCCATGGGCAGCAGGGGCTGCTCGCCGCAGGGGTTGGTGCTTTCGATTTCCCCCAATGCGGGGGTCGGATTGTCGCGGTTGATCCGGTCGAGGAACACGATGCCCGGATCGCCGTTTTTCCAGGCGTGGTGAACGATGGTCTGATAGACGTCGAGGCTCGATATCCGCTCGACCACCTGCCTTGTCCGCGGGTCGATCAGGTTGTAATCGGCGCCTTTCTTCAGGGCGTCCATAAAGGCATCCGTGATACCGACGGAGATGTTGAAATTGTTGAGTTCGCTGTCTTTCTCCTTGCACTGGATGAACTCCATGATATCCGGATGGTCGACCCGGAGGATCGCCATGTTCGCCCCCCGTCGGGTGCCGCCCTGCTTGACCTGTTCCGTGGCGGTGTTGAAAACCTTCATGAAAGAGACCGGGCCCGAGGCGACGCCTCCGGTCGTTCCCACACGGCTGTTTTTCGGACGCAGCCGGGAAAATGAAAAGCCGGTGCCGCCGCCGGATTTATGGATCATGGCGGCGTTCTTGAGAGCATCGAATATACCTTCCATGCTGTCTTCGACCGGCAGGACAAAACAGGCGGCCAGCTGACCCAGCCTGCGGCCCGCGTTCATGAGGGTGGGGGAATTGGGCAGGAACCGGAACTCCGTCATCATCCGGTAAAACACCGCCTCCATTTCTTCGGCGGCATCGTCACCGCCACTGTAATTTTTTTCGGCCTGAGCGATATGGCGGGCGACCCTGCGAAACATGTCGGTCGGGCTTTCAATGGGTTCGCCTTCATCATTTTTTCTGAGATACCGTCTTTCCAGAACGACTTTGGCGTTTCCTGAGATCTTGAGCGGGGTATCCTGAAACATGGCACTATCCAGCTTAACGGAAGAAACATGCTGACAACCGAGTTCCATGGCCTTTTTCTGGATCATTTCGTCAATGACCGGCAAAGAAATAGTGTCGTCTTCCATTTTTTCGACCACCTCTCTCAGGAAGCGGCTGATCTTGACTGCCTGATCCCTGCTGACGGGATTGTGACGCACAAAAACATCTGAAAACCGGCGATCATCCCATATGTGCGTATTCAACACGTACCGGTCTTCACCGGTCACTAAAATTTTCCGGGTTTGTGACATGCCAATATTCTCCCTTTGGCTCGTGAAATAAATGGTGGGGAACTGCAGACAATATCGATCAACAACAAGTGCTATCAAGACCTTACGGTTGCAGCAAAATTCATATTAAAAATATAATATTACACAATATATAGTATGTCAACAGATTTCAGACTACAATATATTGAGAAAAAGGTAAAAACGATAAGGGGCTCAAACCGTTGAAAAAAGCGGCCGGAAGCGAGGATGAGGATGAAAATAAAGAGACTGATCGCATAAAAAAGATAGGGCGATCCACCATTTTCTTGAAAAAGAAGACATGGCCTGTCAAGACTATCGGAGAATAGAGATTCAGAGTATTATGTTAGAACAGTCAAAAAGGATAGTATGCGTGAAAGGAGCCTTTCAATGAAGAAACTCACCAGGGAGACCCAGATCGTACACGGGGTGCACCCGGAACCAGCGGCGTCACTCGATCTTGTTCCCCCGATCCACATGACATCCACCTTCAGATTCAACAATGCAGACCACGGCGCCGACCTTTTTTCGGGCAGGGACACGGGATACATCTATAGCCGCATCGGGAATCCCACGGTCGATCTCCTGGAAAAGAAAATGGCCGTTCTGGAAGGCGGCGAATCGGCCGTGGCGGCCGCTTCGGGCATGGCCGCCGTGGCGGCCGCTGCGATGACCCTGACAGTCCCCGGAGACAATTTCGTCGCCTGCAGCACCGTATACGGGGGAACCTTTGCCTTGTTCCAGACGGATCTCGCCCGGTATAATATCCATGCGCGTTTCATCTCTGCCCGTACGAGCGGCAACCGGGAGCATATCGTGCATGAGATCGACGGCCGCACCCGTTTTCTGTATATCGAAACCCCCGCCAATCCGACGCTGGACGTCATCGATATCGCCTTATGGGCCGATATCGCGGCGAGCTGCAAGGTGCCCCTCATCGTCGATAATACCTTCGCCTCTCCCTACCTCCAGCGGCCGCTCTCCTTGGGGGCCGATATGGTGGTGCATTCCGCAACGAAATATCTGGGCGGCCACGGGGATCTCATCGGCGGCGTCATTGTCGGCAAGGAGCGGATGATCGCGCGTATCCGGGAATTGTACATGAAGCATTTCGGACCGGTCATGAGCCCGTTCAACGCCTGGCTGATCCTGCGGGGGATCAAGACCCTCGCCCTCCGGATGGAGCGGCACAGCGACAGCGCGGATCAGATCGCCCGGAGCCTCGAATCCCATCCTCGGGTGGCGGCGGTCTTCTATCCGGGGTTGCCGTCCCATCCCGGACATGCGCTCGCACGACGGCAGATGAAGAGGTACGGGGGGATGATCGCCTTCGAGGTGCATGGCGGGATCGCCGCCGGCAAGGCGATGATGGATGCGGTGGCGCTCTGTACGCTGGCCGTGAGTCTGGGGGATTGTGAAACGCTGATTCAGCATCCCGCTTCCATGACCCATGCCGTCTATTCAGCGGCGGCAAGAAGAGAGGCGGGCATTTCCGACGGGCTCATCCGCCTCTCGGTCGGGCTCGAACATGTCGATGACATTCTGGGCGATCTGAAGCAGGCACTGGACCGAACGGCCTGAGCCGCCGCCGCGCGGCAATCTAGCGGTTATCGGTTCTCAGGGGATCCGTTTTCCAGGAGTTTCCGGGCCTGTGCTGCATATGCCGTATCGGGAAAGAGGGCGATCACCTTTTTGTACGTGTCGATGGCCGCCGGCTGGTTCCGCGACGCCTGATATGCTTCCGCCAGGTTGAAATAGAGCGGCGGAAAGCGCGGGGCGATCTCGAGCCCTTTCCGGAAGCTCTCGATCGCTCTATCGAACTGGTTCATGACGAGGTAGGTCTGACCCATCCCCCGGTAAGCCAGAACAAATCTCGGATTGCGATCCAAAGACGCCTGATAGTATTTGAGGGCGGTGGGAAAATCCCTTTTGTTGTAATAGGCCTGGCCCAGATTGTAGAGGGGCAGATGGGGCGATCCATAGAGCATGTCGTCCGCAAGGCCCGTCAATGTCTCGATGGCCGCATCCCAATTTTTCAGAGCCAGGTAGGCCGTGCCAAGGTTATTTCTGGCCGGCGCATAATCTGCGTTGAGGGCGATCGCTTTTTTGAAATACTGCACCGAAATCTCGGGCTTTTCCTTCGCCATGTAAACGAGGCCGATATCGTTTTTGACAAAAGGATCCTGCGGCAGCGTTTTTTCGGCTTTGAGCAGCTCTCTTAAGGCGGCCGTATAGTTCCCTTCCTGCATATACGCTTCTCCCAGATCTCTTGAAGCCTCGCCCTGACGGTCTTTTACCTCGCGGGTTCGGGTGGTGGTCGGGGTGCACGCGACAAGGGCGGCGATCAAGAGCATGGCGCAAGACCAGAACGGCTTGTTCATCATTACTTATTCCTCAGCATTGCGGATGGCATCGATGATCCTGGCGGTGACGAAGGTGCTTGCGACATCGTGGACCCTGATGATATGCGCGCCCTTCAAAATCGAAGCGGCGACCGTGGCCTGCGTTCCGGTTTCCACCGGAGGCAGGGCCGGATCGATATCTTGATACCCGTTTTTTTTAAGAATATTTCGGATAAAAGCTTTCCTGGACGTGCCTACAAGAATCGGCACGTCCAGGCTTTCAAATGCGTCGAGCCGGTTGATCAGGCAGAGGTTGTGGGCGACTGTCTTGCCGAAGCCGATTCCCGGATCGACGATGATGCCGCTTTTCGGTATGCCGGCGGCAACGGCAGACGCGATCGCGGATTCAAGGAAATCCCGTATCTCACCGATCAGATCGTCGTACCGGGGATGCTCCTGCATGGTTTTGGGTGTTCCCTTCATGTGCATCAGGATCAGGGGCGCACCGTAGCCCGCCGCCACGCCTGCGATATCAGGATCCATCCGGAGGGCGGAGACGTCGTTGACGATGGCCGCGCCGGCGGCGAGGGCCTGGTGCGCTACCGAGGCCTTGGTGGTATCGATCGATATGGGGACATCGATGCGGGCGGCAAGCGTCTCGATGACCGGCAGCACCCGGTCGGCCTCCTCGGCCGCGGAGACGGCATCGGAATACGGCCGGGTGGACTCTCCGCCGATATCGATGATATCGGCGCCTGCCGTCACCATCCGTTCGGCATGGGCCAGGGCCG
>AMWB02161838.1_pt1 | contig 14426 bp, 10 predicted proteins | sample 200311 | NCBI WGS metagenome assembly AMWB02 (sample SAMN02737377, study PRJNA173069) | bioreactor metagenome | biome: anode biofilm in microbial fuel cells | place: USA: California | collected 2010-12-16 | reverse complement strand
GTGAACGCTGGTTCATGCAAAACCTGGTCGATGGCGACCCGGCTGCCAACAACGGCGGCTGGCAATGGACCGCCGGTACCGGAACCGATGCTGCACCCTACTTCAGGATCTTTAATCCCGTATTGCAGGGGAAGAAATTCGACCCGCTGGGAGTGTATGTGCGCCGCTGGGTACCCGAGCTGGCGAGTGTGCCAGACAGGTACATTCATACCCCCTGGGAGATGAGCCTGCTGGTGCAGTCCGCGGTAAACGTATTCATTGGACGGGATTACCCTCAGCCCATCGTGGACCACGCCAGCGCACGCGAACGGACGTTAAAAGCTTACAAGGGTGGATAAGCACTAGACCGTAATCCCGAAATAAAAATGACAGGAAGCCTGTCTATACCAAATCTACACCCCGCAATGCGGGGTTTTTCATAGAATCTCATTACCCGGACAAATTCGATCCCGGAACAAATGGAGAATAATATGAAAAAGTTGATTTTGCTTATGAGTACAATTATGATCGTTGCCAGCCTGGCGGCCTGCTCGTCGCTCGCCAATGCGCCGGTTGAATCCACATCTGCAACAGCAACAGAAAGCGTTGAATTGGTAACGAGTTCAACCACCGGCGAAATTGATACGGTGGAGGTAACACAGACTGCACCAATCATCCTGGCAGGCACCCACGAACAGGAAGAGGATTACACCTGGAATACTGCTGATGAGATACAGCTCACCCTGGATGGCAGCACCGCCAACCCAGATGGCGACGGGGTGAAAGTAGCCGGTAGCACGGTGACGCTCACTCAACCTGGCACCTACCGCTTGAGTGGCAGCCTTGATGACGGACAGGTGATCGTCGACACACAAGATACCGGAACCGTGCGGTTGATCCTGGACGGCGCAGAAATCACCTGTACTACCAGTGCGCCGTTGTTCATTAGCAACGCGGAAAAAGTGATCCTCATCCTCGCCGAGAACAGCCAAAACACGCTCACTGACGGCTCAACCTACACAAACGTTGACGCTGAAGAAAATGAACCCAACGCGGCACTGTTCAGCAAAGTGGATCTGACCATCTACGGCAGCGGGGAATTGATCGTGAACTCCAATTACAAGGACGGCATCACCAGCAAGGATGGTTTACTCATCGACGGGGCGACGATCACCGTCAATGCGGTGGACGACGGCATCCGCGGCAAGGATTACCTGGTCGTGAAGGAGGGAAATATCGTGGTGACCGCTTTTGGTGATGGTTTGAAATCCGATGAGGAAACCGACACATCACTCGGTTACATCCAGATCGAAAGTGGAGCATTCGAGATCACTTCAGGCGGGGATGCCATTACCGCCCAGACGAGTGTAGTGATAGATGATGGCGTGTTCACGCTCAACTCAGGCGGCGGTAGCAGCGGCGTACCCGATGATTCAGTGTCCGCCAAGGCTATCAAGGGGCTGGCCAGTGTTGTGATCAATGATGGTACGTTTACTGTCAATTCCGCAGACGACGGGATCCATTCCAATGGTGAGATCACCATTAACGGCGGTTTGTTATCTATCTCGACCGGTGACGATGGCATGCACGCGGACACCAACCTGACCATCAACGGCGGGGAGATCACGATCGATGAAAGTTATGAGGGCATCGAAAGCGCGTCGATCACAGTCAATGCTGGCGACCTGCACATCAATTCCAGCGATGACGGTGTCAACGTATCATCCGGCGTGGATGGATCCGGTATGAACAACGGATTCTTCGGTCAGGTCCAGGGTCAGCAGCCTCAACCCGGTGGGCAACCCGGGGACAGACCGGAGGGCGGATTTGGTCAGGACATGTTCACCTCTACAGGTGATGATGCGCTCCATATCAACGGTGGCTATATTTACGTGAACGCTTCTGGCGACGGGATCGACGTGAACGGCGCCGTGGAGATGACCAATGGCGTGGTGCTGGTAGACGGACCCATCGAGAATATGAACGGTGCGTTGGATTACATGAGCACCTTCAACATTTCAGGCGGAACACTTATCACGGCCGGCAGTGCCGGTATGTCGATGGGATTGAGCGAAACCTCCACACAGAATTCACTGCTGCTTAATTTCGAACAGGTGTTTCCTGCTGGCACAGCCATCCATATTGAAGATATGAGCGGCAACGCGATCCTGACCTTCATACCAGAAAAGGATTTTCAATCCATCGTCTTTTCAGCCCCTCAACTGGAAACGGGGGGCGAATATACTGTGTCAGTGGGTGGTGAAACGACCGGCGAGATCATAGATGGACTGACTACTTCTGCCGGGTACACCGGAGGAAGCGAGTACACCAGCTTTACCGTCAATTCCATCCTCACCACCATCGGCACCACATACGGTCATGGACCGGGCGGTCGCCAGCGCCCATGATTTAATGTTGGTGGGAAGCCTGAGAACTTCCCACCAATTTTTTTGTTACGTCAACGGTATACAAAAAATAAACCATCCACGCAACCACTGCAGTTATCATCAAATTAATAAGGTAAGACACGTGAAACGGAGTTGAAATGAACAACATAAACACTCAATTGTCTTTCAATAATCCCAATGAAATGAGCGGGAAAAAGTGGTTCGATTCTCACTTGACCGATTCACAGCTGCCCGCGATCACGAACCTGGAAACGATCCTGAGGGAGTACCAGCCCATCACGTTAGCAGAGATGGATTCAGTAAAACTGTTGAACCGGGTGGATTACAAGTATGTTTTGCCGTTTTACATGATGCAGAATACATTGGCGGCTTTATCCCGTGAGTATCGCATCCTGGTCGTGAATGGGATGCCCTTCAATCACTATCGCACCCTCTATTTTGACACACCTGACTTTGCCTTTTTCAACATGCACGTTAACGGCCAGGCGGAACGCTATAAGGTGCGATCAAGGGAGTACCTGGATTCTCACCTCAGCTACCTCGAGGTGAAACACAAAACACGCAAAGACCGCACGATCAAGAAACGCCTGCCGATGCAACAACCGCTGCTATGCGTCACGAACGAAGCGGGCGAGTGGCTTGATCAGGTTATGCCGTGTGAGAACGAAAAGCTGGAACCCAAAATTTGGAACACGTTCACGCGCGTCACACTGGTGAACATGGAAAGATGCGAAAGAGTAACGATTGACCTGGATATTGCTTTTTACAATGCCGATCACGTCTCGCTGCTGCAAGGGATTGCGGTCGCCGAGGTGAAGCTGGATGGACACGATCACTTTTCCCCCTTCAAGCGGCAGATGCGCGATTTGCATATCCCGAGCACGGGTTTCAGCAAGTATTGCATGGGTACCTCCCTGCTCTATGACCGGGTTAAGAAGAATGCTCTAAAACAGCGCACATTATGGATCAAAAAACTTACCAAAGGAACTATAAATGTCTGATTTATCCAATTTCTTATTAAGTTTTGTTTTCAACCTCGTAGTTGCCATTGCCCTCGTTCGGTTTATTTACTACCCGACCACGCACAGTAAGCGTTATGTATTGACCTTTCTGGCTTTTAATAGCGTGATCTTTTTCGTTTTGCATTTTATGAACAGCATCGAGATCAGCCTCGGTGTGGGATTCGGGCTCTTCGCCATTTTCACCATCCTGCGCTACCGGACCGACCCGCTGCCCGTACGGGAAATGACCTACCTGTTCATTATTGCGGCACTGCCCGTGATGAACACCGCCAGTTCGGACAGCACTAACTGGCCTCAGCTCATCGTGGCCAACCTGGCGATCCTTCTGCTCATGTTCATCCTTGAAAAGGGTTGGGGCTTCAAATACGACGCCTCAAAGCGCATCGTTTACGAAAAGATCGAACTTATCCGTCCTGATCGAATGGATGAGTTGATAGCTGACCTGGCAGACCGCACCGGATTGAAGATCAAACGGGTGAGTGTCGGCAAGATCAACTTTCTAAAGGACACGGCAGAGTTGACGCTCTATTACGAGGGAGGTTCGCCGGATAATTGGAATGGTCATGATCAACCCGTGATCATCGCTTACAGCAGCGCGGATCTTGATGACTGAACAAGAAGTAAGAAACAGCGAAGGCTGCGTTGGATACCGCAATCATCTTCTCTCCTCCTTCTACACAGAAGCAGGATGGGGCGGACTCCCATCCTGCTTCTGGCAGCCCGATATCTTCACGGAATGGATATAATTCAATCATGGCTAGAAAAATACTCGTAGTGGATGATACCCGCAACGTGTTAACGATGATCAATGATTTCCTCATCAGCCAGGATTACGAAGTATTTACAGCGGCGGATGGCAGAGAAGCAATGGATGTCTATCACGCAGTGAATCCCGATCTGATCCTGCTGGACATTATGATGCCCAACATGGATGGCTACCAGTTCATTACGCAGCTACGCAAAGAATCAGATGTGCCGGTGATTATGATCACCGCCAAACAACAGGAAGCGGAGATCATCAAGGGTTTTGACCTTGGTGCGGATGATTACATCACCAAACCGTTCCGGTTGCGTGAATTGCTGGTCAGGATGCGCGCAGTGCTGCGCCGTGCCGCACCGATGGATGAGAACCGCCCTGGCTTGATCATCGGAGATGTTGAACTCGATTACAACCGGCATCTGGTCACCAAAAAAGGGCTTCCAATCGTCCTCACCCCCCTCGAGTTTCACGTATTGGAAATGTTGATGCGCGCGGCCGGAAAGGTTGTAAAACGTGCTGACCTTTGCATCGGGCTGATGGAAAACGGCTATACAGGCTCTGAAGCCACCTTGAAGATCCACATCCGGAATCTGCGCCAAAAACTTGACGACGATCCGGACCAGCCGATGTACATCGAGACAATTTTTGGCATCGGTTATCGTTTCATAGGAGAGACTGCGTGAAGCGTTCGTTGAAAGCGAAACTGATCCTTTCATTCCTGGCGGTAGCGCTGATCACCGTCACCGTGGTTTCTGTATTGATCCGCCTGACTTCCGGTCAATCCCTGATGAACCTGGTGGTCGAGCAGCAAACCGCCGAAATGAAAACCGCCGCCCAGGGGTACTACAGTGCCTACGCCACAATGGATGGTTTTTTTGAATACTATGTGATCAGAGACGCGGTCTTTTCCAGACCGGACCCCATGGATATGCACGATATGCGCGGACTGAACGGAATGGTGGATCAGGATCTGAAAGCGTTGATTCCCTTCGCTGGATATAACGTTGGTGATGCTGTACCACGGGATTTCCTCAAACAAGCCGTTGAAGTCAAGGTCAATGGCGCTACTGTTGCCTGGATTCTGCCTGACAACAAATACCAGTTCGCGTTGAACGCGGAAGAGCAATTGTTTCTGCGGCGAACCAACCTGGCCATTGGGTTGGCTGCCCTGGCGGGCGTGCTGGCTGCGGTGACCATCGGGTACTTACTTGCCGGCAGGCTGATCATCCCGATCAGGCGTCTTTCCACTGCATCCAAACAATTGGCAACGGGAGATCTGCAACAACAGTTACCGGTGACTTCGCAGGATGAACTGGGGCAATTGACCGAGACCTTTAACAAGATGAGTGCCGAGCTTTTCGAAGCAGACCAGAAGCGAAAACGCCTGACCGCTGACATCACGCATGACCTGAGCACCCCCTTGCAGATCATCTCAGGCTACATCGAAATGCTTGAAGGCGGTGAGGTCTCCCTCACCCCGGAACGCCTTGAGGTGATCAAAGCTGAGATCGAGCACTTGCGCCGCCTGGTGGGCGACATGACCACACTTACACAGGCGGAATCCGGTGCTCTGGAATTACTGCTCCAACCGATCGATCCTGCCTCCCTCCTGGAGCACATCACGCGGATTTACCGACCGATCGTCGAACAAAAGGGGGTCGGTCTGGAGCTGAGAGTTGACCATACCCTACCCCCGATCAAAATTGACGAAGGACGCACGATCCAGGTACTCAAGAACCTGGTCGATAACGCCCTCCGCTACACACCAGCGGGCGGAACGATCCGTCTGAGTGCCGAAGCCGGTGAAAGGGTAAGCCTGCTTGTACAGGACAGCGGCGAGGGGATTGACCCCCAGGATCTGCCGTATGTGTTCGACCGCTTTTACCGCGCGGATAAGAACCGGTCCGGTGTTGGCGGTAAAATGGGTCTCGGCTTGGCCATCTGCAAAGCTTTGGTGATTGCCCAGGGCGGATCTATCTCGGTGGCATCAGCCGGTAAAGGACAGGGAACGAAATTTACGCTTAGTTTTTCGCCCACAAAGTAACTTTTTTCAATTATCATAAGAATAACAAACGGCACGGACGCATTAGTTCACTGCCTGGATTTACCAATCCTTGGCTGAAACGAGAAAATCAAAATGAAAATCGCACGCATCAATTTTGCCGGTTGGGAGAATTGTGTTCAAATCACCCACCGAGACCTCACCCTGATCGTGACCACTACTGTCGGTCCGCGCGTCATTTACTGCGCTTTAAAAGACAAGGGTAATCTGTTTTACGTGAACCCTGACCAGGCCGGTACCAGCGGAGGAGATGAATGGAAGACCTACGGCGGTCACCGCTTTTGGTGCGCGCCGGAAGACCTGGCCTTTACATATGCCCCGGACAATGCTCCGGTGCAGGTGATCGAAAACGGACATGGTGTGCGCTTTACCGCGCCGGTTGAAAAAAGCGGTGTATTGAAAACAATAGAGATCTCCCCTGTCCCGGGGCAGAACAGGGTCAGACTGGAACACTTTGTACAAAACATGGGCAGGCAGACCCTGCACCTGGCGCCGTGGGCGTTGAGCGTGATGTGTTCGGGTGGTATCGCGGTTATTCCGCACAACCTTGAGCGCCCGCAGCAGCTCCTGCCCACGCACTCTCTCAGCCTGTGGGGATACACTGACCTAAGCGATCCGCGCTGGAAATGGGGAAGCCGTTACATTCTTCTCCGCCAGGATCCAGCTGCGACCAGTGCGCAAAAAGCCGGTTTGCAGAACCCGTACGGCTGGGCTGGTTATGCAGCCAGGAATCAGTTTTTCATGAAACGCTTCGCGTGGGATCCGGCTGCAATTTATCCTGATCTGAACTGTAATTTTGAAGCCTACACCAACGCCGAAATCCTTGAACTGGAAAGCCTGGCTCCCCTGGTGGATTTACAGCCCGGAAAAGTGGTTTCACATTGGGAGGAGTGGGCTGTTTACGACGAAATCCCCGCACCGCAGTCTGAGGAGGACGTGGATCGGACGATCCTGCCGCTGGTCTAAAGGTTTTGTTAGTAAAAGACACCCGATCGGGTGTCTTTTTTGGTTTTCAGTACCTGACCTGGATCACCTTCTGCAGGTCGACGCTTTCTTGACCGGTTTTAACAAGCAGTAAGCCGTTATCTGAAAAATACCAGCCGCTCTCAAGCGCTTCCCATTCATCCTCGCTGGCTGCCTCCTGCAGTGCAAAACCGTTCAGGGTCACTTCCTTAGGGTTGGCAAGATCCTCCGCCAACAGCTGCAGGTGTGTGTCTCGTTCGATCGCCGCGCCTTCAAAACTGCCGGCCGCGCTTTCCACCGTCACGGTGATACGCTTCCCGTCCTGCTGTTGGGAGATCACCGTGGTACGCACCGCTCCGTCCTGATAGGCGATACTGACTCCATCATCTTCGTAAAGGGTGAACGAAGTCAATTCAGGACTGGCTACCACCCTCAACACCAGTTCATCGCGCAGCGTACCATCTTTCCGCAAGCCGGTGATGTTCAGCGTTTGTTCGTCAACATGCATCAGCGGTACGATCGACCCGGCACGCTGGAACAACGGCGGCTGATAGTGATCATCCCGTACCAGCGGGTATTTTTCGACCCATTCTCCTGTGCTGTTATACCAATCAAAAGTGTAAAAATCCACCCACTTCCCGGCGGGCAGGTACACGTCCATGAATTCCTGGAACAACGTAGCGGAAAAACCCGCCAGCAGATCACGCCCGATCATCTTCTGCGCACCCAACTCGCGCACGTTCGCGTCCTCCTGGTAGTAATACACCAGGGGGGCGAACAACGGCTCTCCGTACAGGTAAGCGCGGTGGGCGAGCGAGTAATAGTAAGGGCTCAATGCGTAACGCAGCCGCACATTCGCCAGGTTGCTTGCCATGTCTCCAATTCGATCCGGGGCGGTCTCCTGGCAATTGCACAGGTTGTTGGTATGCGGCCGCATGGGCACATCCAGAAGCGCTCCAACAGCCAACCATGGCGTATAGATGTTGTCGAGTCCGCCTACTACGTTACCGCGGTAGAATCCACCGATATCCGAGCCGAAATAATCGATGCCGGAGAGTGACATTTGCCCCTGCACCTGCAAGTGCGCAGCCAAACTCTCCAGGTTGGAGCCGATATCCCCTGACCACATGCTCACGCCAAAACGCTGACTGCCGGGTGAACCGGAGCGGGAAAGGATGAACGGTCTCCGTTTGACCCCATTGCGCAGGTACCCCTCAAAAATACTCTGACTCCAGTAGAAGTTGTAAAGATTATGTATGTCAAACTGGTTGTTTTGCATCGTGTACGCATCGGGAATACCGTAATACCAGGAGACCGCGTCGAACATTTCCGGTTCACCCAGGTCTGTCCAGTGACCGATGACACCCATATCCACCAGGGATTGGCGTTTCTCATCATGCCAGTAGGCTGTGGCGTCCGGATTGGTCCAATCAAGCATGCCACCGATCCCCCACCACGGATTTGACTCAAGGTAAACCGGATCTCCGCCCTCTTTCCGCGTCACCAGGTAGCCTTTTTCTGCCAGCGTGGCGTGTTCAGCCAGTCCAGCACTGATGTAAGGTTCCTCGATAGGCATGATCCCCACACCATCCGCGGCATATTGCGCGATGCGCCCGGCGGGGTCAGGGAAATTGACCGTATCCCAGTTCAAACCACCCATGGCGCTGTTCTCAGAGTCAGAGGTGATGCCGCCGAACCAGAGCAGGTCCAGCACAAATCCATCCACCGGGAAATTATTCGCCCGTAAGCTCGCCAGCTTGTCCTCCAGTTCCGCCCAGTTGTCGTAGCCATATTCTGACACCCACAAGCCAAACATCTTTTTAGGCGGCACAGGCGGGGTGCCTGTGAGTGCCATGTACTTTTCGCGCAATTCAGGCAAGTCCGCGCCGGTCATCAAGTAAAAACGCACCGCATCGCCTGCCACGTTAATGTCCCAGGGATCCTTGCGGAAGTTCCAGGTCTGCGCGGCAGGGTTATCAATAAACAGCGCATAATTCCGGTCTTCAGCACCCAGGAAGTAGGCAATGGAGAATTGTGCATTGCCGACCATCCCGCCGCTGAAGGGTACCATCGCATTACCCTGGTCCACTCCGGGAACGCGCACCTTGCCGAACCAGTTCCCGTCCGTCTCCCCCGGTTCAATGAACTGCTCCCCCAGGCCGTAAATGGCGGTGATGTCCGGGGACTTGATGGAAAGATGCTTGCGGTAGCCATCCATGTCCTCCGGGCACATGGCGGTAAATTGCCACTCAGGCTGTTGCCGGATATCCACTGCGCTCAGGCACAGGTCGCCATCCACGTTTACCCGCATGGCATCGGTCACCAGGCTGCCATCGTCTTGAATGGTGAATTGCTGCGGACCAACGTGATCTTTCTTGAAGACCATCGGCGAAGTCCAGAGCAGCTGGCTGAGGTCGTGCTCCGATCCCTTCACAGCATATTCACCGTGCAGCAGTCCATCTTCAAGAAATTCCAGGATCAGGCAGAAGTCTGCACGGCAGTAACGCACACGCGCACCGTCTTCATAGACCTCCGGTAGAGGTCCGGCTGGAACATTGTTTGATTGTTGCGAGATCTGAGTTAGAGTGATTTGCGGTTCAACAAGCGGCTCATCAGTCTTTTGACAACCAACCAATAACAGGATGAGCATTACCGATAACAACACAATTCGGGTGGAACTCTTCATGGCACCCTCACTTTTATTTGTGTTTTTAATCATTATACGATTATTGTGAAACAGAGATTTCCCTGGTAATTCCGTCCGGCTCGCTTTTCAAACCTGGATCACCCGACTTGCCCACCGGCAGGATGGAAGTAGGCCTCATCGACCTCGGCTTCCCTGGCTTTTTGTGGTTTGGCAGCCAACAGGTCATCAAACAAGGGCAGCGTTCCGGTAGCCACGGCATTCTCCGCGTAAAGGAACATGGCCGCGGACCAGGCCTGGTGCGCGTATCCCATCGGGTGCCCGGTTTCGCCGTGCATCCACTCGTTGAATTCCCACGGTATACGCGAACCCTGGTAATTTGCTTCCGCCAGACGTGACAGCAGATGTTCAGCTTCTGCCTGCCAACCACGCCGCACCAGTGCTCCGATGTGAAATCCTCCCACCATGGGCCAGATACCACCGTTGTGGTATTGATGGGGCAGATTGAGGTTGCGGCTGCGGTAATACTCACGCCAGGAGGGTTCGCCGGGGTAAATGGGCGGATGGATCGCCTTGGTCGGGTAAGGTTCGGCCATACCCACCTGCTTCATATATTGCAGAATATGCTCCGAGCGATGCCCGTCAGCCACACCGGTGAGGATACTCAATACGTTCCCCAAGCTGTCACACCAGTCGCCGTATTCACGGAAAGCCACCCAGGGCAGGTAATAGGGCCGGCTGGAGATCGTGCCAATGTTGTAGTAGAGCATGAACCATTCCAGCCGGATGGCTTTCAGTTTTTCGAGGTGTTCGGCAAAATGCGCGGCCACCCAGCAGCGGTCGATCCAGAAGAGCAGATTCAATCGTTCATGAATGGACTCCGCGCTGTTGTGGCAGGGCACGTCAACGGCAAGTTCAGGGACATCCTTCTTGAGTTCCTCATACGCCAGCGTCGCCGCGTAATACAGGACATTGTCATACAGCGTGTTGTAACGCACCGCAATCAGGTCCATCCAATTGCCGGCTTCCGGGATCTCCAGCAGTCCGCACTCGTTCATGTCCTGGTACTGCAGCCAGGTGAGCGCGCTGGTGATGCGCGGCCAGTTACGAATCAAAGATTGCTTATCACCTGAATGGCGGTAAAGGGCGTATTGCCCCAGGATGTACCACAGGTTAACATCGCTTGCCCCGGCATTTTCCGTGCTGATCATACCGGATTCAGGATTCAGGTTGAGCGGCAGCAACCCCCAGCAGGATTGCGCCCTGCCGATCGTCTCGAGGGAAGTCTTACCGGCGTCAATCAGTTCAGCATCCCTACTGGCCAGTGCACCTAACAACGTGACAACGCTATCGCGGCCCCAGATCTGCGGGTAGCCCGCGGTGTCTGCAGAAGCTCGAAAACCAAAGGGGGTCACGCAATGATGCAGAATCTCAAGCGCACGTTTCCGCGCTTCTGCTACCAGGATTTTCTCTTTTTGGGTCATGCGTACCTCCTCATACAATCATCCCTTCACCGCGCCGCCCAACATGCCGCGGATGAAGTAGCGCTGGAAAATGATGTAAACCAGCAGGATCGGACCCGCCACGATCAACGAACCAGCCGCCATCAGGGGTATGTTGGCAGAATAACGCCCCTGGAAAAAGGCCAGCCCCACCGGCAGGGTGCGCATGGTCTCTTTTTGCACCATAACCAGTGCCAGCAGGAATTCGTTCCACGTCCACATGAAGGTCAGCACCACCAGGGTGAGCACCGCCGGCCGGGCTAAAGGCCACAAGATGCGCCATAATAACTGCCAGCGGTTACACCCGTCAATCGCTGCCGCATCCACCAGTTCGCGTGGTGCCGCCCGAAAGAAACTGGTCATCCACAGTGTACCGAACGATACGCTCAACCCCACCTGCGGCAGGATCAGCGCCCAATAAGTATCGGTCAAGTCCATCTGGTTCATCATATGATAAAGCGGAATGATGACCGCTTCAAAAGGCACCATATACCCGAGAAGGAGCAGCGGATAAAGGAACTTGCGCCCGGGCAGCGGCAACATGGCAAAGGCATAGCCGGTTAAAGTGGAAAGGAACACACTGACGATCACCACAACCACTGTAACGATCACGCTGTTGCGGAAGAAGAAGTTGAAACGCCCGGTTGTCCAGGCATCCTTGAAGGCGTCCAGCCGCAACTGCGAGGGAAGCGCCAACGGCCCCCTGGTCACCTCAGCGTCCGTCTTGAACGCGCTGAACACCAGCCCCACGATCGGGATCAGGATGATCAGGAGAAAGAGGGTCAGGATGACGTAATTGGGCAGCTGGCGTTGCCATGTCCGGCGGCGCATGCTCTACTCCTCCTGCCTGGATTGGAAACGCAGGATCACCAGCGAAATAACGAAAATGAGGATCGTCATCACGGTTGCCACCGCAGACGCGTAACCCAGCTGGTTCTGCTGGAAAGCGGAGCGGTAAACCAGGAAACCGGTCACCAGCGTGGAATCACCCGGACCGCCGCGGGTGGTGACATAAACAAGGTCAAATACGCGCATCGCGGCAATCACCGTGGTGACCAGCGCTACCCCCAGCTCTGCCCGTAAATTGGGCAGCGTCACGTGCAGGAATTGCCGGAACCCGCCGGCGCCATCCAACTGGGCGGCTTCGTACTGGTCCTCGGGGATGCGCTGCATGCCAGCCAGGAATAACACCATGCAAAAACCGTACATCACCCACGTGCCGATCGCTCCCACCGAAGGCAAAGCCATTTGAAAATCCCCCAGCCAGGGGCGGGTAAGGCTATCCAGCCCCACCGCGCGCAATCCCGTGTTCAGCAGACCAAAAGTGGGGTTGAAGATCCAACGCCAGGTGACACCCACCACCACCATGCTGAGGATCTGCGGCAGGAACAGCCCAGTGCGGAAAAACGTCATCCCGCGGATCGGTTTTCGCCCCAACAGAGAGGCGAGCATGAGACCGATGAGGATCGGAATGATGCTGTAGAAAATGATGAAGATGAAATTATTGGTCAGCGCTTTGATGAACTGCGCATCACCGAGCAGCCTGGCGTAATTATCCAGCTGGATGAACTCACGCGAACCGCTGAACCCATTCCATTTGTAAAAACTGTTGCGGATGGTGGAAAGGATGGGAAAGAAAATGAAGACCAGATAGATCGCCAACCCGGGCAGCAGGTAAAACCAGCCTTTAAAACGGGATTCACCGGGCCAACGCTGTTGAATCTTCATCCATCCTCATTAAGAGAAAAAATGCCCGCCTCTTTCAACGGCAGAGAAGCGGGCATGATTGTGAAAGTTATTGGTTTCCGGCCAGGAAGGCCGCGTAATCCGCCTGAACCGCCGCGGTAAAGGCTGCCGGGTCGGTCATCTTGCCGAACAGTTTTTGCAGCTCAGCCACGATCGAATCATAGAAGGTTGGGGTAGCCCAATCAATGTAATGACCTACTGCGTTTTCGCTGTTGATCGTGTTCCAGGCGACCATGGTATCGGTGAATAACGGATCCACCTCCACCGCCGCGCCTTCAGCCATGGGCATGGCAGGAAGCATCCCCACGCCAGCCCACAATTCGGCTGCGCGCGGGCTGATCATCCAATCCAGGTATTCCGCCGCCAGGTCTGCGTGGGCAGTGCCTTTACGGATCGAGAAAGGAACACCAACGCCGCCAATTGCCAGGCGTGTCTGATCCGGGTTGCCAGGCAGCAGGAAGAACCCGAACTCCTGGTCGGTATCGGTGAGCAGTTCACCGGTCAGCCAGGAACCCGTGATGGTCATGGCACCTTCACCGGCTTTGAAGATCTTGTTGCTGTCATCGTAGCCGATGCCCGGGAAACCCTCGGTAAAGTATCCCTTGTCCACCCAATCCTGCATCACACGGGCAGCTTCCTGATTCTCAGCGGTATCAAAGGACACGTTATTGACACCATAGACAAAATTGTTGATGTAATCCAAAGAAACCAGCAGGTGCTGCACAGCGCTGAACTCGTGAATGGCGTTCCATCCGTCCAATGAACCAAACGAGATCGGGGTCACGCCGGCTGCTTTGATCGTCGCCAGCAGCGCTTCGAATTCGTCAAAGGTGGTGGGAACTGCCCAGCCGTTGGCATCGAACAGGGTTTTGTTGTAGTACACACCAACGACCTCAGCGGTAGGGCTGACGCCGTAAAGGTTGCCCGAGCCGAAGGTCTTGCCATCTTCGGTGAAACTGTTGCGGCTGGCCACGGAGGCTGAGAAGCGCTCGCTCCAATTGTAGGTCGCCGCGAAATCGTTAAGCGGCAGGAGCAGCCCGGCTTCGACCATGGCGCCCATATCGCTGCGTCCCTGATTTACCTGGGCGACATCCGGGCCATCTTCCTCGGACAAGGCCAGCTTGAGCGTGACCTTGAGATCATCGAGGGTCTTGACCACGCGTTCGATCTTAACACCGGGGTGCGCGGCTGCGAATTCCGCGTTCAATGTCTCCATCACCTGGCTTTCCACATCGCGGTAGAACTGGTCCCACACCACGAGGGTGATCTCTTCGACCGGTGCTTCGGTGGCGGCGGGTGCTTCAGTGGCGACGGGAGCTTCCGCTGCCGGGGTTTCCGGA
>AMWB02114856.1_pt1 | contig 14445 bp, 14 predicted proteins | sample 200311 | NCBI WGS metagenome assembly AMWB02 (sample SAMN02737377, study PRJNA173069) | bioreactor metagenome | biome: anode biofilm in microbial fuel cells | place: USA: California | collected 2010-12-16 | reverse complement strand
TATTGGGCGCAGAAGTACCGGTAGTTGGGAAATCTGCAGGTGGAGACTGGCTGGTAATTGAGTATCCGGGAGTACCCGGTAGTATTGGTTGGGTGTGGGCGTTCTACATGGATGTGAGTCCGGGTGAGCTGGTAGTGATCGAGAGCCCTCCATCACCAGTACCTATAACCACTGTGACGATCGACCCGACCATGGCAGCGCAGTTTATTACAACGCCTGAAGCAACACCGCTTCCTACATTCACTGCACCACCGCCTTTAAGTATTCCCACTTACGAAAGTTCAACGGGGCAGGAGTTGGGCGGAATTCCAATCGGTTTGATCATCATTATTCTGGCTGTGTTGGGTATTTTAGTCGGATCATTTTCATATTTTCAAGCCAGATAATATTTGCGCATAGGCATATATGGACATTAAAATCGTTGCAAAGAATCGCAAGGCTCATTTTGAATATTTTATCCAGGAGAGTTTTGAAGCAGGGATCGCATTAAAAGGATCTGAAATTAAATCAATCCGCGGCGGTCAAGTGAGTATCCAGGAAGCGTATGTTCAAATCGATGGACAGCAGGCCTGGTTGGTCAACGCACACATTGCTTCTTACCAAGCGGGTAGTTATTCAGACCATGATCCTAAAAGGCAGCGAAAATTACTGCTGCATAAGAAAGAGATACGACAATTATGGGCTGAGGTACGGCAAAAAGGTGTAACCATTATTCCTGTGAAGATGTATCTAAAAAACGGAAAAGCGAAATTAGAGATTGCCGTTGCGAAAGGCAAAAAGCTTTACGACAAACGCCAGGAAATTGCCAAAAAAGATCAGGTTCGTGATCTGGACCGAGTTATGAGCGGGAGAGATTAATCACATGATCAATAATGCATGGTTGGCGATGTTCATCACATTAATTTTGTGTGTTCTGTGGATGCGTTTGATCAATTTACTGGCCGATAAGCAGTTGATCAGCAGCTCACTCTCCCGAAAAATCATTCATATCGGCACGGGACCATTATTTGTTATTTGCTGGCTGTTTTTTCCTGAAAAATCAATTTCCAGGTACTTAGCAGCATTTGTACCAATGCTGATCGTCATTCAGGTACTACTCGTTGGATTGGGTAAGATGAAAGATCATACTTCCGTTCAGTCAATGGCAAGAACCGGGGCAAGGACCGAACTATTTAAGGGACCGCTTTTCTACGGAATTGTGTTTGTATTGATCACGTTATTTTTCTGGAAATCAATCTACGCCATCATCGCTTTAATGATATTATGCGGGGGGGATGGCGTGGCAGACCTAATAGGTAGCCGTGTTCGATCAAAAAAAATCCTTTGGACACAGAAGAAGACAGTAATGGGATCTCTAGCCATGTTCATTGGAGGTTTTCTTTTATCAATTCTACTAATCGCAATAATCAATAGTGCATTTATTGACATTCTTCCTGTCAGCAAGTACATAGTGCCATTACTGATAATCTCTTTGGTTGCAACTTTTGTCGAATCGATCACACCATCGGATTATGATAATTTGACCATACCTGCTTCTGCACTAATTCTGTCATTGATCTTGTTATAAAGAAGGTTTACAAATGCTCATTGAAACCAGTAGAAAAATATCCATTGATGATGTTGTGCGTACAGCAGTACAGGGGGAAAATATTGAACTCGCGGAAAGTACTTTAGCAAATATTGAAGCCGCTAATCAAAGATTAAACAGGATCGCCCGGAGTGGTAAAGCTGTCTACGGGATCAACACCGGATTTGGAATTTTTGCCAACAAGAACATCAACAGTGAAGAAACCCTGCAACTAAACAGAAATTTAATCATAAGTCACGCTGTTGGCACTGGTCGGGAGTTGGATGAGCGCATTGTCAGGGCAGCCATGTTCATACGCGCTGTCACGCTGGCAAAAGGATTTTCTGGTGTTCGTCCAGTTGTTATAGAAACCCTTCTGGAGATGCTAAACAAAGGTGTTTCCCCACTCGTCCCCGAAAAGGGGTCATTGGGATCTTCAGGTGATCTATGCCAACTTTCACACATGGCCCTGGTTCTTTCCCGTGACGAAAAGGACTTCGAAAATGAATCAGGTTTAGCCACTTATAACGGAAAGGTTTGCAACGGCAAACAGGCGATGACCGAAGCAGGCATTGAAAGGATCGTGTTGACCACAAAGGAAGGTCTGGCTCTAAATAATGGCGCCACTTTTTCAGCGGCCATTGCAGCCCTGGCTGTTTGGGAAGCGGAGTATCTGATCGAAGTGGCAGAAATCGCTGCTGCGTTATCGATGGAAGCTTTGTGTGCGCGATCAATTGCCTTTGACGATAGAATCCATCAGGCACGGAAGCAACCCGGACAGATCAAGACGGCTGAAAAAATCAGGGATTTGGTCAAAGGAAGTACATTCTTGGATTCGTTGGCCCAGGTTCAAGATGCTTATTCCATTCGGTGTTTTCCACAGATAGCTGGTGCGGTTAGAGACACTTTGATTTTTGTAAAAGTGGTAATTGAAAGGGAGATCAATGCAGCCACTGACAATCCCTTGGTGTTTGAACCCGATGAAGCCATATCAGGTGGCAATTTTCACGGTGAGCCAGTTGGATTGGTGTGCGATTATTTATCGATCGCGTTAAGTGAATTGGGTGCAGTCTCAGAACGGCGTACTTATCGATTGACCGATGAAAAAACCAATAACGGATTACCTCCCATGCTGGTGGATAATCCTCAAGCCGCTGGCATAAATTCGGGACTGATGATGCCGCAATACACAGCGGCTTCACTGGTGCTGGAAAATCAAACTCTTGCCACACCGGATTCAATCCGATCTCTGCCTACATCTGCCGGGCAGGAAGATCACAATGCCAATGCCATGACTGCTGCCAGGCACACTTATGAGATAATCGAAAACTTACGGCAAATTCTGAGTATCGAAATCTATACTGCCATCCGTGCGATAGAATTGAGAAATCGAATATCCGAAGGCAAATTGGGCGAAGGAACTAAGGCTGTTTATGAAAAGATACGAAAAGTGGTCACTTACAAAGAAAGTGACACTTTATGGGGACAGGAGATATTGAAGATCAACGAGATGATAAAGGATCAAAGTTTATAGGTGTGTGAGATGAAAAATATGACGCGACGTGATTTCCTGAAGTTGGGTGCAGTAAGTATGGCTGCGGCTGGTGTGAGCAAATTGCATAAGGCCTCTGCTTACCTGCCTGAATTTCCAGTGGGTCAACGCCTGGGAAGAACTTTTTATACAGTCGAGATCAAAGCCAAGCCTGACCCGATCAGTGAAACACTCAAGACAGTCTACAATGATAATGTACTGGTCATAAATCGAGAAGTAATCGGCGCACGCTATAACGATTATTGGAAAAGGCGCATTTGGTATGAAACTCCAGATGGATACATTCCCGCGATAAGCGTTCAACCAGTTCGCAACGAACCCAACCAACCGCTGGCTGAGCTGCCAACTTATGGTCAGTTCCCTGGAATGTGGGCGGAAGTAACAGTACCATTCGTGGATATTTATTTGGATAGCAGCGCCCCGAAATCTCCAAGGTTGAAAGAAACGGTTGATCCACGTTTTTATTACTCACAGGTACTTTGGGTTGATGCGATAAACACAGCGGCGAATGGTGAGATCTTATACCATGTGCTCGAAAAGCATGGTTCTTACGGCGATGTGTTTTGGGCGGATGCCAGGGCATTTCGTCCGATCACCCCGGAAGAAGTAGAGCCCATCACTCCTGAGATCAAGGATAAGTACATTATGGTGGATGTGAATCATCAGACGATGTCCTGTTTCGAAAATGGCAGGGAGATCTTGTTCACACGAGTCTCAACCGGTGCTAAATATACCTATGAGGGCGTTCTGGTGGATGAGTGGGGAACACCTGACGGTGATTATCACCTTGTGAGCCGAAAATACATCTCTTTGCACATGGCCGGGGGAGAAAGTAAAGCTTCTGGTTACGAAGAATTTGCAGTCTCCTGGAATTCGATCTTTGCAACCGGTGGTGTGGCAATCCACTCAACGTACTGGCACAACAACTATGGTGAAATGTTGTCTCACGGTTGTGTGAACGTAGAACCTGACGTTGCCAAATTTGTCTACCGCTGGACCAACCCGGTGACTCCATACTACGAGGGTGTGATCGAAATCCAGGACTACAGCGGAACGAATGTAAAAGTAATTGACCGTGATGCCGCTTAACTGGACTAAAGAATAAAGAAGAAAAAATATTAATGCGAACACTGACATATTACTACTCAAAAGTTGCCGCGCAATCCGATCTTCAACAGGAAGTTAGAGATCTCTGTATCTCATTGGACGTGCTTTTTCTGGACGTTTGCATTGATGATGACAACATGCTTGACCTGAGATTTAAAGATTCATTCCCTGTCATACTTATAGGTCCTTATCGACTGAATTTTCCATTTACCATCAATGAAGTCGAAGTTGCGATAAAAGCCACACTAGACCAGGACGCGCGGGATCCTGAAAGGGTTGAAAACAAAAACCGATTCCAGATGACAAAAATGGAACGGTTTGCTTACTGGTTTTCCAATTCGTACGCTTGGTTTGTTTCACTTGTCATTCTCCTGTTCACCGCTTTTACTTTACTTCCCCCGGTATTAGCTGCCAATGGTATGAATTCTGTTGCAATGATCGGCTACAAGTTCTACTCGGTTTTGTGCCATCAATTGTCCTTCCGTTCCTATTTCGTCGAGGGAGAACAATTCTATTATCCACGAGCGCTGGCGAACATTCCTAATGTAATGACATATGAAGAATTAACCGGAATGCCGGCTGAAGACATCGTATATGCCCGGCAATTTATCGGTAATGAATTGGCTGGTTACAAGATCGCATTGTGCCAGCGAGATCTTGCAATCTACCTGGCACTGGGTTTATTCGGGATTGTATTTCACATTTCAGGAAAAAGGATCAGAGGGATACGCTGGTATGTGTGGTTTTTAATCGCATTGTTCCCGATTGCGCTTGATGGGGTATCGCAATTACCCGGTTTATCCACTGGTTGGCCAGACTGGTTACCGATTAGAGAAAGCACCCCTCTGCTACGAACAATCACCGGAGTTTTGTTTGGAGCTGGTACAGCCTGGTACGTTTACCCATTGATGGAAGAGAGCATAAAGGAAACAAGATTTGCGCTAAAACGAAAAATGACGATTGCAAAGAAGTTTTATAAACAACAATGAAATTTACTCAAGCAAAAAACGGACTAAGTTATTTGTCCTTTCCAGAAACGAAACTGAGCGAAGTCAAACACGGATTCTTTACCAGGAATGGAGGAGTAAGTCCGCATCCGTTTGACTCTCTAAATCTTAGCATCTCTACCGGCGATTCGCGTGAAAATGTGCGTATGAACAGAGATTTGCTCTTTAATGCGATCGATCGGTCGTCAGGGACTATGTTTGATGTATGGCAGGTACACAGCGACACGATTATTTGTTCTGATAAACCACGTGGAAATAATGAACTACCAACAAAGGCAGATGCCATTTTTACCAATAATCCGCATGTTACATTATTAATGCGTTTCGCTGATTGTGTGCCCATATTGATTTACGATCCAATACGAAAAGTGGTTGGCATCATTCACGCAGGTTGGCAGGGGACTGTCAAGCAGATTGCAAAAAAAGCAATTGGTAGATTAACAGAAGAATACGGATGCAACCCCGGAGACATTCAGGCGGTTATTGGTCCATCCATTGGTGCGCACCATTACCAGATCGGTGAAGATGTATATAAGCATGCGGCACCTTTGTTTGAGAAAATTGAAGGGGTCATTGAAAAGGTGATGGACGGCCACGTGACATTCAACCTACCTATGGCTAATGAAGTACTTTTAAAGCAAGCTGGAGTACGATCCGTTTTCCAAAGCCGGATCTGTACTGCCTGCGATACCGAAAAGTGGTATAGTCACCGGGCTGAAAACGGAAAAACTGGTAGATTTGCTGCATCGATCGGTTTACATGAGTGATAACCTGTCTTTCATCCGCGATAATTATTTGCGTATACTAGAGCGCATTAATAACGCTAGCATGCGTTCGGGTCGCAACGTAGAGGATGTTAAACTCATCGTTGTTACCAAACATCAACCTGTGGAAAAAATCTTAAAAATCTGTGAAAACGGCGTGGAATTACTGGGTGAAAACTATCCAGAGGAGACTGACAAGAAGATCATCGAATTGGCTGGCAGGATAAGCCCAACCTGGCACATGATTGGGCACATCCAAAGCCGAAAAATTAAGTATCTTGTCCGGAATTTTAAAATGGTTCATTCGATTGACCGATTCGAAGTTGCAGAAAAATTGAATAATGCCTGTTTGCAGGCAGACATGGTAATGCCTGTATTACTGGAGGTAAACTTGACAGGCGAAGAAAGCAAGTTCGGTTACAGTGTGGCACATGAAAAATTGTGTCCTGCGTTTTACCAGGAGATTGAAAAGATCAAGACCCTTGGTCAACTACAATTGCAGGGACTTATGACCATGCCCCCCTTGATAAACAAACCTGATGAAAACCGGAAGATTTTTACTAAACTTCACTCATTACTTGAAGATATTGGAAAAGTAATTGATGTACCAGAATTCAAATATCTTTCAATGGGGACTAGCCAGGATTTTGAAATCGCCATTGAAGAAGGGGCCACACACATCAGGATCGGTGAAGCAATCATGGGTAAGAGAAGTTCAAATTCATAAGTTATAATTGCGATATGGAAATTCTAAATATAATCATACAATTCGCTTTACAACTTCTCACGTTCATTGTGATCGTAGATGCTTTCAGTTCGTTTTTTCTTCCCCCGGATAATAAAGTCCGTGAGCAGTTGGGCCGCATCGTAAACCCCTTACTTAACCCGATAAGGAAAATAATTCCTCCCATCAACAATTTGGATTTCAGTCCCATAATTTTGATCATATTGATTCAGATTGTTGAATACCTAATGTTACGATTGATTTCCTGATGGTTAACAAGAGAAAATTTGATCTGCATGATGGGAAAACCGGTGCTGCTATAACTGTGAGGGTCACCCCCAGAACCGCTAAGAATGAGATCCATGACATTCTGGATGACGGTACTGTGAAAATCCGGCTAACAGCACCTCCAGTGGAAGGTAAAGCCAACAAGGAACTTATTAAGTTCCTGTCTTCTGTATTGGATATTCCACCTAGCTCAATTGAAATACTGGCCGGTCAGACTAGCCACGATAAACTAGTTTCGATATTAAATATGAGGTCTGAGGAAGTTCAGTTACGGATTCTGAAACATCTTGAAAAATAGACACTAGGTTTGCAGGTCGTTCTCAAATAATACCTGACAGGCGATTTCCCGGACCGGATTGTCATATCCGGTGAGCTTTTGCATTACCTTTATTGTTTCCTCAACTGGTTTTACAGTCAAATACTGAATCGCCAGTAACATTTCATCAAAGTTATTTGAGTTAAGTGTCTCCATCAAGAAATCCATGGGATATGTATTTGCAGGGATACCTTGTTTCCTGGTACTAGCGATACGTAACAGTCTTGGATCATCGGATGGTTTTGATAAAATACGCGGGGCATAGCTGGCAGGGTCCCACTTGTTTTCAAGTGTGATCGCAGCTGCATCCCTGATGATCCAGGCCTTATCACTGGAATTTAACTCTCGTAACAAATCATCAGCCCAATCCATGGAAATCAATCGTAATCCATAGATCACATTTCTACGGCAAACCGACCCTTCATCTGTGATCAACTCTTTTAGCAGATTGTGACCAAGAGGGCTGTCCTGCGCTAATAATTCTGATGCAATTTTTCCAGCGTCATCCTTACTGGAGCGAATGATCTGCGCGAGGAGAGTGTTAGTACCAAGATCCAGGTTGTTCACCAGACTATTTAATCCAATAACCTTAACGGATGGGTTTTTATCCATTGCGCATTTCACAAGATAATCCGTGTGTTTTTGCACAGAAGACAGACCATAGAAGAATGCGCATAATTTCCGTAGATTTGGCGAGGGATGATCTTCCAGCCTGGATAATAATTGTAATAATTGCGAATGTTTCGTATAGTAAATTATTGAGGCCAGTTTGATTTTCTCTGAAAGCGGGGTGGCGCTCGAAAGAATTCTATTTGCCAGCTCAGCAAATGCAAAGGAAAAGTCTGGTGGAGATAGACTGGGGTCAAACAAGTGATTGAGAAAAATGCTTAGAACTTTTGATTCACGTAACTTTGTTTCTTTAATCCAATCCACAAGATAATTCTGTGAAGAGGATGAGTGCCGGGTGATCGAATCTTCTAAAGGGAAGTGTGACAGGTCATTGATGTTATGAGAACAAGCATGACAGGTAGAATTGGATAACAGATGAACCAGGAACGAAGGATTGGAGAATAAGTAAGTTCCTCCTATCGAATGAAGCAGGTTTGAGGCTTCAAGTTCTTGTAATAAATCATCAGGATTACCGTGAATAATGGAATTTTTTCCAGGACCTATTGCAACAGTGGATACAAGCTCTGAGAAATCATTCGCGGTAATTCCTGAATATTGATGGTCAGACATCCATTCGGCAGTCTTTTGCAGAATGTCTATACTTAAAGAATTATTAGTTTTCCTAAAAAGGTAAGGTATAGAAGGTTTGTTTTCAGGCAGGTGATCCTGGAAAAGTGCAGCCATAACTTGAACAGTCAGCTCAAAAAATGATGAGGATGGAAGCGATTGCTTCAGCCATAACTGTTTTAACTTGGATTCAGATAAACCAATGTGTTTATTTGAATTCAAATCCGGCCTTGAATCCCAAGCACTGAACCAATTTTGTATGAGTTGATAATAATCGGATCTGTCCGGGTATCTAATTGGTAATACTGCAAAACCACCTTGTGAAAGCCCGTCTGTATAGTAAGGTCCACATGTAACGACTAATTGAACTTCAGGATATTCTTTGTGGTAATGCTGTAATAAACCAACAGCTGACCTGAAGTCCTCCGGAGCAAGTTCATCTAATCCATCAATCAGTACTAGCAATTTTAAATTGGTGAGATATGCTTCTAATACAGGTTTGATAAGACCGGGTAATAGATCCTTATTTTCATCGTAGAGTGCCCGGGCAATGCCCTCAAGTAGTAACGCTGGATTTTCCTGACTGGTTAGAGAACGAATATCAAGGTAAATTGGCAGTTGAGTCTGAAAATTTTCTTCGCCCCTTGCATGTTCAAGAATTTCACCGGCAAGTTTTGCCAGACAGGTTGTTTTGCCAGATCCAATTATCCCGGAAACAGCAATATTCCTCTTGTTTGTGATTGCCTGGCTAAGCGTAATTGCAGGCATAGGGAATGCACTTGCCAGCTCAGGGACATCCGAAATTTGTGGAACCTCACGAAAAAATAAGGGTTCATCTTCAATGTTCTCGCCATAATTTGCATGCAAAGGATGGCTATAAAGCTTCTGAGGAACATATAAGGCATTAAGTGGGAACAAGTCAGCAGCCAAATGTAATGATTGAACTTTTCGCAACATAAACTGCCGCAAAAGTAAATCAGAATTTTCATGTGTTCTCGAGTGCGGTTTTTTCTTATTTATGGATTTTACGAGTTTGGGTATTCGGGTTTTAATTTTCAGGTACAACAGCAACACAAATATTCCGACCAGAATACCCAAAAGAAGTGAAAAAGCATTTAGATCCGGCAATTTCATTTCCCTTTAGTCGGCGTATAAGACTCTGCCGCAAGAGGAACAGGTAAATAGGTTAATGGAGGATTTGGCTGCCTGGCATTCAGCAGGGGTAAGACCGTTACCACAAATTGAACAGGTTTGATCTTCTACCTTAGCCACCGCTACGCCAGATTTTTTCTTTCTAAGATCATCGTAAATGAGGATTAATTGTTTGGGTACCTGAGAGAGGCTCATTTCCCGCTCAGTAAGTAATTTGCTTTTTTGATTATCGATTTTATTGGATTCCTCGGTGAGTATATTTTGCTTATCGCCAAAAGTAGCGCGGGCAGTTCTCAAATGGTTTTCGCAGGTTTTCAGTTCTTCTTCGATCTGTTCGATAACGATCATCTGCTCCATCTGTTCATTTTCATAGTCAGAAATCACCGATTTTAGTGAAGCGACCTCTTTTTGCAGATCCTGTAATTCTTTGGGATTTTTTATGTTTCCAGCATATAAGGAGGATTCAGATTGTTCAAGTTTATTTCTTTTTGATTGAATTTTTTGCTCAATGTCCCTCAATTTCGAGTTGGCATTGTCTAGTGATTCGGATTTCTCAATTAAGGCTTGATTGGCTAACTGCAATTCAGTATCATTCTTTAACAAGTTAGAGATTTCCCTCAATCGGCTATCCAAAGAGTTGATTTGTGAATCTACTTTTTGTAATTGGTACAGGTGGAATGCTGGATTCATTTTTCCTCAATACCTAATTATATATAAAAACCGGGTGGAGGTTTTCCATCCCGGTTTATTGTCGCTAATCATTGATTTGTCTGGTCTTCTTCTGAAAGGAACACCTTCCATTCACCGTGGATACCGTCTGAAGTGACACCAAAGAATGTGCGAATCCCCTCTGGAGTTCGTAGGATCAGATCATGAAGGGTGTTTTTTCCCTGTTGATACTGTCTGATCAAACCGTATTGTCCGTGCCAGTTAATATTTAAATTGTCAATGTGGGGAATAATTTCGTTATAGCGGGTGATCGCGTAATGCCATAGCCTACGTGCGGAAGCCTGGGTGACATTCTTCACGATATTCCCATTGCGCAGATCCCGCATCGTATAAAAATTTTTTCCTCCTCGCATTACGGGTGCGATAACTTCTACGCCGGTCCTGGGTGTTTCCAAATCTGGTAAGTTTTCTATTGATGGGGTTGTTGCGGGTTGCTGGGTTGATGTCTCAGGTTTGATGGAAGGATTAACAGGAGAAACTAGCGACTTTCCCCGCAATACAAGCGTGACGATTTCATCCCTTACAGCTATATTCGTTTCGTCTTCATCGCGGATGTAGATCTTGTTTTCATCCAGCGCATATGGAGCATCTTCTCCACGCGGGATTAATATCCTTATGATTGACTGATTTTTGTGCTTTTGAATATCCAGCGTTAGATGGACAGGAGGACTGATGCGATTTTGGACCTCTTTTTCGAGTTGTTTGATCGCTTGTTCCGGGTTGCTAATCCCTGCCGGAGGTTTCTGCGGATCGCTGGATAAACCAATGTAAAGAGTGCCCCCATTGGTATTTGAGAAAGCGCAAATATCCGCCATGACTCCAAATAAGTTTCCGCCACGAACAGTTATGCTTTCGTGAAAATCCTGAATAATGTTTGGGCCTTCATCACGGGCTGTTTGAACAAAATCAGTCGCCGATTCCATTGTTTGCAATGGGGATCTTGTTCGGGAAAAATCGTTTGAATTGAATAAGGCGTATAAAGATTCAAAAGTAAGATCGTCCAGAAGGACTTCGGTGGTTCGATCTCCAATCCCGGGATTTTTCTTCCTGATCGGATCTGTTGCCAGGCGATGGCTGTCTGACCCCTGGATACAATGCATTCTCCTGGGGTATTCCGGCTTGGTTCCGTTGAAGAAGGCTGCGGTTGTACGATTACCCTTTTGTTCCAGATCTGTTACTTCAAGTGCGTGTAAATATTTGTCCTGAGTGTAAGCAATTCGTGTTTGTCCGCCGAAATTCATTCCACGCATAGCGACGCCATTAGTGGAATTCGCATGGGCAGCAATAACGAGACCACCTGCCTCATTAATGATTCGATATGCTGTGAGCACGTCGACAGAGGCACCTATGGCAGGATTGCCATCGTCAAGACTACCGGAGGGAATGCCTAGATCGATCAAGACATGTTCGATCTCGCGTAAATTTTTATCAGGCGAGAATATTCCAAGGATATGAAAACCGAAAGTGGCAGTAAACTCAATGCCGGGAAGAAGGAGGAGCTTCTTGAGCAACCTTCGGTATTCAAGGAGGCGATTTTTTTCTTCAGGGATCAATCTTCCTAGTTTTTCAAGCAACTCTAATTGTTCGATCTCTTCGCGTAGACGTCGGTAGCCGGCAATCGTGTTGTGATCGGTAAATGAGACAATGTCTAATCCACGGGATTCGGCTTTTCTGAGTATATCGAGATAGGTAACATCCGATTGTTGGAAATCCAGAGAAGCAGGTGTATGGATATGAATATCCATGCGGTACCACTGCTGTTGTTTTTTATGGGGGTTATTTGATTTTTGCATTTTATGTCTTCTTTGATAATGGCGAATTAATTAATCAGCGCCCTCGGTGGGAGTCGAACCCACAACCATCGGATTAGAAGTCCGGTGCTCTGTCCATTGAGCTACGAGGGCAGAAGTTTAGCGACAGGGACGAATCCCTTTGTAAACATTTGGGCTCGAAATTGTTCTGAGGATCGTCTCAGCTGGCCTACCAATTTTATCAGATAATTCAATTGGGCTCAGAGGGGCGTTTCCATTGGCCAGAAATACGCGGAAGATGGCATCAACAATTGCGGTTTGTTCAACATAGAAACCTTCGACCTTGGCGCAATGGTTCATCAAGGTGGATTGTAATCCATCGACCTGATGGATTTCAGCCGTGTCAGGATCGATCCAATCGATCATGGCACGGCCATCCAAAGAGGAAAATGCTGCCTGGTGCTCTGGACATAAATAGTTGTAAAGGAAAACCCGCCAATTTGCATCATGGTTTTTCCACCAGTCAAAATCAATATGATATGTAGTGGTTAAACCTGGTTTTACGAAGCTAAAGGGTTTTCGGTCACTCATAATTATGTGGTCTCCTCTAATTTAAAGTAGAGATCACCTAAGTGATTTGCCCAGGGCTGAGAATACAAGGTCGATAACACCTGGCTGGGGGGAACTCTGCGAACCACATTTACAGCGGAATATAATTCCTGGGCATGTATTTGATTCTGGGTATTCAGTTTTCCCAACTCTCGCATGATGGTGTGAATAACCTTTTCAACCGGTTGTTTGGAACGACCTGGATTATTCCAAATTGCATCAATTGCTTCAACGTCGGTGATCATGATGGCCATCCGGTCATCAAAAGTGCAGTTGATCACCTGTTTAAGCAATGCAAATACTACAACACCGTCAGTACCCACGAGAACCGTTCGTATCCAATCACGTGAATTCTTGCTTTTGCTGGTTTGAACGACTACTTCACCCGTGTTCTTACTGCGGCGAATTGTAATATTGCTTCCCGGGATGACACCTTGTTGTTCATACCAATTTTTTAGTCCATAAACATATTTATAAGGTCGGACAACCCACCCTGAAAAGATGTCATGGTTATGACCATCAACAAAATTGAACTGAACTCTTGGGGTTTCATAGGCGGTCGGGAAAAGACCTTTTATTTGATCAGTTAATGGCAATGTTCCAGCTCTCCAGTGCGGATAAGAGAGGCTGATGGTCAGTTCGTCAATATTTCCGGAATCCGTTCCCGCTTCAAGTTCGTCAAAAACGAGCTGATTTAGTTCATTGAGTCCATTTAGTGGCTCATCTGATGCAGGTAAAGAGAATGGATATTGAAGTGTAAACGGCGGTTTTTGAACTTCTTGGGGTTCCATTCGCTTTAAGAACCAAAGGGTTATGCCGGAAGGACCAACTTCATCAAAACGACCATCGGTTTCCAATGCATGATTCAGTGAAAATTCTGTTAAAGATTTATTATTACCGGTGGGTAATTCAATCTGTTCGATCAGGTCAATTGTCGAAAGCGGACCGCCTTGTGCCATTTCAAGAACTGCTTCACACAAATTTAGATGACCTATACTAATATCGAACAGCAGTGCAGTCGGAAAATAGTGCCGGGCAATACATACAAGATCGCTGCTCTTATTACAACACTCGACAATTTTTTCAGCGAGCGAAGAACCGAATTGATCAAACACAACTGTCGGATCAAGCAATCGCTCTTTTTCTACCGGGAGGGGATTGTTTAGAACATGATCGGAAAGATTTGCGGCAAAAGAGTAATTCTCACCTGGTGAAAATTCGACATCGATCACCTGAAGACCAGGATAATCCGGGTTATTTCCCTTTCTAGTGGAAGTGACCCTTCCTGTCTCGCCGTTGCGGTGAGAGAAGACAAGGACATCACCTATGTTAAATACTTTCTCCGGTAGATAGACAGAACCCAAAGATGAAATCCGGGCTAGTTGAATACGTTTCTGGTCCTTAATGGCCTGGTTGATTACATATCTGGTGATTTCAAATTTATCAAGGGGAGTTTCAGTTTCGAGGAGGTAGTTGTAAATATCTTCTAGTACATTTTCAGTAACTTGAAAGTTCTTCCAAAAATCTTCATTTATCGTCATACTTTTATACCATTAGCTCTTTAGATTAACAAATTTATTATACCTTAGGTTCTTAGGATTTATGGATATTCCGAATTGACTCAAAACAAATCTTACTATAGT
>AMWB02121536.1_pt5 | contig 14462 bp, 16 predicted proteins | sample 200311 | NCBI WGS metagenome assembly AMWB02 (sample SAMN02737377, study PRJNA173069) | bioreactor metagenome | biome: anode biofilm in microbial fuel cells | place: USA: California | collected 2010-12-16 | reverse complement strand
CGTCCAGGCCGGCGGCACCGTGCTGGCGGCCGCCGAAGAAGCCGGGATCTTCATCCCCACCCTTTGCCGTCTGAGCGGGCTGAGCCCCCGCGGCGGATGCCGGCTCTGCCTCGTCGAGGTGGAAGGCAGCCCGCGGCCGGCCGCATCGTGCGTCACCCAGGCCCGGGAGGGCATGGTCGTCAGAACGGAAACCGAAACCCTCCGGGAATATCGGAAAATGATGATCGAGCTGCTGCTGGCGGAACGCAGCCATGTCTGCGCGGTCTGCGTCATGAACGGCCATTGCGATCTGCAGGGCCTGGCCGCCAGGCTCGGCGTCGATCATGTGCGCTACGCGTATCTCAGCCCCGATCTCGCCGTGGACGCCAGCCATGAGCGCTATGTGAAAGACCCCAACCGCTGCATTCTCTGCGCCCGCTGCGTTCGGGTCTGCGATGAAGTGGAGGGGGCGCACACCCTCGACATGATGGGCCGTGGGATCCGATCGGATGTCATCAGCGGAATGAACAAACCCTGGGGAAAGACCCGCAGCTGCACCGGGTGCGGAAAATGCGTTCAGGTGTGCCCCACGGGGGCCATCTTCAAAAAAGGCGTCGGGGCCGCGGAAATGGAAAAGCGGCAGGATTTTCTCGAATGGATCTTAAACGGCCGCGACAAGAAGGTCTGGAACTGGAAGTGAACAGGGAGGCCACATGACCATCAATCCAACCGGCCGGATACGGCTGGCGACCGTCTGGCTGTGCGGATGCGCCGGCTGCCACATGAGCTTCCTCGATCTGGACGAGCAGTTGATCGAACTCTTTACGCGGATCGAACTTGTCTTCAGCCCATTGGCCGATATCAAGACATTTCCCGTAGATGTGGATGTCGTCCTGGTCGAAGGCGCCGTGGCGAATACCGACCACCTGCGGGAAGCCAGGCATCTTCGTGAAAACAGCGGGATCGTCGTCAGCTTCGGCGACTGCGCGGTGACCGGGAACGTGCCGGGCTTGCGCAACCGCCTGGATGCCACGCGCCTCGTCGCCGACGTCTATTCCGGAGGTCCGGACCCGCCGCCGCCGGCCGACATGCCTGCGGGAATCGTGCCGACGCTCCTGCCCCGGGTCCTGCCGCTGCACCAGGTGATACCGGTCGACATCTATCTGCCCGGCTGTCCGCCCGACCGGGAGCGCATTCGGGCGGTGATCGGCGCGCTGCTTCAGGGCGAACCGGTCGCACTGCCCGAAACCATGCGGTCCTTCGGATAGCCGGCCAGGTGACCGTGTGTCCACGGAGAGCGGACGCATCCGCCTGCATCCAAACAGCGTCATGCCGGGCAACATCATCATGACCGTTATCTGAAAAGGGTGCGTTATGACAGAGACCATCACCCCAAAAACCATTACGATAGATCCCGTCACGCGCATCGAGGGGCATGCCAAAATCACCCTTCGGCTGGACGACGGCGGCCGGATCGCCGATGCCCGTTTCCATGTGGTGGAATTTCGCGGCTTCGAGAAATTCTGTGCGGGGCGCACCTATCCGGAGATGCCGGGGCTCACCATGCGGATCTGCGGCATCTGTCCGGTCAGCCACATGCTTGCCGCCGCCAAAGCCTGCGACGCGATTATCGGCATCCGGATTCCGCCGGCGGCCGAGAAGCTGCGGCGGCTCATCAACCACGCGCAGTATGTCCAGAGCCACGCCCTCAGCTTCTTCTTCCTGAGCGGCCCCGATCTTTTCATGGGCATGGAGAGCGATCCGGCCAGACGGAATGTAACGGGCCTGATCGAAGATTTTCCGGAGCCGGCCCGCAAAGGCATCCGTCTGCGCCGGTTCGGCCAGGAGATTATCCGGATGCTCGGCAACCAAAGCGTCCATCCGCCGTGGGCCGTTCCGGGCGGGGTGCGCGAAGGTCTCACCGCGGAGGATATCGACCTCGTCCGGCGGGCTCTGCCGGAAGCCTTCGAGACCACCCATGCGGCCGTCGACCTGCTGTTGGAGCGGTATGACCAGTTCCAGAACGAGATTGAAACCTACGGCAATTTTCCCAGCCTCTTTCTCGGTCTGGTGACGCCCGACGGAGGACTCGAACATTACGACGGCGTGCTCCGGGTCATGGACGCCGACGGCAAAATTTTGGAAGACGGCCTGGCCGGCGACCGCCGGCGTGAGATCATCGCGGAAGCGGTGCACCCCTGGAGCTATCTCAAGTTTCCGTACTACAAACCCCGGGGATACAAAGACGGCGGCGACGATGTGCCGGGCATGTATCGGGTCGGCCCGGTCGCGCGGTTGAACCTCTGCGATTACGCGGGCACACCCCGAGCGGACCGGGAGCTGCGGCGGTTCAGGAGGTTGGGAGATCACGGCAAACCGGTCTCGGGCAGCTTCCACGCCCATTACGCGCGCCTCATCGAGATCCTGTTCGCGCTCGAAAAAATCGCTGAACTCATCGAAGACCCGGAAATCATGGATCCCCACCTCCGCAGCCAGGCCGGTGTGAACCGGCGCACGGGCACCGGCGTCATGGAAGCGCCGCGCGGCACCCTTTTCCATGAATACCAGGTCGACGACGACGGCATCCTCACGCATGTCGACCTGCTGGTCGCCACCGGCAACAACAACCTGGCCATGAATAAAACCATCTCCCAGATCGCCCGGGCCCATTTTACCGGGGGACCTGTCTCCGAAGGGATGCTGAACCGGATCGAGCACGGTATCCGCCTCTACGACCCATGCCTGAGCTGCGCGACCCACGCATCCGGCCGGATGCCGATGCACGTGCGGATCCTTGCGCCCGACGGCGCGGTGATCGAAGAAAAATTCCGGGATTGAGAAGGGCCCTCCTGCGATGCTTTTGATCATTGCCTATGGCAACAGCCTGCGCCGGGACGACGGCGCCGGCCTCCGCCTGGGGGAGATGATAGCGGATATCTGCCGGAAGCGCCGACTCGGCGTCAAACACATCGCCGCCCACCAGCTGACTCCGGAACTGGCTCTTGACGTGGCCGAAGACGAGGTGTCGGCGGTCATCTTCACCGACGCCCGGGTCGTATCGGAAGACGATGAACGGCATGTTCCCGACATACGGGTGCGCCCCCTTCCCTCCGAATCCGGCGGTCCCCGCCTGGGCCACCATCTCCGTCCGCCGACGGTCATGGCATATGCCCGTCTTTTATACGCCAAATCGCCGCCGGCCTGGATCGCGACGGTGCCGGGCGTTGATTTCAACCATGGGGAGGGATTGAGCGCCGTCGCCGAAACCGCCCTCGCCTCTCTTCCGGATGCCCTCGATGCGCTGGTGATCGCGCCGGTCCTTTCGCGCAGGCAAGCCGAAACCGTGATTTCAGCCGTAAACATTTCCGACTGGGCAAACCCTTTGACATCGGCGTAAGAGTGGATTAGTATAGCTATTACAATCCACATTACAGAGGTGCGTCATGAAAACCATCCAGATGACCATTGATGAAAATCTTGTCGAAGCGGTTGATCGTGTTGCAAGACAACTCCACACAAGCCGCTCGGCGTTCACCCGGAAAGCGCTTCGAGAGGCGCTTGCCCGTTACAACGATGCGCAGCTGGAGCGCGAGCACCGTAAAGGGTACGAACAGCACCCCGTCGCCGCTGATGACTTTTCGGTGTGGGAAACGGAACAGGCCCGGGGTGATGAATGAAACGCGGCGATATCCGCTGGTACAAATTCGCCCGCCCGGATCAACAAAGACCGGTTCTTATTCTGTCACGAGATTCCGTGATGGAATATCTCGGCGACATCACCATCGCTCCCATTACCATTACGGTTCGCGACATACCGTCCGAGGTTTTTCTCTCTGCGGCCGACGGCATGCCAAGGGAGTGCGCCGTCAACTGCGACCGCCTGCAAACCGTTTCGAAGAAAAAGATCGGTTCCCTGATCATTGCCCTGCCCGCATCGAAAATGGCTGATGTCGGACGGGCCGTTTGTTTCGCCCTTGGTATCTGAAAGTGTTGAGAAAGGGACCCTTCAACAATCACCCGGCATAGAAAAATCTAACATAAGTTCAACTTGGCGGCGTTTTCCCGACCCCGCCGCATTCGAACATTGCCGCCTGCCAGACACATAAAGGAGATTATCATGAAAGACGTCGTCATCGTTTCAGCCTGCCGGACGGCCATCGGCGCGTTCGGCGGAACCCTGAAGGATATGACCGGCGCGGCGATCGCCGCCGTCACCATGAAAGAGGCCGTGAAAAGGGCCGGGATCGATCCGGGCATCATCGACGATGTCCGTTACGGCTGCTGCATGGAGCATCACGACACCCTGAACGTCACCCGCACCGCCGCCCTGCTGGCCGGAATTCCGGACACCGTTACCGCCGTCACCATCAACCGGGTCTGCATCTCGGGCATGGAAGCGGCGATCTCCGGCATGGCCATGATCCAGGCCGGGATGGCCGATGTCATTCTAGCCGGCGGGGTCGAACTGATGTCCGCCGTGCCCTACGCGGTTCCCGCCGCCCGGTGGGGATGCCGGCTTCAGGATCAGACCTTTGTCGATGCCCTGATCCACTTCCTCCACTGCGGATCCCATATCATTCCGTTTTCCGCCGACGCCCCCGTCAACACCGAAGAGGCCCCGGCCAGCCTGTTTCTGGGAAAACCATACATCATGGGCCATACCGCGGAATTCATCGCCCAGAAGCTGAACATCAGCCGCGAAGAGATGGACGAGGTGGCGTTGAGAAGCCACAACAACACGGAACGGGCCACCCAAGACGGATCTTTCAAGGCGGAAATCGTGCCGGTCGAGGTTCCCCGTCGGAAAAAAGAGCCGCTCGTTTTTGACAAGGACGAGCATTTTCGTCCCGGCATCACCATGGACCAGCTGCGGAGCCTCCCGCCGGCCTTCGTGCCCAAAATCGGCAAGGTCACCGCCGGTAATGCGAGCGGGATCAATGACGGCGCTTCGGCCATGATCCTCATGTCGGCCGAAAAGGCGGCGGAGCTGAACCTTGCCCCCCTGGCCCGGATCAGGGCGATCGGAAAGGGCGCCTGCCACCCCGCCGTGATGGGGCTCTCGCCGGTTCCCGCCGTAAAGGACCTCCTGAACCGCAGCGGGCTTGCCATCGACGATTTCGAACTGGTCGAGGTCAACGAGGCCTTCGCGGCTCAGTACATCGGGTGCGAACGGGAACTCGGACTGAAGCGGGAGATCACCAACATCAACGGTTCGGGCATCGGCCTCGGTCATCCGGTGGGATCGACCGGTGCCAGGCTCATGGTCACCCTGCTTCACGCCATGCGACAAAAAGGAAAAACCCTGGGGCTGGCGACTCTCTGCGGCGGCGGCGGGGTGTCGATGGCATGTGCGCTCGAGGTGATTTAACCATCCGTGCTTGATGTTGCATGTTCAATAATTGAACATAATTTCTTGACACACGCGGCCATTCATGTTATTGGATGGCCGTGTTTTTTTTGAACAGTTGATATTTACTAAATTACATTCATGACCAAGCCGGTCCATGGCACACATCCGCCTCTTACCCAAGCTGCCAACGGCTTGTTCGCTCCTCGTCTTCAGAACAACGATTGCACCACCGTACAGCAATGATTCACGATAACCGCTGGTATGTCGACGGAAAGGAGGTGAGCAGTCAAGACATTGCAGGAATGCAGGAATCTTTGCGAAGAAACAGCAATTGAAGTAATCCCATCACTTTTAAAAAAAAGGAGTTCAGGAATGAAAAAAATTGCGATTCTGACCATGGTGGTCATGTTCGGCGTATGTCTGTCCATGAATGGTTTTGCGGCGGACAAGGCAGCGATTCAGAAAAATGTAGATGATGTCGTCGCCGCCATCGACGGCGGAAAAACCGCCGCGGATTTCAAAGCGGACGCGTATGATCCCTATGTCTTCATCATGGAAGAGAACGGCCATCTGCTCGTTCATCCGTCCCTGGCGGGCCAGAGTCTCAAGGAAAAGGCCGCCCCGGTATATGACGCCGTCGCCAAGGCGACCCCGGCGGGCACCTGGGTCGAATACGAATGGCAGGGCAAAATGAAACATTCCTATGTCAAGAAGACCAAAAGCGGCCTGATCGTCGGCAGCGGATACTCTGAATAAATTCCGGATCCAAGACCCGGGCATCGCCGTCACGGGATGTCCGGGTCGACGTGTTTCAAGACCGGAAATACAGGATACCACCAGATCGTTTGCCGCCGGTTCTTACCTTCCCCCGCTCGCCTCAACCCACCGCAGCCTTTCCAGAAACATCTTGAGAATCCAGCCCGTATGAGATATGAATCGAGAAAAAATTCCAAACAGCAACCGCTCGATCATCGACAGGAGAGGCCATCCATGAAAAAATGGGTATGTACGGTTTGCGGGTATATTCATGAAGGAGAAGAGCCGCCGGACACGTGTCCGGTGTGCGGCGCGGACAAAAGCATGTTTGAAGAGGTGACCGGGGATGCCCCGGCCGCCGCGCCGCAATCCCGGCCGGCCCCGAAGGCAGCCGCACCGGCTGCGTCCGCATCGGCCGGCGCCACCTGGGAATGCACCGTGTGCGGAACGACCGACGGCGGCGACAAACCGCCGGCGGAGTGCCCGGTGTGTGGTGCCGATCAGAGCCTGTTCAAGCCTGGCGACGCCGCGGCCTCAACAGCCGCCGGGAAATCACAGCCGTCGCCGACCGCGACAAAACCGAAACCGGCCGCCAGGACCGGCCGAAAGGGGATCGATCTCGGCCCCGAACCGGCGTCTTTTGCCGGCCGAATCCATTACCGGGTCGTCGATCAGATGCTCAGGCACCACATACATCCGATGTCTGTCCACGTTCCCAACGGCGTCATCCCGTTTTGCTTCATTTTCATTCTGCTGGCCGCCGTTTCCGGCTGCCGTGCACTCGCGATCGCCGCGCAGTGCAACATGATCTTCGTCGTGCTCGCCATGCCGCTGGTGCTCTACTCCGGCTACATCGAATGGCAGCGGCGGTACAAGGGCTTCCCGAGCAACAGATTCATCACCAAGATTGTCTGCGCGGCGATCGTGACCGTTTCAGCGGCGGCGGTGGTCGTCTGGTGGTGGATCGATCCGGCCGTCGTGCAGCACGCTCCGGTGGGCTTTCTCCTGGTCAATTTCATCATGCTGGTCGCCGCCGGCATCGCGGGGCTGATCGGTGGAAAGCTGGTATTCAAGGACTAAAGAGGAGATCCGTCATGACAAGCACCGTCCATTTCATGGATCTGCATACCGATGCCAGGGAAAACCTCTACGGCAAGCTGGGGCGCCTGCTCGATGCGGCGGGCATCGCGGACGCTTTTTCAAAGCGCGATCTCGTCGCGATCAAGCTCCACTTCGGTGAGTCGGGCAACACCGCATTCATTCGCCCGGTCTTTCTGCGCCGCATCGTCGACGCCGTCAAGGCCCGCGGCGGCAATCCGTTTCTGACCGACGCCAACACCCTCTATGCCGGGACGCGCAGCAACACCCCGAGCCATCTCGAGACGGCCATCAGAAACGGCTTCGCCTATGCCGTCGTGGATGCGCCCCTCGTTATCGCGGACGGTCTTCGGGGCAAGAGCGACACCGCCGTCGTCGTCAACCGCAAGCGGTTTACGGAGGTGTTTATCGGAAACGAGATCGTCCAGGCCGACGCCCTGATTTCGGTGGCCCATTTCAAAGGCCACGAACTCGCCGGATTCGGCGGGGCCATCAAGAACGTCGGTATGGGATGCGCCTCCCGCCGGGGCAAACTGGCGCAGCATTCCACCGTTTCTCCCCAGGTCGACGAAGGCAAATGCATCGCCTGCGGCGAATGTACCGGGCATTGCTCCCAGGGTGCGCTCTCCCTGGCCGATACGTCGGCCGTGCTGGACGGAGAAAAATGCATCGGGTGCGGCGAATGCATCCTGATCTGCCCCAACAACGCCATCGCGATCGAATGGGATCAGGCCATTCCCATTTTCCTCGAAAACATGGTGGAGTATACCGAAGGAGTCCTCAAGGGGAAGAAAGAAAAATCCCTGTTCATCAACTTCATCACCAGCGTTTCGCCGGCCTGCGACTGCTGCGGCTTCAACGACACGCCGATCGTCAGGGACATCGGCATCCTGGCCTCCCGCGATCCCGTGGCCGTCGATCAGGCCGCCGTCGACCTGGTCAACCGGGAGCACGCCCTTCCCGATTCCAGCCTGAGCTGTAACCACGGCGCCGGAGAAGACAAGTTCAAGGGGCTCTATCCCAAGGTCGACTGGCCGATCCAGCTCGCCTATGCCGAAGAGCTCGGCCTCGGCACGCGGCAATACGATCTCGTCAAAATATAATCAACAAAAAAAGGAACGGCATCATGAGCGACGGTGATTTTCAGGCGGTGGGCGCATCCGACGAACGGATGTTCGGCCCGCGAAAGATAATTGTCTGCGGATTTTCAATGGAAGATCAGGCGGCCTTCAAAGCAATGGCGGCCGCGGTAGGAATGGCCGACATGCCGATGGTCTTTGCCGGTCGGCACCATACGGATACCGGGACGACCCTGGCGGACATCCTGGAGATACCCGACGACAGCGGATACGGGGAGCCGTCGCAGATCGAGCGGGCGGTCATCCTCTCAGGCCTGACCGAAAAGGAACTCCACGCGATCATGGCCGGATATCGGCACACAGGCCTGCCCGGTCCGCTCTGGGCCACGCTCACGGAAAGCTCGGTCGCGTGGCCCTTGTCCGTGCTCTTGAAAGAGCTGGCCGCCGAGCGGGAAGCGCTGGTACGGCGGCAATCCCGAAACGATCGACAGGAATAGAAACGCGGCGGCATTCGGTGAATGATCGTATTCTCGCCGGGTTGCGATGGGGAATGATTCACCGAAAATACCGGCATCCGCAAACGTTCACGCCACGTCACGACTCTCTGCCGCTCTTGTCGCCTGCTTCATCCGCTTGAGTCCCGTAATGACAAGGGGCGTCTGACGGATGGTCCGTTTCAGGTCGGCGATCTGTCTTTTGATCCGGGCAATCTGGGTATGGTTGTCTTCTCCCAGGGCGGCGCGCGCCATGCTGTCTTCCAGCCTTTCCTGAAGTCGGGGCAGACTTTCATATGCGTTTTCGAGCGCAAGACGTATGTTATGCATAACGGCCTCGATTTTCTTTTCGCGGGCCTCGGGGTTAAGAACGGCATCCAGCCTCGTGTCTAAAATGATTTCTGTTTCCATGGTATCCTTTCTGTTGTGGCGGCGAGGGTCCGGGCACGTCTTTGACCCTCCCGTGAAAACCCTCGGCTGTATATAGACTTTCAGATAAATATTCCGGCAGGGCAGAGCGAGGCGGTCGTATCGGTCATACGTCAACGAGCGATAACGCGGACCACAATCTTTATCCGGAAGTCTGTAGATTCGGAAGTTGATCGCAGGCAGGTGTAACGAGGACATAGACCGATATTGCGCATCGGCCGTTGCAACCTTTATCCATGTTCACGCCCGGCACGACAAAACAATACGTGACAACACCTCATTCTTTCAGCTCACAATATCGATTTGTCGGTGGTGGACACCAAATAAATTTTTTTTACTTATAAATCGATAAGATATTCTTTCATATCGATTATGCCCAACGATCATTCGACTGGAATATATTACGTATTGAAAATATTGTCAAGACCAGAGCGGTTGCCTTCCCCAATGGAGGCTGTAGATGGTCGAAGCGGCGTGGCCGCTTGATTTCCGGGAGATAGTGTGTTTTCATAGGGGTGGAGGAAAAAAGTCTCATGATCGAAGACAACAGCGTACCGTTCCCACCCGGTGAAAACATCACCGATCAGGTCCTGCTCGCCATCCGCCAGATCACCCAGGCCATCGATCTGCATTCGCGTTATCTCTCCAAGCATCACGGGCTGACCGGGCCGCAGCTCATCATTCTGAAGGAGATCGGCAGAAGCGGAGAGATGACCGTGAGCGAAATTGCCAAGGCGATCAGCCTGAGCCAGTCGACCGTGACCGGTATTCTTGCCCGTCTTGAAAAACGAGGGCTGGTGTTTCGCCGCAAGAGCAGCCTTGACCGCCGTTCGGTTATCGTCGATCTCACCGATGCGTGCCGGCGCTTTCTGGCGGAGGCCCCCGCCCCTCTCCAAAACAAGTTTCTCGTCGCGTTCAACAATCTCGACAACTGGGAACAGCTGATGATCCTGAGCGCCCTGCAGCGGATCGTCCTGCTCATGAACGCCGGCGATATCAAGGTGGTCCCGATGCTTGCCGCCGCACCCATCGCGGCGCCGGAATCGTCGCCCGCGTTGCCCCAAGACCCGTTATCCCGTTCATCATCCGATCATTCATAAGGCCGGCCCGCCGAAGCTGTCTCCGATCTCTTTCCCGGACGGCAACAAAATCCGTCGTCATCCGCCGCTCACCGGCCACGCGTAAAAATCCGCCCGGGGCTTGAATCCCACCCCGACATAGCCGTCCCGACCATAGAGCGTCCAGGCGTAGCGGGGTTCATACACGCTGGTCGTCGATGACCAGTAGGCATCCCGGACATTGACAAACGGATGACCGGCGGTGAGAGCCGGGGAATGGAACCCGAGGTCGACGAGACTTTCCAGCTCCCGGATATTCGGCAGCCGCCAGTCCCCCCGTCCGGCCCCTGCCGCACCGTTATAAGCGCGGATTGCCGACAGCGCCTCCTCCCAGGCGAGGGGTCGACCGGCCGGATCGGCATCCCTGCTCCAGGTGAGTCCGGTGCAGGCATCGAAAACAGCGCCTTCATTTACCGTAAACCGGTCGGCCCCGCATGGGCCGCCGCCCGCCGGGTCCGCGACAGGAGATGAAACGGGCCATACCATGTATGAACCGTGCTTCATGCCGCGGTGCACCCGACCGCCGCCCAGATGGACATACCAGGCCTGGCCGGGAAGGCGGCTGGAACCGTCTTTCGTCCAGTAATATCCGTCAAAGACATTCTCGAACGGATGCCCGCCGGGAAGCGCCGGGTTGATCCGCTGATGGCTGAGCAGGGAAAAAAGAAGGCGCCGCGATGGAAGCTGCCAGCCGCCGTATCCCGTCTCTTGAGAAACAGGCAGGGCCGCGACAAATTCACGGGCTTCGTTCCAGCTCAGCGGAAATTCAGCCGGATTGGCGTCCCGATACCACAGCGCCCGGGTCAAGGTGTCTTTCACGACATCGCCCATCACCTTAAACCGAGATCGCGACGGGTGCTGTATCGTTTTCGCATAACCGGCATCCTGCCCGGAGCCCCGGCATGAAACCAGGCTGCCGTCTTCGGCGTAGCATTCGATCTGGTCTGTTTCCAGAAGGAGTGCGTTCATTGCCGCCGCCTTCTATTGATCGAATGTAATAAATGGCTGGGCTTCGATGAAATCACCGTCGTCGGCGCTGTCCTGATGCTCGACATCGGGAGCGTAGCCATAGGCATCGACCTCCTGATCGTCGGCACCCGGAAGGGAATGGCTGATCGACGGCGGAAATTCCCCTTCGGAAGATTGGAGGCGGGTGATGATGGGGGTATCGGGGATCTTCGCGATCTTCAGAATCTCTTCGATATAGACGTTGACCACATTGGCCATTGCCGCGACCTCACCTTTCATTTTTTTGATATGCGTTTCGAATTTGGCGATAGCTGCGTCGGGATTGCCGGCGTCCACGATGCTGCTGAAATAACCGTGTTTGGGATTGCCGGAGGCGTCGATTTCATCGAACGAAAAATGACCGATAAATAGCATAGTCGCTCCTTCCTGGATGAGATTGTCGGTACTGCAGGTGATTGAAACCCTGCGTGGATGATCCTACAATGTAAACATTCTTTCCGAATTAAATAGTAGATACAGGCTGTAGTTGCAGATATGAGCGGGGGTATTCCGCCGAAAAGAGGGCCCCGATCACCAACAGACGAAGGCGACGAAAGACGCGCTTGATCCGTAAGGCTTCTTCGATCGGTTTATCAGTTCCGTCCCCCATTGCGCAGGCCAGGGAGAACAATTTATATTTTATGATTATGTCTGCAATCAGCGACAGAAGGAGAGAACCATGGAAACACTGCGCAGCCTGAAGGAAATCAAAGGATATGTGCTGGGCGCCCAGGACGGAGAGATTGGACGCTGCAGCGATTTTATTTTCGATGATCGGGATTGGACGGTCCGGTATATCGTTGCCGATACCCACAAATGGCTTCCGGGCCGCAAGGTGCTGATCTCGCCGATATCGGTCGGAAATTCCGACGAACCCACCCGAACCCTCAATGTGGAATTGACCAAAGACCAGATCCGGGACTCGCCTCCCCTCGATGCCGACGCACCGGTGTCCCGCCAGTACGAAATCGCCTTCAACGAATACTATGACTGGGCCTACTCCTGGGGAGGTTCTTCCATCTGGGGGCCCCATGCCTACCCTCGTCTCCTGCATCGGACGCAGGAAAAACGGGCCGAAACCGTCGCCGACATCGAAAACGTTACGTTGCGTTCGTGCCGGGAGGTCATGGGTTACCATATCCAGGCAACCGACGACGACATCGGCCATGTCGAGGATTTTATCGTGGATCAGGAGAGCTGGACCATCCGATACATGGTCATCGACACCAGCAACTGGCTGCCCGGCAGCAAACGGGTGCTGGTCGCGCCGGCCTGGGTGGATCTCGTGGACTGGAGCAGGCGCAAGGTCCTGGTGAAGATGACCCGGGATCATATCAAGCGAAGTCCTGAATTCGATCCGAGCCTGCCCCTGAACCGGGAATACGAACAGAACCTCCATGATTTTTATGGACGGCCTTATTACTGGTAGCGAGGCGGCGCCCGAGGCGCCCGGAAGGAAATGGAGGAAGAGGCCGGGAAAAGAGAACGGACTGCAGAATCTTCATCGGATCGCGATCGCGGGATCAGGGTAAAGACATTGGAAAAGATATTTAAACCCGAAAAAAACTGTTACAAGGTGGCGACCGCCGGACGGGCATCTCTCATCATCGACGGGGAAGCATACTTTCGCGCCGTATACGAATCGTTTCGCCGGGCGCGCCATACCATTTTCGTGGTTGGCTGGGATCTTCACAGCGATCTGCGGCTGGTCCGCGACGATAAAACGCACGATTATCCCGTCAGGCTCGGTGCGTTTCTCGACCGCGTGGCGGCAGAAAGGGAGGGGCTCGACATTTATCTCGTCAGCTGGGATTTCGCCATGATATATGCGATGGAACGCGAACTCTTTTCGCGGTACAAATTGAATTCCCAGACGCATGACCGCATCCATTTCCGCCTCGACGGCAATCATCCGGTCGGCGCATCGCAGCATCAGAAAATCGTGGTCGTGGACGACGCCGTGGCCTTTGTGGGGGGATTCGACCTGAGCAAATGGCGATGGGACACTTCTGATCATCATCTTGAGGACGACCGCAGGATCGATCCGGCGGGCAAGCATTATCAACCTTTTCACGATATCCAGATGGCGGTCGACGGCCAGGCGGCAAAGGTGCTGGGCGATCTCGCCCGGGAAGCCTGGGCGCGGGCCGGCGGCGAGCCACCCGTTGCTCATGCGAAAAAAAACGACGGGATGCAAACGGATGAAACGACGGATGGAGATCCATGGCCGCTCAACCTGAAGCCGGATTTTCGCGGTGTTCCGGTGGCGATCGCCAGAACCCTCCCGGCGTTCAGGGAACAACAATCGGTACGGGAGGTCGAACGGCTCTATATGGATAGTATCGGTGCGGCGAAACGATGGATCTATATCGAAAACCAGTATCTCTCTTCGCATCGTATCGGTCAGGCGCTCAAGAAACGGCTGCAGGAAGCCGGCGGGCCGGAGGTGGTGATGGTGCTGCCGGAAAAAACCGGCGGCTGGCTGGAACAGCATACCATGGATGTTCTTCGCGGTCGTATCCTGCGCGAGCTTCGGGAGGCGGACGCCTATGACCGGCTGCGCGTCTATTATGCAAGAATCGCGAAGGATCCGCACTGCGCCTTGATGGTGCATTCCAAAATGATGGTGATCGACGACGATTTCGTCCGCGTGGGATCGTCCAATCTCAGCAACCGCTCGATGGGGCTCGATTCAGAATGCGATCTGGCCATTGCCGCCGGGCGGGACGAGGCGGTCCGGAAGGCGATCGGCCGCTTCCGCAGCCGTCTCATCGCCGAACATCTGGGATGCGGCACAGACGACATTGCCGCCGCCGTGGCGCAAAGTGGTTCGCTGATCCGGACGATCGAAGCGAATATCGAAGGCGAGCGGACGCTCGTGCCCTTTTCGGGAGAAGTACCGTCGGAAGTCGACCGGTGGATCCCCGAATCGGCATTGCTCGATCCGGAAAAGCCCGTCGAACCCGACGAACTCGTCGACCATGTGATCAGCCCCGACCATCAGCCCTCGGCCTACCGTCATCTGCTCAAAATCGTCTTTCTGATCGCGGGAGTCCTGGTGCTGGCCGCGCTGTGGAAATGGTCCCCCGCCAAGGATTGGATCAATCTGGCGTCTCTCAAGACCGCCGCCGAATGGCTGCGCCGGCAGCCG
>AMWB02126288.1_pt2 | contig 14483 bp, 17 predicted proteins | sample 200311 | NCBI WGS metagenome assembly AMWB02 (sample SAMN02737377, study PRJNA173069) | bioreactor metagenome | biome: anode biofilm in microbial fuel cells | place: USA: California | collected 2010-12-16 | reverse complement strand
ACCCCTCGGATGGCGGCAGCGGGCGATGCGCAAGCCGCCGATGTCGCTGGCGCTCGACCGGTCGAGATGGCGACAGTTGCCGCAGCGTTTTCCTGTCATGACCGGCCTCCTCACTGCGCCCAGGCGGGCTTGCCGGGAACGGGCGGACGCTGCGTGGTCGCCTGTTGAGGTGCCGCCGGCGCGGGTGCTCCGGAATTGCCGCCGCCGGCCGGCGCCTTCGTGGCTGTGCCCATCAGGGCCGCGTAATCCTTTTGGTCGGGCTCGATGACGAGCTTCACCACGTTGCGGTCCTCGCCCTTGGCATCCTTCTCGACATCGACGCGGGCCAGGAACTCGATGCCGTCAAGTTCGTGGAAACCCTGGATGCGGCGGGCGGACGCAGCCTGGGGGGAGTTGTCCTGGGGATGGACGTTGCGGGCCGAATTGAGGATGCCCCGGATCATGCTGCGCCCCATCTGGCCCCAGGTCGGCCCCTTCCGGGACTGTAGGCCGATGTTCGACCACATCTTGCGTTTGGCGAACGGCCCATCCAGCACGACGAACTCGCAGGCGAGGTAGACGCTGCCGGTGTCGAAGCTCTCGGTGGCGTAACCCCCGGTCCAGCCCTGCGCCGGATCGTCATGGCCGCCCGGCTTGATGGTCATGCGCACCTTGACGGTGGTGCCCTTCGGGATGAGATCGAAGCCCTGCTGTTGTTCGGCGTCGTTGAAATCGGTCCAGGTGTTCATTACGTGTCCTTTCAGTGATGGATGGCGGCGTTGTCGCCAGCGCATTTGCGGATGAGCTTCAAAAGGTTCGGCTCCTCGACGAGGTCGAGTCGGCCGGATCGGTCTTTGGCGGGATAGCCCCAAGGATTGAGCGTCTGGCAGACGAAGGCGCGGTAAAGCTCTCCCTCGTCGGTCTTGAGTTCGGCCAGCGTCACGACCTCATCGACGATGCCGGGCAGTTCCAGCGCGGTCTTCGAGCCCTCGATCTGCGGCACGAAGACCCTGCGGTTGAAATCGTCCAGGCGCTCGTCGAGGATGGCGACGAAGATGACGTTCTTGTCCCGCGCGTGCTGCAGATGGGTCAGTGCGGCGATCATCTCGGTGCCGAGCAGCCCGTAGGCGCCCCGGGTGTCGGGCTTGCCGGTGCGGTCGGAGAAGGCCTGTGGCTGCGCCTTGGCCCAGGTCAGGCACAAGCGCGAGAGCACGGTGATCGAGTCGACGAAGTAGGTGTCGTACTTCGCCAGCCGGGCCGGGTCGCCGTAGCCTTCGCAGACGTGCCGGTAATGCGCATCGGAGAACGGCGCATCGGGCGGCAGTGCCGGATTCGGGCCGGCGAGGAAGACCACCAGGTCACGGAACTCGGGCCAAGTGGCAGGCCGCACGCAGTCGCCACGCCAGGCCTTGACGGCAAGATCGCCGGCCTCGAGATCGACAAACAGCGTCGACGCCTCGGGCAGGGTGCGTAGCTGGCTGGTCTTGCCGATACCACTCTTGCCGAGCAGCGTCAGCTTGGCTCCGCTCTTTTCCGCGAACCGTTCGTCGGCGGTGATGATGCGAAGAGGCTTGTCCATCATGCCGCCTCCCGGATCTGCTCGGTGACGACCGGATTCCAGAGGATCTGGTAGCCGGAATGACCGTTGCGCGAGTACGGCATGGCCTCGGCCCAGGCTTCGCCGGCCTCGGTCAGTTCCCACTCGTCGCGATCATTGCGAAACTGCAGGCCGTGGTCTGCCAGGAGCCGGTTGGTACCCTTGGCGGAACGGCCCAGCAGCTTGCCGAGTTGGGTGGCATTGAGCGAGCAGATCGGATCGGCGGCGGCGGGAAGGGTGCGACGCAGCGTCTCGACGGTGAGGCCGGTGTTTTCCTGGATGCAGGTCAGCGTCGCGGCCATCGCGATGCCGGTTTTGACGCCGGGCACCTTGGCGATGGCTTCGCCGATCAGCAGGATGGCGCTCACCCGATCCTGTGTTGGCGCAGGCAGGGCGGCCACCGCGCCGGGCACGGAGTACGCGCCGGTCTTGCGGATAGCGGGCAGTACCTCACTGGTCACCCAGCGTTTGAAGCGCTTGGCGGCATCCTTGGTGCTGCCGAGGATCAGGGCGTAGAGTCCAGATTCGTTGATGAAGTTGGCGCGCTGCGGGCGGCCGAGCGTGTCGATGACCTCACGTTTCGTTAGGTCATCGGCATCGATGTGATCGGCAACGGCCTTGTGTGGGTTGGCGAACTCCAGCGCCGAGCACACATCATTGGCGTTGAACCACGGCAGACCCAGATCGTCGACCTGGACGCGCACGGCGTGCGCGTCGAACTGGAAGGGAATGATTGCGCTCATGGTCATTCCCCCGAATCGATGGAAAGGGTGAAAGACGGCTTGCCGGCATCCACGGTGCGAGCAGCGGCGAACTGCTGTTGCAGGGCCGGTGGCCAGTTCGTGTAGCGTGACTCAGAGACGGACAACTTGATGTCGAGGTAGCCCTCGACCTTCTCGCCCGAAGTCACGATGCGCTCGGCGATTTCGGCCAGTTGCTTCTGATCCCAACTGACCTTCTTAGGCAGCTCGAACTTGAGGTGCAGCGGGCCGTCGCTGATGTGGGCGGTGCCGAAGTCGCGGCCGGATTCACGCAGCGCGGCGCGTGCCTGTTCGCCGTAGCACTGATCCAGCGCCGCATCGAACTTGGTCCGGGCCTTTTTGAGCCAATCGATGGCGGCATCGAGGTTCTTGTCGATCTCGTGCTTCTGCGCGGCCGGCAGCGCGGCCAGTTGGCTGACGGACATCTCGGCGATGTCGGCGGGGAAGATGGTCAGATCGTTCATGGCCATCTCCTCACTGGTAGGCCCGAGCCGAAGTCGAGTAGCGCGAAACGCGCCGCTCGAAGGCCTCGATCTCGGAAATCAAGTACGTGACGCGCGCCCCGAGCTTGCAGAAGACGGGGCCGAGCTGTTCCTGCCGCCAGCGGCGCAGGGTTTTGACGGAGAGCCCCCAGCGGGCGGCGAGCTCATGTTCGTCAAGAGCGATGCGCACGGCACCGCTCGGGAGTTGCCGGATAGCGTTCCGGCCGGGTTGAACGGATGGGGTTTGGTTTTGCATTGCGGAACTCCTTTTGTTTGGGAGTTCCAATTGAATTGCTCCATGCCTTGGGCTTGCGCGAGTGCGTTTTGGGCTTTCGTGAGCAGCCACCAACATCAGACCTGCCAGCGCGATCTAATTAACTCATTGATCTATATGGATACGCGCTTGCCGTTTCGGTTATTGTGATTTCGCTTATTTCGTTTATAATGGCTTCAGTTGAACTTTGACCAAACGAGGAGACATCCATGAACGCTCCCGCTATCCCCAAAACACTGCCCTCAGAAGAGGACATCGCGCTCGCCCGGGAGTCGGGCCGCGCGCTGTCGACCGTGCTCCAGACCCGTGCCGAAACCCAGCAGATCGACTTCCATGACGACAAGGGTGCGGTGCGTGCCGTGCGCATCCCGACGTCGGCGCTGCGCCTGTTGCTGGAAGTCCTGACCGAGATCGGCCAGGGCAACGCCGTATCGATCATTCCGATCCACGCAGAACTGACAACGCAGGAAGCCGCCGACGTGCTCAACGTCTCGCGCCCCTTCCTTGTCCAGTTGCTGGAGAAGGGCGACATGCCGTTCCACAAGATCGGCACGCATCGCCGCGTACGCTACCAGGACGTCATCGCCTACAAGAAGCGCATCGATGCCGAGCGTCGCAAAGCTCTGGATGAGTTGGCCGCGCAGGCCCAGGAACTCGGCATGGGATACTGAGCGGATGAGCTCGCACTTCACCGTCGTCTATGACGCCTGCGTGCTCTACCCGGCACCGCTGCGCGATTTGCTGATGCATCTGGCGCTGTCGGATTTGTACCGGGCACGCTGGAGCGATCTGATCCACGACGAGTGGACGCACAGTGTGCTGGCCAGCCGCCCCGACTTGACCCAAGACCAGCTGAACCGGACACGCCATCTGATGAATGCCCATGTCCGGGACAGTCTGGTCACCGGATTCGAGTACCTGATTCCGTCGATCAACCTCCCCGATCCGGACGACCGCCACGTGGCGGCGGCCGCCATCCACTCCGGGGCCAGCCTGATCGTGACCTTCAACCTCAAGGACTTCCCGGCAGAGGCACTCAAGCCCTACAACCTCGCGGCCCAGCATCCGGACGACTTCATTGTCGATCTGCTGGATCTGCATCCCGCAGGCGTGCTGGAGGCCGCCGCCTGCCATCGGCGCTCGCTGAAAAACCCGCCCAAGACGGCAGACGAATACCTCGACACCCTGCTGGCGCAGGGTCTGACTCAATCGGTGGCGGTCATGCGCCAATGGACTGTGGCCATGTGAACGGCCAAAGGGAGAATGCATGGGCAAGAAGACCCTGACCAACGCGCACTGCCTGCTTGACCTGATCGAGAAGGCTCCAATTCAGACTCTCAAGGCTTTTTCCGGGCTCCCCGAATGCCAGGCGCTGACTCGTGGCTTCGGCTGGTCACAGGATGCTGCTGCGCTCCCCTCCGCCCTGATCGAACACATCAGACATCTCCGAAAAGATCAGCGTGACCCTGCCGAGCGCGAGGCACTGCGCGTACTGCGTCTGGCATCCCCGCGCGGCGCGCAAATCCTCACGACCGTCGCCGACCAGCTCAACGACAACGATCTGATCGCCGCTTTCACGAACCAGGACGGCGGCGAGATCGGCCGCGCGGTCTGGATGCGCACCCACTCCGACGAGGCGGCACGGCTGTTCGATGTTGCCGAGTCGATCCTGAACACCGGTGACATCCGGGGCAACAAGCGTCTCTACGACGCCTTCGATGTGCCGTGCGACGAGGCACCGCCCTTCATCTGGAACGACTCCGTCAAGAAGGAACTCGAGGCACAGCTCACCAGCGCGATGCGCCTCGGCGAACCCTGCGAAGTGGTCTACGTTCCGCTGGCCGACGAGAAGAAGAACGGCGACACGAAGACCATTCATTACCTCGTTGTCCGGTTTGCCGGAGATCAGGTGACGGCGGTGCAAGTGGTAAACCGCAACCGAAAGAGTTTCTGCTACTTCCCGGCACGCGACGCGACATTGGTTTACGCGCCGGATCGCAAGGTGGTGGAGGTCTATGCACACACCCTGTCGACGCGCGCTCCTCTGGCGAATGTTCTGTCCAAGCACGGTTTCAAGGCTCCGCTATCGAACCGTCCCCTGAACCGGTCGCGTTACGACCTGTCCCGGTTCGCGTTGCCCCTGCGGGACGAGAAACCGCAATTGGATGGCGTGAAGGTCGAGCGTCTATATCTGACGGAGGCCAAGGCATTGCTCGGACATTCGACGGACGCCGTGTCTCTGCACATCGACAGCGGCGCGGAACTGCACGAGGTCATCAATGAACGTTGGAGCAACCATCCGTTCTCGCAACCCGGAGCCATCCTCGGCGTGACGCTGTTGGCCGATCTGGTGTTCGATGGCGAAACCGGCGAAACGCCGCTGTCCATTGTGCTGGCGGAACCTGGCCGATGCAGCCTGCAAGGCGAGAAGGACCTCCGGCTGCGGCAGGCCGGGACGCAATTGCTCGAAGCGTTGGGCGTTCTGAAGCCGTTGCACCCGGGCTCGGGTGTCGACGACCCGAACCTTGTCGTTCAGGTGGCTCGGCTGCTCGAATCCGCATCCAGCCCGTTGGACGGCTTCGCACTGGCACAAATGGGAATCGACATCGACCGCTTCGAGGATGAAGGCATCATCACCGAGGGCGACCGGATCACCGAGAGGGTGGTCGACCTGGCCGACGGCGAGCGGTTCACGGTCAAGTTGGAGCGCTGCACCGACGCCAATCAGGTGCGCTACCGTGATCCGTTCACCGGTATGGATGTAATCCTGCCCGCCAAACATGCGCGGCGCTGGAAAGTGCATCTGAACTGGCTGCGCGAGGAGATCATCACGGCCTTGGGCACCGCGCTGCAGGGGGTACGTGGCAAGTACGTTGATGAAGAGCCCGTGTTCCTGGGTGAGATCGACATCGACGGTCATGCCGTCTCGCTCTACTTCGCCGCGAAGATGTCCAGCGAGCGCCAATACGCCCGCGTCGATACCGCCTTGCGGCTGCACCCTCGCCCCGTTCCCGGCATCGTGCTGACAACGGCATCCGTCCCGTTTCCGTTTGCCGGGACGAATGTGGTGATCCCCATCGAGGACGTGGTGTCGTCCGCTGGCGCGAAAACGGCCATCGACACGACTCGCCTCAAGGTCGCGTATCGGCACGGACAGTTGGCTGCCATGGGTGGAACCTCGGTGAGCCTGAAGATATCCGCCGACGGGTACGCCGCCGTGCTGTATCTCCCCGGCAAGGCACCTTGGCGGGTCACGGGCAAGGGCAAGATCATCGTGCTACAGCGCTTGGTTGATGCCTACGCGGCAGGCACGCATGTGAACACCAAGATACTGATGGACGACACAGGATGTCTGTCGCCTGCCAACCTGTTTTCCAAGACGTCGCCCTGGAAAAACTACCTGGCCAAGGTCAAAGGAACACACGGATGGCAGTTGAATCTGCCCATCCTCGACGCAACTGTCGATGATGATGACGACAAGATCGAGACAGAAGAAGCCGCGCTGATCGGCTGACGACCAAACGTCCATTACCCTGCGTTGCCATCCTCTTCGGAGGATCAGGCTCACTATCCGTGACGGTTGCTATTCCTCGGAGCCGTCATGAAGAACCTCGAACTTGCATCACCCTCGGAGATGTCATCCAGTGCCCGTGCTGGTGAAATCACTTCCATCCTTGCGGCCGTCATCGTCCGCACACTTGTCGCCGATGAGCCGAAACAGAGAGAAGTTGGCCTTGGCTTCCTGCCCGACCAGCGCGTTCATACAACCCCCTATCAAAAGGAGAAGTTGTGATGAACGAGAAACAAGCATCCGTCGCGGCGCGGATTGCCGATCTGGCCTGTCTGCCGATGTCTGAGCTCTGGACAGTATGGGATCGGTACTTTCCACGTCGCCCCGACTACCCAAACCGCACGCACGTCGAGTCGCGCATCGCCTACAAACTGCAGGAGGAAGCCTTCGGCGGCCTCGCCCCCGAGACGAAGCAACGGTTGGAAGCCATCGGCGCAAAGCACTCCAAGATCAAGCTGCGCGCCAGCAAGCGTGAGTTCAATTTCGCGCCGGGCACGGTGATTTTGCGCGAATGGGGCGACCGTGATCACCGGGTGACGGTCACCGCCGAGGGGCGCTTCGAGTATGAGGGACTCACCTTCAAGAGCTTGACGGCGGTGGCCCGGCACATCACCGGCCAGCACTGGAGCGGCCCCTTGTTCTTCGGCTTCGGCAAGGGAGGTGCGCGATGAACGATATCGCCACTACCCGCGCCCGCAAGCGCTGCGCCGTCTACTGCCGGGTGTCCTCGGACGAACGTCTCGATCAGGAGTTCAACTCCATCGACGCCCAGAAGGAGGCTGGCCACGCGTACATTGCCAGCCAGCGCGCCGAAGGCTGGATTCCGGTCACCGACGACTACGATGACCCAGGCTTCTCCGGCGGCAACACGGATCGGCCCGCATTGAAACGCCTGCTGGCGGACATCGAACGCGGCCTGATCGACATCGTCGTTGTTTACAAGATCGACCGCCTGACACGCAGCCTCGCCGACTTCGCCAAGATGGTGGAGTTGTTCGACCAGCGCGATGTGAGCTTCAGCGCCGTCACGCAGCAGATCAACTCGGCCACCTCGATGGGCAGGTTGATGCTTAACGTCCTGTTGTCCTTCGCCCAGTTTGAGCGGGAGGTCACCGGCGAGCGCATCCGCGACAAGATCGCGGCCGCCAAGCGCAAGGGAATGTGGATGGGCGGTGTGCCGTCCATCGGCTACGACGTTGTGAACCGGCAGTTGGTTATCAACGAGGCCGAGGCTGCAGTAGTGCGCCGCATCTTCGAGGAGATGCTGACCATCGGCTCGCCGACGCAGATCGCCGCCAACCTGACCGCCGAGGGCATCACCACCAAGGCCTGGACGACGCAGGAGGGCCAGACCCGCAACGGCACGCGCATCGACAAGAAGTACCTGCACAAGCTGCTGCGCAACCGTATCTACCTTGGGGAGTTGTCGCACAAGGGAAATTGGTACCCTGGCGCGCACCCACCGATCATCGATCAGGCGCTTTGGGACAAGGTTCACGCGGTGCTGGCCAAGGACGGCCATGCCCGGTCGGTGGAAACCAAGATCAGGTCGCGCACCGACGCTTTGCTGCGCGGCCTGCTCTACACGCCATCGGGCGAGCGGATGTACCCGACCTACTCGAACAAGAGGGGGCACAAGTACCACTACTACGTGTCCAAGTCGGAAAGCCGCTTCGGTGCACCGGGCAAGAGCTACGAACGCCTGCCCGCGCCGGAGATCGAGGCGGCGGTGGTCGCCCAAATCCGCACGGTGCTGACCAGCCCGGAATCCATTGCCTCGGTGGTTCGCCACATTCAGCGCAACGGCGGACAGGTCGATGAGGCCACCACGGTAATGGCAATGGGACGGCTCAACGACGTGTGGGATCAGTTGTTCCCGGTCGAACGCCACCGCATCGCCAACCTGATGATCGAACGGATTGACCTCGTCCACGTCGGTGAGGTGCAGGGTATCAAGGTGAAGTGGCGGGAGTTGGGCTGGGACAAGCTGATCGGCGAATTTGCTCCGAGGGAGATCGGCGCGGAACTGATGGAGGTCGATGCCTGATGAATAGCTCGCTGGAAACTTTCGTGCCCCTCCAGTTCAAGCGGAAGAAGGGAAAGCTCCTGGTCGACGGGAGGGAGGGTGTCCACGACGTCCGCATCATCGAGGCCGTGGCCCGGGCGATGCACTGGCACACCCTGCTCGACTCCGGTACGTTCAAGAGCGTGGTCGAGATCGCCCGGGCCGAAGGCTTGATGCCGACCACGGTGGGCCGGCTGCTGCGACTGGCGCGGTTGGCCCCCGACATCATCGAGCAGTTGATGCAGGGATGCCAGCCCCGAAGGCTGACCCTGCTGTGGCTGATGCGTAACGACATCCCGGCCCTCTGGCATGAACAGCGCCAGATGCTTGAACGATTCCGGTAGGAGGTGAAATGACCAGCAAGAAGCACTATGGCAAGCAGACGGGCCGCCCCATCACCCATGAACTCCCTACGCCCGCCGGTGGCGTGCGGCTGGAAACCTTTGTCCCCTGGACACTGGTGAGACGAGGGCTGAAAAAGCGGGTCATCACACCATTGGACGCGCCGCAGGAATTCTTGGAAGAGGCCAAGCAGGAACGAGCGGCTCAGGCGGCGGCGCAGGACAGCGCGCTGATGCGGGCTCTCGGACTGGCGCACCATTGGCAGCGACTGTTGGACGAGGAAAGGGCGGCAGACGTGGCCGAGATCGCCAAAGCCGAGGGCATGGACGTGACGCAGGTGCGCCGGGTCATGCGGCTGACCCTGTTGGCCCCGGAGGTCATCGAACGGTTGGTGGGTGCGCCCGACATTGTGCTGGAGCAGGTGATGCGCCGCCCGTGGCCCAGCAGTTGGGCCGAGCAGTCAATGTTCAGTTTTCAACCTGAACTTCACTGATCGAGCCCCGCCATTCGATGCTTCGGGGTTCCAACGGCTGGTAACTGAGTAGTGGGATCGCTCAGCCCAACCACTCACGTCAAGCACCTCGGCCTATCGTGTCAGACGATTGATGCCGGGTTCCATCACCCCATCATCCTTGCACCCTGACGGCAAGAATCTCCTTCAATTTCTGTTCACGAGCCAAGCCCGATCAGGTCAACTCGATCTTCGGTTAGCACTTGAATTGCCGAAATAATCAGTACATACTGAACGCTCTACAAGGGCTTCCCCATTAAGCGCAAGAGTTTTTGAATTTCAGTTTTTCATTTTGTTTAGTCCGGTTCATTGTTGATTGCCTGCTGCTGTTGAACGAGAAGATGGCGGACTGCGAAACTACAACCGGTCATCCCCCAAGAGGACTTCCTCCGGGGCGTGTTGGGCACAAGGCAAACGCCATTGGCCCGGACCCTGATGAAAGACGCGCGCCGGGGCCTCAATCGTTAGCCGGGAATCGTCATTGCTTCACGTCCCCTGGAGCTCAACAGGCACACCCGGCGCGGGTCCAACCCGCTTCACATCAACGCATGCAGCGCACCGATGATTCTTTGCCACCGTCCGGCGGCACGTTCGTTCCTTTCCCTCCGTTTTCCTGAAGACGCCTTTCGGTATTGACCTCAGGCAGCACTCGGGTGCAGACGAAAGTCCTCCCTGTAGCGCAACACCGCCCATGCCAGCCGCGCATTCTTGGCCGCAATCGCCACCACGGCCCGCCAGTAACCGCGCCGCTCCACCAGGCTGCGTGCCCAGCGGCTGAAGCCGTCCTGCTTGTCACCCAGGCCGGAGAGGATGGCGCGAGCCCCCATGACCAACAGACTGCGCAGGTAGGGATCCCCTGCCTTGGTGATGCGCCCCAATCGCGCCTTGCCGCCGCTGCTGTATTGCCCCGGGACGAGGCCCATCCAGGCGGCCACCTGTCGCCCGTTCTTGAAATCATGACCACCACCGATACTGGCCAGCAACGCACTAGCCGTCACCGGGCCGATGCCGGGACGTTCCATCAGCCGTTTGCTGCGCGCATCCGCTCTTGCCACCTGAGCAATGAGGCGGTCGTACTCGGCGACACGCTCGTCGAGACGATCAGCATGGGCGAGCAGATCGCCGACACATGGATTGGCGTAGCCGGGCAGGTCTTCAAGGTGATCGACGATGCTGCGCCGCAGGCCGGTGACCTTCAGTGGCAGGACGATGCCGAACTCGGAAACCAGGCCGCGCAGTCGGTTATAAGTCGCCGTCCGCTCTTCGACAAAACCTTGCCGGGTGCGATGCAGGCAGAGGATGATCTGCTGGTGTTCTTCCTTGATCGGGACGAAGCGCATATTGGGCCGGGTGACGGCTTCGCAGATGGCGGCGGCGTCCGCAGCATCATTCTTGCCGGACATGCGGTACGGAGAAACAAACTTGGGCGCCATCAGGCGCACGGTGTGACCCTGCCGACGAAACTGCCGTGCCCAGTGGTGCGCGCCGGAGCAGGCTTCCATACCAATCAGGCAGGGTGGCAGTTGCGCCACCAGTTCCAGCAGCTTGTCACGCGGCACCTTGGGCTTGATCAGCGCCGGCTTGCCGGCTTCATCAATGCCGTGCACGGCAAATACGTTCTTGGCAAGATCGATGCCTACAGTGATAATCTTGTTCATGGACTTCCCCTTTCGTGGTGTTGATGTGGCCTGCAAACTCCATCATGGCACTCGTTGCCGTCTGCGGCTTCCGCCGCAGCCTCGGGACGGGGAAGTCCCTTTCATTCGTTAGGTTTATGGTACAAATCATCCATGAGCAGTCAAACGGTCAAGACCATTCCCAAGAGAAAAACGCGGGAAGAGATTCTTGAGCTATCGGCGCCTCTCTTTGCCCGGCACGGTTATGACGGCGTTTCGATGCGCGATGTCGCTGCCGCCGTCGGCCTCACCCAAGCGGCGCTCTACTACCATTTCTCAAACAAGGACCAGCTCTATCTGGATGCGGTGGCCTACGAATTCCGGGAAAAAGAGGCCGCGCTGAAGGCCATGCTGGCCGGCAACGGTACCCCGTGGGAGCGGCTTGAGCGCTTTGTTGCCGGGCTCGCCCGGATGATGGCCACGGACAAGGACTTCCTGCGGCTGGTGCAGTGGGTACTGCTGGACACCGACGAGGCGCGTCAGAGCACCTTGGCCAAACAGGTATTCAGGGACATGTTCGTTGCCGTCCATGATCTGGCCTGCGAGCTGGACCCGCATCAGGATGCCCACCTGCTTGCGATGTCGATCTTTGGCCTGGTGATCTTCCATTTCCAGACCGGTGCAACCCGTAAGTTCATGCCGGGACACCGGCCACACCAGGACGACCCCGAGGTATTGGCACGCCACGTATGCGAACTGCTGCGACGGGGCTTGGCCGCAGCCGATGGGGAGGCACGCTGACGATGGGGCTCCCGGACAGGCTCACACCGATACCCGGCCCCGTACACGCCGGATTTTCCGCACCCTTACCTTGAAAAGGAGCAACGACCATGGCCAAAGCTAAATCCACCTCCGCCCGGACTGCGACGCCGGAATCCATTGCGCAGGAGAATCCGCCCGTCACCGCGGAGGAACGTTATCGAATGATCACGGAGGCCGCCTATTTTCGAGCGGAAAAGCGCGGCTTTCTGGGCGGCGACGTGGCAGAGGACTGGCTACAGGCCGAGGCCGAAATCGACCGGATGCTCAGGGAGCATGGACGCCTTCCCTCCATGACGCCGGAGGAAATCGAGCAACGCGTACAGGGCGCCCTCGCCACCGATCCGGCCGTGATCGCCGCCCAGGTGCGCGCGATCACGCTCGATGCGCTCACGCGCGGTCACCTCGACACCGACGCGCTCAAACGCGTGACGGCGGCCGTGGTCAAAGGCGCCCGCGAAGGCGCTGCTCCGCTCGGGGAACACGGCGGCCAGGCGCTGCGAGAGGCGATGCGCGGTCTGGACGAGGCACTGGCCGGGGCGGCGGAGGCCGCACAGTTGGCCATTCAGGAAGCAGCTGGCCGCACCGGCGAGTTCTCCCGGCAGGGGCTGAAACAAGCGGCGGACGATCTTGCCACGCTCCAGACGCTGTTCATTGAAACGCTGAAGGACGCCGCGCGGAATACCAAGGGCGTCGTCCAGGCCACCTTCACTGAGCTTGCCGAACATGCGCGCGCCAGTGGCTCTGCCGTCGGCCAACGGGCCACGATTGCGCTCGAGCAATTGGCCCAGGCCATTGCGGAAAGCGCTCACGATCAGGCCAAGAAGGGGGCGGAAGTCCTGCGCCATGAAGCCGCGCTGCTTTCCGGTTTGGCCGCTGGCCTGCTCCAGGGCATCGCCGCCCGTTTGCAAGCGACGTCCGACGATAAGAAGCACTGATGCTCTGGCAAGCAATCAGCGCCGTCCGCGACCTGAGCCGCCTGCATGACATCGCCTCCGTCCTTATCCGCTATGGCTTCGGCGACATGGTGCGGCGGATCGGCATGGCCGGTGCCCTGGAGCGTGCCGGCCGCGCCCTGCACTGGCAGGCGCCGGAGGAGTTGGCCTGGCTGGAACCGCCAGCCCGGGTGCGGCGGGCGCCGGAGGAGCTGGGACCGACCTTCGTCAAGCTCGGGCAGATTCTCGCCACCCGCGTCGACCTGTTCCCGCCCGAATGGATCAACGAGTTCAGCAAACTGCAGGATGCCGCGCCCGCCATCGCTTTCGCCGAACTGCTGCCGCAGCTGACGGAGGATCTGGGCGAGCCGCCCGAAACCGTTTTCCCGCGTGTGGAACCCGGGGCGCTGGCGGCGGCGTCGCTGGCCCAGGTCCATCGCGCCTGGCTGGCAGACGGCACGGCAGTCATTCTCAAGGTGCGCCGCCCCGGCATCCGGCCGATCGTCGAAGCCGACTTGCGCCTGTTGTCCCGTCTTGCCGAGATCGTCGAGGCGGAGGCGCCCGAACTGCGCCGTTATCGGCCGCAGGAGGTGGTGCGCCAGTTCACCCTTTCGCTGCGTCGCGAGCTGGATTTTTCCGCCGAGGGCCGCAGCGCCAACCGTATCGCCGCCAACTTCGCCGCGCACCCCGAGATCGTGGTGCCCCGCATCCACTGGCCATGGACCGGCGAGCGGCTGAATGTGCAGGACTATGTCGAGGGCATTCCCGGCCGCGATCTGGCCGCCGTGGAAGCCGCAGGTCTGGATCGCCATCTGCTGGCCCGTCGCGGCGCGCAGGCCGTGCTCAAGATGATGCTCGAAGACGGTCTCTTCCATGCCGACCCGCATCCCGGAAACGTCTTCTACCTGCCGGATAACCGCATCGCCTTCATCGATTTCGGCATGGTCGGGCGCATCTCCGGGGAACGCCGTTATCAAGTGGCCGTGCTGCTGCACGGCCTCGTCAGCCACGATGCGGAGAAAGTGTCCGAGGTGCTGCTGGACTGGAGCGGCGGCGCCGAGGCCGACAGCGAGACCTTGCAGCCCGAGCTTGACGCCTTTGTCGACCAGTATCACGGTGTCCCGCTCAAGAACCTCGACCTCGGCGCCATGCTCTCCGACCTGATCGCCATTCTCCGCGAACACGGCCTCGCCCTGCCGCCCGACCTGGCGCTGTTGATCAAGGCCTTTATCACCTTGGAAGGGCTTGGACGTCAGCTCGATCCCGACTTCGACATGGCGGGCGAGGCCGCCCCGTTTCTCGAAGAGGTGTTGCTCGCCCACGCCGCGCCCGGCGCTCTGGTTCAGCGTGGCTGGCGCAGCCTGACTAGCGCGCTCGCCCTCGTCGCCGGTTTGCCGCAAGATCTGCGCCGACTGCTGCGCGCCGCGCGACGCGGCAAGCTCCAGGTGCAGGTCGAGGTCCTGCCCCTCAAGCAGTTCGGCGATCGTCTCGACCGCGCCGCCAGCCGCCTGGCGATCAGCATCGTCACCGC
>AMWB02109804.1_pt1 | contig 14518 bp, 10 predicted proteins | sample 200311 | NCBI WGS metagenome assembly AMWB02 (sample SAMN02737377, study PRJNA173069) | bioreactor metagenome | biome: anode biofilm in microbial fuel cells | place: USA: California | collected 2010-12-16 | reverse complement strand
GCGGCGGCCGGCCCCCGCGCGGCAGCGACTCGCGCCCGAAACGACCACCCGCGCATACGTCAGGCAGCTCGTCGAAACGGCGGTCACCGCATCGTACCGGGACCGGTATCAGGACATCTGCGAGCGGATCATCGATGCGATCGCCCCCCGGTTTGCAGGGCTCGAGACCATTCGCATCCACGGGGATTTTCATGCCGGAAACATCCTGGACCGCCCCGGTGAAGGCCTCATGGTGATCGATTTCGACGACATGATGAACGGGGTTCCGGTCCAGGATTTCTGGCTCCTGCTGCCCGATCGGTATCCGGCCTCCGACCGATTTCTCCAGCTCCTGCTGTCGGGATACCGCCAGTTCCGCGAGGCGGATCACCGCTGGCCGTTTCTGATCGAGGGGCTGCGGGCGATGCGCATGATCTATTTTACGGCATGGTGTGCCATGCAGCGCGCCGACTACCAGTTCCAGTCCCAGTATCCCGACTGGGGCAGCGACCGTTTCTGGGCCGGCGAGGTCCAGGATCTCAGAACCCAGTATGCCTGCATGATGGCGGTGCTGACGGCATAGGTCGGGCGCGATCCGGTGAAAAAAGACTTGCCGCGCCGCAAAGCCCCGGATATTGCCGGCGGCATCACCGTCGGAGGCCGTTTTCCTCCGGCCGGCCCGCCTCGGCGACCGACGGCGTGATCAGCTTGAAGAGTGTCGGCCCCAGAAAGCAGCTGATGAGGGCCATCAACACGACGGCGTCCTTCACATCGGCGCCGACCAATCCGTTCTGGACGCCGATGGCCGCCGCCGCGATGATGAGGCTCAAGCGCGACGAGAGAAGAAAGCCGGTCTGCATCACCTCCCGCAGTTTCTTGCCGCGGAGGAACAGCAGCAGGGCGGGGATCATCTTGACGAGAAGGGCCGCTACCAGCAGTTTCAATGAAAAAACGATCATCTCGGGCTTGAGGATGTTGGTGAGGTCGAACTGCATGCCGACATGGATGAAAAAGACCGGGATCAGAAAACCGAATCCCATGGCCGAGAGCTTGTTCTCCAGCAGCGGTTTTTCCCGGAAGACGTAGGCCATGAGGCTTCCACCGAGAAACGCCCCCAGAACGGGCTCCATGTGGGCCAGCTCCGAGAGGGCCACGAAGAGAAAGAGCAGAGCGAGCGAGAGCCGGACGCCGATCTCCTGGGCGTCCTCCTTGATGCCTAAAATTCGTTCGGCATGGGACGGATGCCACCACACCCAGACGCGCCCCAGCCGGAGCAGGAGTCCGAATCCCAGAAACAGGGGCACGGGAAGGAAGAACTGCCAGGTGATGCCCTCGCGGACATACAGAATATAGAACGTGATGCCGAAAAGCGTCATGAAGTCCGCCACGGAGGCGGCGATCAGGATGTTCTGGCCGAGTTCGGACCGGCTCAGGCCCGCCTCCTTCAAGGTCGGCATCACCAGGCCCGGAAAGGTGGTGGAGAGCATGAGCGCCAGAAAAAAACCATGGGAGAGCATCATCGCCGCGATTGCCGCCACACCCAGCGTAACCCCGAAAAAGAGGACGTGAAAAAGAATATAGCCGCGGCTTTTCTGCTGCAGCATCGTAAAGTCGATCTCCATGCCCGCGCGGAACATGAGCAGCAGAAATCCCAGATGGGCCAGAAAGGGAAGCCAGTCGCCGCTGAATTCCAGCTTCAACACGCTTTTTCCCAACAGGACGCCGAAAATGATTTCCGCCACCATCGAAGGAATGCGCAGGATCCGGCTGATGCCGGGCAGAATCAGGATGGCCAGGGAGACGAGCAGAAGTGCGGTTTCCTGGGGGGTCTTCATGGGGCGGTCCGCTCCGCGCCGGGAATCGATGCGATGACGAGCACCGAGCAGGGCGCGCGTTCGATGAGCAGCTCGCCGACATGGGGCGCGAGCAGCTCCTTCTGCCGGGTGCTGCTGCCCACCACCAGCAGCTGGTACGCGTCGCCCAGGGCGGTAATCTCTTTGACCGGGTTGCCGTAACCGTCGATCTCTCCGATTTTCATCTTGTGGATATGGCTGATGTCGCGGACCTTTTTGAATACGCCGTTGCTCCAGAATTCCCGGGATTCCCCGTGAATGAAATCGGGTTCCTGAACCACCACCGCGTCCACCGACGCTCCTGTCTGTTGCGCCAGACCGACGGCGGTTTCGAGTGCCAGCCCGGCCATGGGGGTGCCGTTGAAGGGCACCAGGATCCGCTGGTAGGGATGCGTGCCGCGGGAGATCAGAAGCGGGCAGGGCAGGGCGTGGGCCAGCGCGATGGTTTCCGGTCGGGAGAGGGATTTCAAAAAGGACCGGCCCGGATGCCGCATGACGGCAAGGCCGATATGATCCTTCCGGCAGACGGCAGGGACGTCATCCGTGATCCTGCCGCCGATGGGGTGCAGGTGGATGTCGTGGCGGACGGGGGGCCGGCCGAGGAGTTCCATGGGCTCGGGTATCTCGGCGGCGTCGTGCAGGATGGAGATATGGCTGACGCGGGTGTTGCGCACCAGATACATCCCCTCTTGCATCGTGTCCGTCGCGTGTTGGCCCTTCACAAGCGTCAGCAATCCCCGCCCCCAGGCGAGGGGAAACGGCATATGCCCGCAGGCCAGGATCTGGCATACCGACCGGAAGAAATTCCGTTTGCCGAGCAGGACGAGCCGGTCGCCTTCCGCCAGAATCAGATCCGGCGTCAGGGAAAGCCATTCGCCTCCCCGGAACAGTCCGGCAAGACGCCACTCCGGGTCTTCCAGCACCGTGACCGACATGCCGGCGATCCAGTGTTCGCGGACGACCTCGATCTCAATGACCTCGCCCATGCCCCGGGACACGGGAAAGACCTGGATACGCGGATCCTGAAGGTAATGGTAGAGGGTACTGCCGATCATGTTGCCGGGAAGCAGGAGGTGAACGTCGAGTTTCTGGAACGCCTCTTCCAGATCCAGGTCATAGAGCACGGAAAGAATGTGCGTGACCCCGCTGGACCGCGCGAACCGGGCCGCCGCCAGGTTGACCTTGTCGTTGTCGGTCAGGGCCAGGAAATAATCGGCGTCGGCCAGGCCGGCCTTTTCGAGCAGAACAGGGCTCGCCGCGTCTCCCGCCAGGATCTTCACGACGGTGGTGTGGTCGGCCATCAGCGCGATAAGGGCTTCTTCGGAAGGGTCGATGAGGGTGATTCGCCAGCGCTCCCCCAGACGGTCCAGGAGGTTGCGGGCATAGCGTCCCGCGCCGCAGATGACGGCTTTCATGTTTCGGCCTTTTGGCGGATCAGGTCCATGATCGCCTCGGTGTCCACGTGCTTTTCAAAATGTTCGGCGAGAAGGTCGTAGGACCGGTCCCGGGCTGCCGGGCCGGCGGCTGCATGTGTGGTGTCGACATCGGCGAGGCCGACGGCATCGAGCCAGCGCCGCGTGACGGCCGGGGTGTCGAACAGGCCGTGGATGTAAGTGGCCATGATCCGGCCGTTGTCGCTGACGCACCCGTCTTCGGGATTGGCGGGAGCCGCGCCGTTCTGGGACAGCACCGTCAATAGGGGCGATCCACCCACGCGGTTGGTCCGGCCCATATGGATTTCGTATCCGGCGCCCTGCGCGTCCCCCCAGGCGAACCGGCTGAGGGTGGTGGTCTTGGGGGCCGTGAGGGTGGTTTCAACCGGCAGAAGGCCTAAGCCCTCGGTGGTGCCGGGGGCGCCTTCGAGCCCCGAAGGGTCGTGGACGGTGCGGCCCATGATCTGGTATCCGCCGCAGATGCCCAGGATGTGGCCGCCCCGCTTTGCATAGGCCGTGAGTCGTGCACCCCAGCCCTCACGTTTCATCCAGTCCAGATCGAAACGCGTGTTTTTTGAGCCGGGCAGGATCACGGCCGTGAATCCTTCGAGATCCTGGGGTTTTTCGATGAAGGACAGATCGATCTCCGCGATGGCGGAGAGGGGATCGAAATCCGTGAAATTGGAGATATGCGGGATACGGATCACCGCGACGGCCGGCCGGAGACCGCGTCCCGGCGCAACCCTGGGCCGGCTTTCGATGACCACCGAATCCTCGGCCTCGATGGCGAAGTGGGTGTACCAGGGCAGCACGCCCAGGACCGGCTTCCCGGTTTTCTCCCCGATCCATTTCACCCCGTCGTCGAAGAGCCGGATGTCACCCCGGAACCGGTTGACGATGAACCCGGCGATCCTCTCCCGCCGCTCGGGCGGCAGGCACGCCAGGGTGCCCACCAGCTGCGCGAACACGCCGCCCCGGTGGATATCGGCGATGAGGATCACCGGCGCATCGGCATATTCGGCCATGCGGAAATTGACAATGTCGTGAGCCATGAGATTGACCTCGGCGCACGAACCGGCTCCCTCGATCACGACGACGTCGCAGCGGCCGCGCAGCCGGTCGAGCGAGCGGCAGGCGGCGTCGAAGAGGTGCTCCTTGCGGGTGTGGTATTCGCCGGCGGTCTGGTTGGCCACGGCCTCACCCATCAGCACCACCTGGCACCCCACGTCCGTGGTCGGCTTGAGGAGGATGGGGTTCATGTCGACATGGGGGGGGATCCGGGCCGCCTCGGCCTGGACGATCTGGGCCCGGCCCATCTCGAGCCCTTCGGGCGTGACCCCGGAGTTGTTGGACATGTTCTGGGCCTTGTAAGGCGCGGGTCGCATGCCCCGGTTCAGAAAGAATCGGTTCAGGGCCGTGGCGACGACGCTCTTGCCCACGTCCGAGCCCGTACCGAAGGCGGCAATGCAGGGGGCTTTATGCATGGGGGGCGTGCTCCGTTTCGAGATCGTACTTTGTTGCGTATCCCCGGGGGGTGATCATATGTCCGGAATATGTGAAGGTGCTGCTGTTGCCGATGAAGACGGTGGTTTGCATGTCGACCTCTGCCCGGTGGAGGTCTTCGAGGGTGGTGATCACGACCCGCTGGTTGTCGCGCATGGCGCCGGTGACGATGCCGACCGGCGTGTCTGGGGCGCGGTGCTTGAGGATGATCTTCCGGGCGGCCTCCAGGTGATCGCTCCGCCGCCGGCTCTTGGGGTTGTAGATGGCGATCACGAAGTCGGCGCCGGCGGCGGCGTCGATCCGGCGTTCGATGAGCTCCCACGGGGTGAGCAGGTCGCTCAGGCTGACGGCGGCGAAATCATGGGTCAGGGGCGCGCCCAGAAGCGACGCCCCCGCGGCCAGGGCCGGGATGCCGGGGATGACCTCGATCAGCAGCGCGTTTTTTGCGCCGCCGCCGTCTGCGTGGGCGGCCCGGATGGCGATCCCCTTCTTCCGGCACATCTCGAAGACAAGGCCGGCCATGGCGTAGATGCCGGCGTCTCCGCTCGACACGACGGCGCACGACTCACCGGCCATGGCGCTCCCGATGGCGGCTTCGACCCGTTCCACCTCGTGCCGCATGGCGGTCTGAATGATTTTTTTCCCTTCGATGAGCGGCTGGATCAAATCGATGTAGGTGGTGTACCCGGCGACGGCCTTGACCTGCCGGAGCACGTCGTAAGCCCGCCGGCAGAGGTAGTCGGGCCCGCCGGGGCCGATGCCGACGACATAGAGGATATTCGGGCCACGGCCGCCGTCACGTTTTTCGTGTTCTGTTTGGGAACGATCAGCGTGCCGTTCCCGGCCGCCAGAATTGCTGCTGCTTCGCATACGCTTTTGACTCCTATGTGTTTTTCCACCATCGCCGACGGCGTCGCGATGGTGCTCACGTTTTTGAGTGTCTCACGGTCAAAGAACACGAGGGGAATCCCCAGGGATTCTCCCAGTGCAATCAGGCCCGCTTCGTCCTGCTTGATGTCCACGCTGGCGATGGCGAAAACGCTCTTGGGGCAGAGCCCGGCCTGGTGCAGGGTTTCCATGAAAAGATATTCCATCTCGGCCCGGTCGGTGTTGCGGTTGCACCCCATGCCGATCGCCAGGGAACGGGGACGCAATATCAGAACCTCGGGGGGCAGGTCAATCACCCTGTCGTCTATGTAAATGTCTGGGTAAATGTCTGGGTAAACGTCGAGACGGCCGTCGGGCCGGTCCTTTCCCGGCGTGACATCCTCGTCGTCTTTCATGATGGTCTCCGGCGGCAGAAGATCTTGAATCAGACTGTGCGGATCGTGAAGCCGGACGCGCCGTCCGGTCAGAAAAGCCATGCTCACGCGCTTGATCGCTTCGGGGTTTTCGATGACGAGTCCGTGATCGCAAGCCAGCGTGTCGATCGCCGGGAGGTGGTTCACGTCCGTCGCCGTGGTGATGATCGGCACGGCGTCGATCGCGTCCGCAACCTGGAGCGCGAGGGCGTTGGCGCCGCCGATGTGTCCGGCGACGAGGCTGATGGCGTGGACGCCCAGCTCGTCGACGACGACCACGGCCGGATCGACGGTCTTGCTTCTCAATAACGGAGCGATGACGCGAACGACGATCCCTGTCGACATGATGAAGATGTGGCCGGCATGCCGGTTGAAACGTTCCATGACCGCGGGTTTGAGCCGTTCAAACCGTGCCGCCGCGTCGATCTCCGTTGCAAGCGACGGCGACAGAAAGACCGATGTCTGCGGAAAGGCGCCTTGAAGCCTCTTTGCCAGCCGCGCTCCGTTGGGCGTAACGGCCCAGACGGCGACGTTATTCATGACGGATGTGCATGCAATCAACCTCCCTGGTCATACCCGTTGTCTCCTCTCGCGATATCGCCATCCGCGGCCTATTTGACGCCGTAGGCGGCAAGCTTTCGCCTTAAGGTATTGAGGCCGATATCGAGGCGACGGGCTGTTTGACTCTTGTTCTCGTTCAGCCTGTGGTAAACGCCTAATATATGATTTTTTTCCACCTGGGCAAGGGTGAGGGCCGGGCCTTCCTGCCGACATGCCGGGATGTCGGGGGCCGACGGCGTCGTCCTGAGGGCTGCGGGAAGGCATCCGGCCAGAAGCGGACCTCCCTCGGCCAAATTCACCGCGGACTGAATGATCGACTTGAGCTCCCGGATGTTTCCCGGATAGTCGTGGTTCATGAGCAGCGCCATCGCCTGGACGTCGAGGCGGCAGCGGCCGCCCCGGCGGCAGCATTCGTCCAAAAAAAGATTGATGAGCGGCGGAATGTCGGCCCGGCGCTCCCTCAGCGGGGGAAGATGGAGCCATCCGCCGCGGAGGCGGTAATAGAGGTCCTGCCGGAATTTTTTCTGTTCGATGAGCTGTTCCATGTCTTCGTTCGTGGCGGCGATGATCCGCACATCGCTCCGCCGGGACGTGCTGGTTCCAATGGGCATGTAATCTCCGTCCTGAAGGACCCGGAGGAGCTTCGCCTGAAGGGCGACCGGCAGGATGCCGATCTCGTCGAGGAAGAGGGTGCCGCCGTCGGTATGCTCCAGATAGCCGATGCGCGCTTTTTCGGCCCCGGTGAAGGCGCCTTTGGCATGGCCGAAGAATTCGGCGTCGAAGAGGCTCTCGGTGACGGCGGCCATATTGACCGTCGTCATGGGGCGGCCGGCGCGCGCGCTGGCGCGGTGGACGGCCTTGGCCAGGAGCTCCTTGCCCGTGCCGCTTTCGCCGGTGATCAGGATGGGCACATCGCTGTGGGCGTGGAGCTCGGCCTCCTTGAGGACCTTGAGGACATTTCGGGAGCGGGTGACAATCCCCTTGAACGGCGACGCATCGGTCAGCCGGGGCAGGGTTTTTTTCTTGTCGATATCGAGAAGATCCATCAGGTGCTTCCGCTCGAGGGCCCGGTTGACGGAAAGGGTGAGGTTTTCCCGGGACACGGGTTTGACGAGATAGTCGTAGGCCCCTTTCCGGAGGCATGATACGGCGGTCTGCACCTCGTTGACCGCCGTCACCATGATGCATTCGGTGTACGGGCTGGTGTTCTTGACCCTGTCCAGGAGCGCCATGCCGTTCATATCGGGCATGGTGATATCGATGAGCGCCAGATGAAACCGTTCGCCGCCGGTGAAACGGCCGGCGGCCGCTACCGGATCCGCTTCGACGGTGATGTCGTGATAGCCCGCCGCCGTGAGCCTGCGCCGCAGGATCTCGAGGTAGTCGGGGTCGTCGTCGATCACGATGATTCTGTCGTCCATCGGGGCTGCCTGTCCTTCACTGAAAGGATCGGTTTTCAGAAGCTTGCGCGCTCTGTTGGGGTTTTGCCGGCGTAATGGGAAAGAATTAGCATATCGTGCGGACGAAAGCAATTCCTGCGCCAGAATGGCACGGGCCAGAATGGCATACTGGATCATAACAATTTGGAATATAATCCTTTATTTGATATCATGTGCCAAAATGGCCTTTTTCTCATCGACATCTGGGCAGAGCCGGCCGTCGCGCCGGGTGTGATCGCATTCGCGGGATCCAGGCGGATGCCGACGCCATTGTTTCCGCTGTTTACCGCCGGTGCCGCCCCATGGCATGTTGCGCCGCTCCTCTTCCCGATCGTTTGTCGCGGAAAACGATGGTGGCACGCTGATTGCTTAAGCATATGTCAACACATGAACGCGGCAGCGGACGGAAGCGAGCGTCTTCCGGATGAAGAGGACATTCAACAAGGAGGGAAAACCATGAGCCAGAAAGTCGTATTGGTCGTTGACGATGAACCCGATGTGATCTCGATCGTGGGGGGAAGACTGAGAAAAGCAGGTTTCGCCGTCGAGGCGGCCTACAACGGCATAGAGGCTATCGACAAGGTCAAGGCGAAACGCCCCGACTGCATTGTCCTCGATGTCATGATGCCTGAAAAGGACGGGTACGAGGTCTGCGCCGAGCTGAAAAAGGATCCGAAGCTGTCGGATATTCCGATCGTCATGCTGACGGCGGTGGCCGACCATGTTTCCTCGACCCGCTATTCCCATTTCGACGGGATCAGCATGGAGGCCGACGATTACATTCCCAAGGGGCCGGATTCCACCGAACAGATCGTCCAGAGCGTCAAGGATCTGCTTGCCTGAGGAGGACAGACCTCATATCGGGAATGCCGCCGCCGTTGGGAACAGGGTATCTGCGACGGGGATACCCTGTCTTCACCCCGCGCGGCTTTCCGCCGGAGATGAATTCGGATCCGGCGGCGGCAGGCACTCCGCCTCTTCCGGCTTCTCGATGGGGAGGGTGACGATAAAGGTCGTGCCCTGTCCCACCCGGCTCTGGACGGTGATGGACCCGTTCATGCCGTCCACCAGGCTTTTCACGATGGGAAGCCCCAGTCCGGTGCCGGTGATGAAGCGTGTCTTTTCGTTTTTGACCCGGTAGAACCGTTCGAAAATCTTGTCGTGGTATTTCTCGTCGATGCCGAAGCCGGTGTCCGAGACGTCGACCGTGATCCGGCCGTCCGAATGATGCGCCCGGACCTCGATGCTGCCGCCTTCGGGCGTGTAGTTGATGGCGTTGGTGACAAGATTGCCGAAGATGCTTTCAAGCGCCATCGGGTCGGCGGTGATCGTCGGCAGCGGCGTTTCGGGAAGCGCGGCCGCAAGCGTCTGGTTCTTGGCTTGCGCGCGGGCGCCCAGAAAATCCACGATGCTCTTCAACAGGTCGTCGAGGTGCACCGGAACGGGTTCGTGGGTGACGGCGCCGGACTCGATACGCGAAAGATCCAGAAGATCCCCGATCAGCGAGATCAACCCCTGGGTTTTTTCCTTGGCCCGGGAGAGCAGGTACTGCTCCTGTTCTTTTCCGGCATCGGTGTCGTCTTCCATCATATCGCCCAGCACCAGGGCGAGTTGCTCGTGGATGGTGGAGAGGGGGGACCGCAGCTCGTGGGTGACCTTGGCGACGAATTCGCTCTTGAGCTGATCCAGAACCTTCATCGCGGTAATGTTCACGAGGGTGATGACGGCGCCGATGCATTCGCCGTCCTCGCCCATGACCGGCCGGCCCTTGGCCATCAGAAAAACGTTGTTGGGCAGGGCCAGTTCGTAGGTCGGCGGATCGTCGGCGGCGGAATATCTGCCCCGGGAGATATCCATGACGAGATCGCAGAACCCCTTGTCGTCGACGTAAGCCTCGATCCGGTCTCCGGTCATCCTGCAGGGGTCGATGTGCAGGAGATGAAGAAAAGAGGGGTTCATCAGAACGACCTGCCCCCGCATGTTGGTGACGACCAGGCCGTTGGGCAGGGATTCGAGGATGGTGTGGATCCGGCTTTTTTCCGTGCCCAGATCGAGGAGGGTCTTGCGCCGCTGCTCCGCAAGCATCTCCGCTTCCATGGTCAGAATCAGCTTTTCCCGGGCCCGCTCGACGACCATGCGCAGGTGTTCGGGCTCGAACGGCTTGGGGATGAAGTCGTAAGCGCCCTGTTTCATCGCCTCGATCGCCGTTTCGATGGTGGCGAATCCGGTGATGATGATCACCAGGATCGACGTGTCTTCCTCCCGGATATGCCGGAGGACCTCCAGACCGTCCATTCCCGGCATCTTGAGATCCAGAAGAACGATGGAGATCAGCTCCTTCTTGATGATGTCAAGCCCTTCGCGCCCCCGGCTCGCCGCGAAGGTTTTGAACCCCATCCGGTTCAGGATCCGCTGGCAGGCAAAACGGATGCCGTCCTCGTCGTCGATCACCAGTACATTCAAGTCTTGCATATCGGCTCGTCCTTACGCGTTTGTCTTCATCACTGTTTTTATCCGCCGTCGACGGCGTTCCTTGTTTCACCAATCTCAGCGGTTGTCGGATTCCGGCTCCGTCGGCATCTCGAGAGGGAGCTCGATGGTAAAGACCGCTCCGCCCCCCTCTTTGTTCCTGGCCTCGATGAAGCCGTTATGCTCCTTGATGATGCTGTATGCCAGGCTCAGGCCGAGGCCGGTGCCCTCCCCCTCGTCCTTGGTGGTGTAGAAGGGGTCGAAGATGTGGGGCAGGACATCTTCCGGAATGCCCGGACCGGTGTCGGATATCGTGATCAGGACCCGGTTCTTTTCGGGAAGGTGTTCGGTCTGCAACCGCAGCACGCCGCTGCCGACCATGGCCTGGGCGGCGTTGATGATGAGATTCATGAAGACATGGTTCAGCTGCTGGATGTCGCCGGGAACCATGGGAAGGCCGTCGGCGAACCTCCGCTCGATCTCGATGTTGTGAAACAGCGTCTGTTTGTCCAACAAAAAAAGGGTCCGCGAGAGGGCCGTGTTGATGTCATGGGGTTTGATCTGATACCGGGTCTGCCGCGCGAATTCAAGCAGCTCCTTGACCGTGTCGCGGCAGCGCTGGGCGTCTTTAAGGATCCGGGAGAGATCCTCCCGGATGGCTTCTTCGAGATCGTACTCTTCCAACACCAGCTTCGTAAAAAGGGTGATGCTCCCCAGCGGGTTGTTGAGCTGGTGGGCGACGCCGGCCGAGAGCTTTCCGAGCGAGGCCATCTTGTCGGCCTGAAGGAGTTGGAGCCTTGTTTTTTCAAGTTTCTGCTTCATCTCGATTTCCTCCCTCAGATCGTGGAAGAAACCGATCGTCGCCACCTCCTCCTTGCCGTCGTAGACGATGGCGGCGTTCAGCCGGATGGGGGAGCGTGTCCCGTCTTTCCGCTGGATGTCCACCTGGTAGAATTTCAGCTTGCCCTTGCCGCCGAAGTCCTTGCTCCGGAGTTTTTTCATGATGTCGTAGGCGATATCGTCCTTGGGATAGATATCTTGAATCATCAGCTTGTGGAGACCCTCGTACATGCTGTAGCCGGTGATTTCCACGGCGCCGTCGTTGAAGATGAAGATCTTTCCTTTTCGGTCGGCGGCGATCACAGCGTCGACGGAGCTTAAAATCAGGTTTTTCAGAAAGGCGTTGGAGCGCTGCAGCTTTTCTTCGAGCCCTTCCACGAAGGGAATATCGAAATCGAGCATGGCGACGGCATCGACCATGTCGCCACCCGCCCCTTCCGCCGGCGGCAATGGATAGAAATAATGGCAGTAGGTTTTTTTCTGGGTGAGGAAGCTCGATTTGTGGACAACGGCGGGCGCGCGGGTTTCCGAGATCTCGGCCAGGGGGCATTCATTGCACGGAACGCTGCAGTTCCAGAGGACCTCGTGGCAGACGCGACCGATGATCTCTTTGTTGAAGCGTTCCTTGGCGAACGCGTTGGCGGCCAGGATGACATAATCCGGCGATACGACGATGATCTTTCGCTTGAAAGCGTCGATGGCCCGGATCAGGTATTCCTTTTCGGTCTCGGAATGCATACGCCGTCTCCTTGATGGGATTGTCGTCCGGTCATATGGATCAGGAAAGCTTGCGCTAAATATACCGCGAGGGAATGCTATAATCAATAAATAAAAAATAGAATAAAAAAGAATAAATCATGTTCATTTTCAGGCATTCCGTCGCCTGACGAGGTTAACCGGCGCCGTGCCGGTGATGATCCATACCGGGTTCTGCGGCTGCAGCCGGTCGCCCCAGGGCATTTTCTTTCCCACGCTCACCTGCATCTGAACGATGTCGACGGCAAAGCCCAGGCCGGATAAGGCGGCCGTGGCGACATCGATATTCTGGAGCAAGACGGTGTTCGCGACGATGACGCCGCCGGGCCGGAGGCGTTCGGCGGCGGCCGCGATGATCCGCCCCAGGTCTTTCCCGCCGCCGCCGATGAAGACGCGGTCGGGCGGAGGCAGGCGCTCCAGTCCGTCGGGCAGGACGAGCTGGACGATCTCCATCCGGTCGATCGCGTACCGCTCCCGATTGGCGCGGATATGATCGATGCGCCGGGCATGCTGTTCGACCGCGACGATGCGGCCGGTGCGGATGAAGAGACCGGCTTCGACCGAGACCGACCCGCTGCCCGCCCCCAGGTCCCAGAGGACCAGATCGGGCGGCGACAGGCGGAGCTTGGCGAGGGAGACGGCGCGGACCTCGGCCTTGGTGATCAGTCCGCTTTCGTGGACGAACGCCTCCTCGGGCATGCCGGGGTGGAGCGGCGCTGCCGCCTGGGCTCTTGCCGGCGTCCGGCGTTGCAGGATGACGACATTGGGCGACCGGAAGGTCTTGCCGGCGGCGCCGTTGACGGAATGCCACGCGACGGTTTCATCGTCTGCGCCCAGGTTTTCAAGGACGCACATCTCGAAAGCCGTAAAGCCGCGTTCGATCATGAAGCCGGCCAGCCAGGCCGGGGTATGAACGGTGTCGGTGAGCAGGCCGACGGCGGGCGCTTCGGCAAGGGCCGACAGGAGCGCCGCGTCGTCGCGCCGTCCGTGAAGGCTGATGAGGCGGGCGTCGCTCCACGACAATCCGATCCTTGAAAAGGCGGCGCCGACGGCGGTGATATTGGGAAGAATGCGGACATGCTCTTTTCCCAACGCGGCGACAAGGGTCGATCCGATGCCGTAAAAGAGCGGATCGCCGGAGGCCAGAACCACCACGGCCTGCCGGCTCATCCGGTCTTTGATGAACTGAATGACCTCGGGGATGTTGCGGGTGATCTCCTTTTTTTCCGCCGGTGAATCCGGAAAATAAGAGAGGTGCCGCCGTCCGCCCACGAGCACGTCGGCCGCATCGATCCGAAGGAGATGCGCCGCGGTGAGATCGGCGGGCGAGAGGCCGATGCCGATGACGGTGACGGGGATCACGGCCGCGGCCCGCCTTCGTCGAAAATGCGCCGCCCGTCGAAATCGAAGATCACCCCGCGGATTCGGATGTTTTCTCCTGAAAATCCCCGCGCGGCCGCGATCATCTTCCGACCGACGCGGTCGATGAGCGCGGGATGCTCGGCCCGGATGAAGTCAAAGGCGTGGCGGGCGGTGTTGGCCCGGGCCACGCGTTCGGCAAAATCAGCGTCCCCGCTGAGCTCAACGGCCCATTTTGCCAACTTTCGCAGGGTCATGGCCGATTTGGCCGCATGGGTGTGAGGGATTTTCTGGGCCATCTTGACCGCCTTGCCGAAGAAGACGGCCATCCGGATGTCGGCAAATCCCAAATCGGCTGCGGCGTCAAGAGATGTCTTGAAAAAATCCCCGATCTGGACGAAGGCCTCCTCGGGCAGCGCTGGCCAGAGCGCCTGCGCGAATCGCTCGCTTCGCCGCCCCGTTGTCAGGACGATGACGCCGGTGCCGGCGGCGCGGGCGACGGAGAGGGCCGATCGGATCGTGGCGATGTAGGCGTCGTGCGACATCGGTCGGACGATGCCCGTCGTTCCCAGGATGGAAATGCCGCCCAGAATGCCCAGCCGGGCGTTCAGGGTTTTTCCGGCGAGGGCTTCGCCGTCGGGAACGAAGATCTCGATATGGATCGTCCCGGCGAAAGGATGGGCCGCCAGAACGTCGGCCACGGCCTGCCGGATCATGGTGCGTGGACCCGGGTTGATCGCGGGCTCTCCCGGCGGTACCGCGAGTCCATGTTTGGTGACCCGTCCCACGCCGGTGCCGCCGGTGAGGTGGATGCGCCACGTCTTTGTCCCCGCGATGACGACCGCAGGTGGCGGATGAGTTTCGGCCGCGCTTTCAGAGGCCGCCGCCAGCCGGACGGCCGCCCCGATGACCGCGTTGTGGGTGACGTCGGGATCATCGCCGGCGTCTTTGACGACGGTGCACGCCGCTCCGCCGCCCTCGGTGCGGCGGCAGTCGTGGAGGTTGATGACGAGCGCGCCCCCGCC
>AMWB02009348.1_pt1 | contig 14532 bp, 13 predicted proteins | sample 200311 | NCBI WGS metagenome assembly AMWB02 (sample SAMN02737377, study PRJNA173069) | bioreactor metagenome | biome: anode biofilm in microbial fuel cells | place: USA: California | collected 2010-12-16 | reverse complement strand
CGGGCTGAAATTTATAGAATCACCAAAATTTATTTTTAAACTAAAATCGCGTAAGATATTTTTTGTTTTAGTGTCAAAAATTATAATGTGTCCATTTACGAAAGCAACTGCAAAATAAGAACCTGTGTTTTCAAACGCGACAGAGACGTTTTCACCGTGTATTTTATAAAGTAATTTCCCAGAAGATGAGTTCCATGCACAAATAAAATTTATTCCGATTGCAAATAAAATAGAGTCATCAGGATTCCATTTTAAGTAAGCCATAGATTTAATTCCAGCATCCATACAGCGAATTTCGCCTGAAATAGGATCAAGTATTTGTACGACTAAATTAGTGTTTTCCATTGATGCAATAGCAAGTAGATTGAATTTGTTTCCCCACTCTGCAGATATGATTCTATGATTTTGGGTTTGGAATATAATGCCGTCTTTTACCCTTATGATTTTGGGAGTTTGATTCATTCCATATAATCGCAAATTACTAATTAAAAGGCATATAGTAAGAGTTATTAAATTTTTTGTATTCATACACATTCCTTTCATAATTTATTTAATTTAATTGAATTTTTCATTCAGAAATATGCAAAAGTATATCACATGTTTTTTAAAACCAAAGAAGTATACGAGTGGCTTTTTATTGATTTTTAAATTGGGAATGATAAACTTTGCAAACATTATTCGGCAGATAAGTTTTTTAATATAAATTTATGAGGCTTTATGAAAAATTTTAAAATTTTATTAATGTTATTTTTATCTCTTGAATTAATAAATTCAAAGCTATCTGCAATGGTTGGTATACAACAAAATGATAAGCAACTGGTCGCAATCTTTACCGAAAAATTTAAATCTTTTGAACGTTGTGCTGATTCGCAAGCGTTCCCTCTTGAGGTTATTAAATCCATGGTCAGTCACATTAAAAGTGCCATTGGAGATCCAGAAAAAATTATACAAATGCGACAAATATTATCTGAAGCTAATTCTAACGACGTGGAGCTCATGCTTGCAGATGATGCCTTATTAAAACTTTTAAAAGAAATTAAAGTTATAGAATCAATTCATATGATCGATTTATCTGATTTGGAGTGTAAACAACGAGTAAAAAAAATCATAATTCTTGCATTATGGGATTACACATATTACGTGTATAACAGATTTAATAAATAATCTAAATCAACAAGCTAAAAAGTTTTAGCTCCGTTACCAGTCCTGACAAGTTCATCAACCATCAAACTAATTTCTGTGGCTAGCAAAATTCGCTCAAATGCGATTGGGGATTGGAAATTGGTTGTTTGAGTTGCTATAAAAAATTCTTGTAACAATGCCTCATGTCCCTTATCTTGAGATTTGCTGTGCATATCAAAGCTCTTGGGAAGTCCAAAACCATTAAGTTCGTAAAAATCGTTCATAATAATTGATTTACCATCGAAGAAGAGTTCCATACGTTCTTTTCCGGATTCTGCACTCCCTAAAGATGTATAAATTAGAGAACAGCAGGATCCGTCTTGCATGCGAATTTGTGCGACAAAATTATCAGCTGATTTTACTGAATCGTTATTTGAATTTATTGATTCGACTGAAATTGATACTGGTTTTGAGTCTGTTAAAAAGCAGAATAGTTCAAAAATGTGGCAGGCTTCGCCTATAATTCGCCCACCGTTTGCAGGTGAATTTATCCAATGATCTTTTGGAATAAAGCCTGCATTCATGCGGTAGTGTATTACTAGCGGGTTGTTTCGGCTTTTTATTACGTCTTTAATTTTTTTGATAAATGGCGAAAACGAACGATTAAAATCCACGCAATACAGAACCTCTTTGTTTTCATTCAAAAACAGTTTTAGTTTTTCAAGCTGCTCATAATTTACGGCTGCGGGTTTTTCAACAAAAACCGCTTTGCCTGCAGACATGCAATCAATTGCTTGATCTGCGTGCAAGTAGTGTGGCGTTGCGATTAAAATGGCATTAACTTTATCGTTATCCATTAATTTTTTATAATCATTTCCAATATTTTGGACTTTGTACTGATTTGAAATATTAATTAAACTTGTGGCATTTGCATCGATCATTGAATTGATTTGAACATTTTTTATTTTTGAAATAGCGGGAAGAAGTTTAATTTTGCAAAAACCTCCGACGCCGATAACCCCAAGGGTTGTATTGTTGCTTGCAACGAAGTTTTTTGCAACACTGTTACTTGTCGAGATGTTACTGTCCGTAATATCTCGCGAATTAACATTTTGGTTTTCAAGTATTTCTTTTTCCAAATTCTTGCGAGCTGATTTGTAAGATAGGACTATGCCTAGCGATTCTTTTGTTTGCAACGATTGATATGCAGATTCAATGTTGCTTAAATCAAATTCACTTGAGACCAGCGGGTCAATTAATATTTTTTTTTCCTGAACTAATTTGGAAAACAGCTCCATATTTCTGTTTTCAGTCCAGCGGACATAATCGTACGGATAGTCGATGCCGCGTTTTTCATAAGCATCATCATAACGCCCTGGTCCATAAGAACATGATATTAAAAAATCAATTTCTTTTGAATAAAAAGGGTCGCGATCAAAATCAATTTTTACATCACCGACAAGTACAACTTTTCCCTTACGTCGGGTCATTTGCATTGCTTGCTGGATTATTTGTCCGTCTTTGCCTGCTGCTGTTATGATGGTGATGTCAATGCCGTGCTGTGATGTTGCCCACTCGATCTCTTTTATTACATCACAAGTCTTTGGATTAAACACAAAATCAGCACCCAAATTTTTTGCCAAATTTAGACGGGATTCTTGAACATCTATTCCATAAACTTGGCATCCTGAAAGTTTTGCTAACTGTGATGTCAGTTGCCCAATTAGGCCAAGTCCTACGACACAAACTTTTTGGCCCAGTTCTAGGTTTGCGCGTCGGATTCCTTGCAGAGCAATTGCGCCAATTGTAGTTAGGCTACACTGTTTGAGCATTTCATGATTTTGAATTTTTACAGCCAAATTCTTGGGTACGACAACCACATCTGCGTGGTTTGCATGACCAGAGCCTGCGCATGCAACATAATCACCAATAAAGAATCCATCAACATTTTTTCCAACAGATATAATTTGTCCCGAGCATGAATATCCAAGAGGCATTACAGTATCAAGTTTTTCACGAATTAAAGCAAAAGTTGCGGCAAGTCCGTTTTCTTTAATTGCTCCGGTAACTTTTTGTATATTTTGATTTAAATTAGAATACGCTTTCTCGAAGATCGATTTGCCTGATGCTGCAACGGTTGCAAACTCTGTTCCACTGCTGATAAAAGAGTAATCAACTCTAACTAAAATACTGTTTTGATCAAGTAACGGTATATCAACTTGATAAAGTTTGACTTGCCCTTTTTTCAAAAAAACTTGTTTCATTAGATTTTTTCTTCGGATGTTTTTGTCATCCTGAACTTGATTCAGGATCCATGGATTAATAAAATTTCTTTATATTCCAAGTTGCCCAAGTGTTTCTTTAAATTGCATCACTCCAGTTAAAAGATCTTTGGATTTTTTCATGTGTATATCGTACAAAAGGCCACATGGGTCTACTACCACTTTCCCATTAAAGACACTTTCCGGCAAGACTTCGAATTCTTTGTGTTTAACTAAAATTGCTATTAAATCGGAATCGTTTAGTGACTCAAATAAATCGTATTTTGTTGGTAATCCTAATTTTTGCATATATTCCAGTGAAATATTAGGATCGAAGACACTCAAATCCATTAAATCTTTTTTTCTGTTTAATTCAAGTGCAATTTTAAGAGAAGGGGATTCTCGGATGTCGTCTACGTTGGGTTTAAATGTAATTCCTAAAAGACAGACTTTAGGTTTTTCAATTCCGCGCACTCTTAAGCATTCAATTTTATCCAAAATTATATCAAGAACCTGGTAAGGCTTATTGTTATTTATTTGTCTTGCTGCTTGTAAAAGTGTGGTTTGTTCAGGAAATCCCTCAATTAAAAAATATGGGTCAACTGCTACGCAGTGTCCCCCAACTCCTGTGCTTGGAGCCAATATTTTAACGCGAGGATGTTTGTTGGCAAATTCTATAACTTGAAAAGGATTTACCCCTGCATGCATTGCCATTGCTGCAACTTGATTTGCAAATGCAATTTGGACATCGCGACAACTGTTTTCAACCAGTTTTACTAACTCAGCAGTTCTATCGTCGGTGATATGTAAAAAACCTTTTACGAATTTTGCGTAAAAACGTTTTGATAAGTCGCAAGCTTTATGGCACATTCCGCCGATTATACGATCATTGCTTATTAATTCTTTTAATATTTTCCCTGGAATTACGCGTTCGGGGCAGTGTGAAACAAAAAAATCTATTCCTAGTTTTAGTCCGGACATTTCTTCAAGTTGTGTTGCGAGTGCTTCAGTTGTCCCAACCGGAACAGTTGATTCTAGAATAACCAAATTTCCGGGCATAAGCCTTTTGGCGACGAGTTCCCCGGCAGCGAAAACATAGCTTAAATCTGCAAGTTTATTTTCTTTAATTGGTGTTTGAACAGTAATAATAAAGCAGTCTGCATACTGCAAATCTTTGAATGCTTTGAATGTTCCTTTGCTTAAAACACCCAATAATTCATCGTCCATACCCGGTTCTGCAATTGGCATTTGACCGGCGTTTATTTTTTTTATTTTTTCTTGATCAGTATCAAATCCAAAAACCTCAAAATCAGATTGAGCCGCAAGAATAGCAGTCGGCAACCCTATATATCCTAGTCCAACAACTGAAATACGTCTCATCTGTTCACCCCGCTTATAAATTTAGATTTAACTATTCCGTCAAACACCCATACCCATTACAACTTTTCCTGACTTTTTTTCCGCCATATGTAGTTTAATTTTTAAAATATTACAGATTTGTTCAACTGCCTTTCCATCGCCAAAAACTGTTGATGTTTTATCTTGGAAATCTTTTGAATAAAATGTCTCTAATCCTTCATAAATTAAAAATTCGTTTGTTCCTACAAGCATTCCTAGTCCTTCCCATATCCCTTCAATTCTTTCTGTAACATCTCGAAGTATGATTACTCTCTTTCCCAAGCTCATTGCTTCCTCCTGAATTCCGCCAGAATCTGTAATGACAAAAGATGAATTTATTAGGAGATACACAAGTTCTGTATACCCAAGTGGATTACTAACAAAAATATTTTCAATCTCTCCAAGCCCTGATTTTTTAAATTCTGCAATAACATTAGGATTTGGATGTAGTGTATAAAATATAAATAAATCTTTATGATTGAGCGCAAATTTTTTAATTGTGCTAAATATTTTTAAAAGACCTCCTCCAAAAGACTCTCTACGATGAGCAGTGAGCACTGCAATTTTTTGGTTTAATTTTTTGCACTTTTCTACTTTTTTAACTAAATTTCCATCTACCTCTATTTGTCCGGAGCTTATTTTATTTTTTATCCAGAACAGGGAATCGACAATGGTATTGCCTGTACAAAAAATTTTTTCTCTGGCAACGCCATCATTAAGCAAATTTGCACAGTTTAAAGCTGTTGGGGCAAAATTATAATCTGCAATTTTTGAAATTATTACTCTGTTCAACTCTTCAGGATAAGGGGCATGAATGTTGCCGCTTCTCAGACCTGCTTCAACATGTGCTACCGGAATTTTTAAATAAAAAGCCGATAATGCTGCCGCAAAAGCTGATGATGTGTCACCTTGGACTATTAATAATCTTGGATTTAGTGTAACTAAAACTTCTCTTAATTTGATTAAAATTGACGATGTTATATCGAATAAGTCTTGATTTGGCTTCATTATGCCGAGCGAAATGTCGGGTAAAATATCGAAAGTTTTAAAAACTTGATTGAGGATGTCGGAGTGTTGTTCTGTTGAGCAAAGAAGAGACGGAAAGCCTTCTGCTTGCAGTTTTTTATGTAAAAGCAGCAGCTTTAATGCTTCAGGCCTTGTTCCCACCAACACAACAATTGGTCTCTCCATCCTTCATCCAATGTGTTAATATGGTTTATAAATCTACCTTTTTGGAGAATACCAAAGCAAAATAATAAAGCAAGGTTATTTATAACCAACGTTGTTCAAATAATGAAAAAATAGTAATCATTTTGCTATTTTTTCATATGTACAGTACACTTACGTAGTTTCAATTTTATTTAAAATAGTAGAATTTTAATAGGCAGAAATTAAATACGGTGCTTTATGATTAATCTTGATAATTTAGAACTTAATAATTTAGAACTCAATAATTCAAAATCAGATGAAAAAAATGGTGAAGTGTCTGAGGATGTTTCGCAAGATGTTCCTCAGGTTTCGTTAGTCAACTCTTCGCAGGATAGTACCGAAAAAAGTGGTGCTGAAAAAAAGATTGAAGAAATTGATCCAAAAACTCAAAAATATCTTTACATCAAACCTGTCGCGCAAGATTTCAAAATCAGACTAAAAAAAACAATCGAAGAACTGGTATCAATAAGATTGGATATATTTAATAAAAAAGTAGAAATTGTTACCAAGCAAACTTTGATAAAAGAAAAGGTTACTCTTTTGAGCGAATCTAAAAAGGTTCGCATAGATAAAGCTGAATTTGATAGATCAGAAAAAAGTGCTCATAGTTATACACATTTATTGGACGGAATTATAAATGAGCTAAGCGGCGAAATTGCTTATTATAATGTTTTTCTTTCAGATGAAGCCCCTCCGCTAGATAAAATTGCTGTTCCTCTTCAAGCTCCTGATAAAATAGAAGATTATCTTGAGTTACAAATGAACGGGGTTAAGCGCTATCTGAAAAATGTTAAACGTGATATAACGATTAGTTTTTCAAGATATACTTTTGGATTTGATGAACAACTCAAGCATCTTACATATGTTGAATCATATATTAAGTCTAAAGAAGTTCCTGCACAGGCACAAAAACCTGAAGAAAAATAATTTACATTGACGAGAATTTGACAACGGGGAAAGGCTTTTTTTTAAAAAGACTTTCCCCTCTTAAGCTTTCTACAGTGTATAAATTTGTAGATTTCTTAGTGTTATTGTGAACAAGGGAGTTAGTTCCATGGAAAAAGTGAAATACATCTATCACCATATGGGTATTCCTGTTAAAAGCCCTAAGCCTGGAGAAAAATATAGTTCAACATTCAAGATGTACACAGCCAATGGTAAAGATAAAAATCTTAGAATACAATGGCATAGATTTGAAGAAGGTTGTCCATTGCATATACTTCTACAAACAATGCCGCACGTAGCATTTAAGGTAGATAATATTGATCAGGCAATTAAAGATAAAGTTATTCTCTTGGAACCATATTATCCTTTTGAGGGATTTCGAGTAGCCGCAATTGAGGTCGATGGAGCTCCAATTGAATTAATAGAAACAAATTTAAGTGAAGATGAAATTTGGAATGATGATTTTCACAAGAATTCTGTAATATATCCAGAATCAAAAAAGTAATACATTATTTTAGTCTGATTTTACATGTTGTGAACGATTTAGTATTAAGGCTGCAAGCAAAAGCGTTACTGCGCCCACAATGAGTGGCATTTTAATGCTGAGCCCAAGTAACACACCTGCGCATGGGCTTAAGATGAGTGCAAGCGATTGCACCGAATTAAAAATTCCCATGATTTCGCCCTGCGTATTTTCTGAGCATTTATTTGAAATAATTGTTCCTGTAACGGGGAAAATAAGTGAGCCGAAAGATTGTTGGATTGGGATGTAAATCCAATATGCCCACACAGGGGCGAATAAAAGTGGGAGTGCAAGCGATGAGGCACAAGCGATAAGTGCATAAAGAAGTGTGCGTTCAGGTTTGAACCGTGAAACAATAGGTTGAACAAGTAACCCGGCGCTTATTGCATAGAATAATGCTCCCCATGAATAAAAATTACCAATCATACTAGCATCAAGCTTGTAGCATTTGATCCAATTGACTTGGATAAATTCCCAATAAAACGACCAGCCGAAAAAATAGAAAAAAATAGATAAAAACAGTAAATAGAATTCCGCCATTCTCCAGGCTTTACCAAGATAAGCAATGCCAAAAGATATTTTAGCCTGTGATATTTGGGTGATTTTCCTTGTTTCTTTAAATAAGAAGATAGCTAACAGTATGTTTATAAGCGATAAAAGCGCAGCGAACAAAAATGGGACTGCATAGCCAGTAAATATCCCAAAGTTCATTGTAGAAAGCTTGCCACCTAAAAATGGCCCGAACGCAAATCCAAAGCCTGCAACCATGTACGTCAAACCAAAATGTTTTGCTTTGTTTTCAGGTGTGCTGACGTCAGCGATAGCTGCACTACCGACCGCTTCATTACCAGCAGCTATGCCAACCATGATACGAGAAAGTGCCAAAAGTGAAAGACTTGCGTACCAAACACCCGCAAGCGCGATGATATAACCAAGTGCACCAAAACTTATGCTGGTGAGAATTAACCTTTTTCTGCCAATTCGGTCAGAAAGTGATCCTAAAATTGGCCCACTGAAAAATTTGGCAGCGGGCATTAATGCTATAATGATGCCTAATATAAGTCCGCGTGTGGCTTGTGATGTCTCTGGAGACAAAATGGTGCTATTAGCATTGAAGATCATTGATGAAAATATTGGATAAACAATCCCAATTCCTACATAGTCGATAAAAAACATCAACAGAATTGATGAAAGTGATGCATATTTTTTAAAAATTTTCATAAAATTCCTATCACTTTGCTATATCGAGTTTATTAGAAAAGAACTTTTTAGTTATGAAACTGGCTTTACTTTAAATACGAGATTATTTCAGATTGCTTAACAGAAATACTCTCGCCTCTTTGCATGTTTTTAACTGTGACGGTTCCGTCTCTTTGTTCATCTTTTCCAACAATCAAAACATATTTTGCACCAAGCTTATTCGCCTTTGCCATCATATCTGAAATTGATATATCTTCCAAAATTACATCTGCGCTCAGTGAATTTGATTGTAATTTATCTGCCAGCAATAACGCCAATTTTTTTTGCTCTTTGTTTACTGGGATAACAATGTGGAGAGTTGGATTTTCAGGAATCAAAAGTCTGTTCTGATATTTTTCAACAAGTGTAATCAGCTTGCTAATGTTAATTGTTGCCTTAATATTTTGGATGTTTTGCATGTTATTTTTACTGTAGGCAATACAATATTCTCCGGCAACAAATGTGCGTTGTATTCCAAGATCGCGTGAAACAAATTCAAACATTGTTTTGAGATTGGGGTCGACGATATAACTTACGGATAATATTTGTAGTAGCTTGGTTAATTCAATGCAGTCAAGACTGCATTCTTGTGAATCACTGGGATTTATCTTTAACGCGTAGTTTTCCAGTTTAAGTTTTTCCATAAAAAAAACATCGAGCATTTTAATAAAATATGCGTCTTGTTCTGTGTTATTTGTGTTTAAAATTTTAATGTTTATATGGTCAAGTTCTTGAGCGTAAGCATAAACTTTAAGTAGTTTTGGAGCTTCATGAGTCGCAGCCTCAGTCGTTGCAAATTCAAGTTCCGGAGTATTTGGTTCGCGAGTCTTTATTTCAGAAAAATTATATAATGCCAGATGCTTTTTGATCTGGTCCAGAACAAAGTTATGCAATTTCATAAAATTGGTATTAATGAGCAATCCAGAGAACAAATTGTAAGAAAATATTTACAATAAAACCTGCAGTTATGCTTGGAATTATAAGATAAAACATCTGCTTTATTCTTCCAAGCTCGTCAGAATCATAACTTTTAAAAATTATCATGGGTATTAAAAAGTCCCAAAGATAAAATAAAACTATGCCGGAACAAATAATTTTCAATGTTAAAGGAACGCAATAAAATGCGATCATTACCCCAATGAATTTATGTAAGACAATGCTGCTTTTGAACTCTTTAAGTGCCAGATAAATGGATATTAGGCATAGAAGAACTACCCCAAGCCAGATTGAATGAAAGATATATGGAAATTTGCTATATAAAAATTGTAAAATATATAAAAATGGAATGGCTAACAGTGCCGAAATTATACCACCAAAAAACCAGTTACCAAGTGAATCAAGTGTTGCGATTTTGATAAAATAATTTTTTATTTTTTCAATCATGATTCTTCCGTAATTCTTTAAGTAATACTCCCAAAACTCCGATTACTACAAAAACATCTGCAATATTAAATGTCGGCCAGTGCCAAATCCCCATGTGTATGTCTAGAAAGTCTATAACAAAACCATGGGTGAGTCTGTCAATAACATTTGAAATTGCGCCTCCAATTATGAAGCTTTCAAAATGAATTGAAATTTTATTCAAGTGTTGAATTACGGCATAAAGCGCAAATGCAAGAATTACTATTGAAATTATAGATGTCAAAATATAAAATCCAAAATTTGACTGAAAATTAAACAAACCCCAGCTGACTCCACGATTTGCAGATAATGATAAATTACACCATCCATTGAGTGGTAAATCTGTGTTCAAATTTGTCAGAGCCCAACGTTTTGTTGCTTGATCAGCTGTGATAATTGTTGAAATTAAGAATAAATATAAAACAAAAGACGAACTTCTATTCATAATGTTTATCTCGAATTTAAAGGACTATTTAAATGTCTTAATACACTAGGATCTAAGTTTTGCTCCAAATGATTCAACTGCTTTAATTGCCTGTTGCATTGTGTTATCAATATCTTCTTTTTCTAATGTTTTATCAAAATGTTCAAGCCAAATTCTAAATGTTTGAGATCTGGCATCTATCCATTCGGCTTTTTCAAAAAAGTCGATTAATTCAACTTTTTTAACAAGAGCGTTTACTTTTTCTAGCTTATCTTCAACAAATTTAGTTGTTAAAGTTAGCGGGACAAGAATGCTTAAGTCAAAATAAGTTTCCTGAAATCTTGAAAATGCAGAGTAACGTTTTACTTTTATTTCAGGATTTAAAAGCCAGTCTCCGTCAATTTCAAAAATAAATGCCGAATTTTGTTCATGAATTTTAAGTTTGCTTAAAAAAACCGGATCGGCGTTGCCCGCAACCCCAATTTTTTTGCCATCATAGAGTATATTTGCGGTCTGATATTCTCGATACCAATCTTTTTCAGGTTTATCAATTTTTTGCCATTCAAGCTTTTTAACATTAACTCCGAGCGTCAAAAATAGATCAATTATATGTTGTTTGTATTTGTAAAAATCTATTGCTCCGAATTTTTCAAAAAATACCCCGGCAAGTGATTTGTATTCAAGGGCTTTATCCTTTTCCAGTTTCCAGACACGTGCAAATTCAAAAAAAGCGAGCTTGTCATGATGAACATTGTTAGTTTTTATGTTTTTAAGAAGACCCGGAATCAGTGATGAAACTAAACGAAAGTTATTTTGTGAAACCGGATTAACAACTTTGACAGTGTCCGACTCATTCAAATTTATTTCTGTCAAAAAATCTTCATCGAAGAAGACATAATTTTGTTGTTCAGACATTTTAGCACCACTTGAGAGATAATCCTTGATGGTGCGCAATCTTGTTTGAGGTCTAATGTCATAAGGTTTTCTGATGAAAACAGGAAGCTCAAGAGGGATTTTATTAAGACCATAACAGCGTACTACCTCTTCAAGAATATCTTCTTTTATTTTGATATCTTTGCTTCCGCGATAAGTAGGAATTTTAATGTCATAGAGTATTGAAGCGGGTGTTTTTTTTACTGAAACGGTAAAACCTAGCTTTACAAGAGGTGTTGTAACGTCACTTTCTTTTAAGTTAATTCCTGAGCGTTTTTCTAAAAAATCATGACTTAATTCAATTACATTTTCTGTGACAGGATGCCCAACGGAAATTATTTCTGTTGCATACTCAGCTTTTATTTCGCACTCATCCAATAATTTCAAAAATCTTTGCGTTGCTTGGATTGTCTGGTTTGGATCAAGTGTCTTTTCAAATCTTGCAGAAGAATCTGTACGTGTTTTATGTCTCAATGCACTGCGTCGTACAGCTCCGGCATCAAACGTTGCCGATTCAAATAAAATAGAGGTTGTTGAGTGGCTTATGGAGCTACTCATTCCACCCCTAACTCCGGCCAAGCACATTGCATTTTTATTATCTGCAATGACCATATCTTGATTGATAAGTTCGATACTGTTTCCGTCTAAAAGCTCAATTTTCTCGCCATTTTTAGCCGGTCTAATAATGACCTTTTTGTCTGTGATTTTTTCTGTGTCATAAGCATGCACAGGCTGTGCCAATTCTTGTGCAATATAGTTTGTCAGATCGATTATTCCGTTAATTGGTCGCTGGCCTATTTTGAGTAATCGGCTTGCAATAAAAATATTGGATGGTTTATTTTCAACTGATTTAAAATAAAGACCTGTAAATCTTTTGCAGCTTTCCGGTGAATTATTTTCGATTGTAATTGGGTTAGTCTGTGTTGCTCTACTTTTACCATCAAAGCATTGCACAGGGATATCTTTTAGGAATTCAGATTGCTCTTTAAATGGCAGATCCATCATCATTGCTATTTCTCGTGCAAAACCAGCATGTCCCCACATATCAGGTCTATGTGTTATTGATTTATTATCAATTTCAAGAATGATATCTTCAGATTCAAATTTGTTACGCCAATTTCCGGACAAGTCTTGCTCTTTTACATCAAATGCAGGAAGTAACCCATCTTTTTCCATCCCAAAATCAACCAAATTTGCCCAATAAAAAGAGCTATCAACTTTTTTGATCATGAATATTGGATTTGCGATATGTGCGAACATCCCATCGGTTTCGTCTTGGCGTCGAGCAAGTTCGATCTCTTTTTTTAGCTCGGGGACTAGTAGTTTTGTTTTCCCGTTAGAGTGTTCAACAACTTTTCCAATAAAGAAGTTTTGCAAGTCATATTTTAGCTTATGGAAACCTTCAATTTCGGCCGTTGTGGTATTAAATTTTGAAAAAATTTGATTGATATCTTGTTTTTTCCAGTCTGCATCAATGTGATCAAATATCCATGCAAGAGAGAGTTTCATAGAATCAGCCCATATTTAAAATAAAACTTGGAAAATTGCCTCTTAAAACATTCAAAAGATGCCTGATATTGCAAAATTCGTCAATGTTTGTGCAAAGTTTGTGTAAATTTTTAAGTTATGGGAATCAAAAAAGGGCGCCTTGTAAGACGCCCCAAAAATAAATTAAAATTAATTTCAAAAATTTTATCTAATTATCAAGCTTGCAATCGCTTGTCCATAGTTAAAAACTAGGCTTGCAATAAGTGCTGTAAATACAACAGATTTTATATACCTGAATCCAAACGCTTTGCTTGCAATATTAGCCAAACATAAGACTATCAGTGCTGGGTATAAAACAACAATTATTGGTTCAACAAAATTCATAATTCCTTCAAATCCAAGATTTGACATTGCAAATGTGATAACTGTTGTTATTAAAAGAGCATAAGGATAACGAATTTTAGATTTTGTAAGTTCGTGAGCCAAATAATCAGCAAAAACTGTTGTCAAAGCAATTGCTGTTGTTAAGCATGTTATTGCAACGGTTGCATTGGCAAGAATTCCGGCGCCGTGTCCAAGAATTTTTGTTGTCAAAGCGCTTAAAATTTGATCTCTTCCAATTCCATGGATATGTGGCCCATACATGGCCGCAATTGTACAAAAACCAAGGTAAACAACTCCTAGTAGTCCACCACCAATAAGACTTGATTTTATACCATAAACAATCAGGTCTCTTGGTGACGTTTTGCCTTCTTCGGCTAACATCTTTTTTAGGGCTGTGTAAATTAACATTGAAAAGAAGAGTGCACAGATGAGATCCATCGTGAAGTATCCATCATTGAATCCACGCATAAAGCTTTGACTTGAGGTAAATGTTGTTGGTTCAATCATAAATGGAGCTGCCAATCCAACAGCTATTACCGAAAGAAGAAGCGTTAATTTTACGGGACCAAGATATTTTCCAAGTAGCCCGACAATTCTATTTTTATTTTGTGTGACTAAAAACACAAAAATGGATGCAATCAGGCTGTATGTAAAAAGCGAAACATTTGGTAAATGCCATTGAATTGCAGAGTATGAAAGCACTATGCAACGAGCTATGCATCCAAACGGGCCTAACAAAATCATGCAGATAAGAGCAATCAAATTTGCGGGAATTGTCCCCATTGTCGACAAGAATTTTTTATAATCACCTTCAAAAAGCATTACGGAAATTAAACCAAGCAATGGAACAAAGATCGCCGTAATAAAAAAGCCTAGGATTGCATAAAATACCATATTACCCATGTCTCGGCCAAGGCTGAGAGGAAATACGATGTTACCTGCCCCAAAAAACATTGTGAATGTGGCAAGGCCTAGGGTGAAAACTGTACTTTTCTTACTCATAAAAACCCTTTGTGGTTATGAAACGATTGATCCCCCTGATCTCACTTAAAAAACATTAATTACAGATAGTTTACAGAACTGACGGTTAAAGTCCATTTAGGCCTGTTTTTTAGGATAAAAGCCCAGTTTTTAGCGATTACGAAAGGCTTTTTATAGCTTCGCTATTGTTGACATATAGAAAATATATTTATATAATCATACTT
>AMWB02062413.1_pt1 | contig 14538 bp, 14 predicted proteins | sample 200311 | NCBI WGS metagenome assembly AMWB02 (sample SAMN02737377, study PRJNA173069) | bioreactor metagenome | biome: anode biofilm in microbial fuel cells | place: USA: California | collected 2010-12-16 | reverse complement strand
GTACTGCGCCAGTCGGACCGCAAAAGAGCACTAGAAATGGCCGAAGAACTTAAGAACAGGGTGATCGACGGTTCTTTTAGCATGGGACAGATGGCTGAGAGAATAAAGTAATACTTTGCAGATTAGCTTAATGAACGAGTTTGATCCATATTTTAGTTCATATCTTTTTGCCTTAGACCAATTCTTTTTATGGTTCTATGAGGTCAAAACATCTTTATAGTTTAGGTTCAATCAGAATTGATTGGCTACGATATGGATCTGACACTGTTCACTGCTATTGATATAATTTTTGGTTTGTCGATACTTATTCTGCTACTGTTCCATAAGGTTAAATTATCGCCTGTACTTGGTTTCCTTGTTACGGGAATTGTGGCAGGCCCTCATGTCCTTGGTATAATCCGTGAAGTGGAGCAGGTAGAGGTACTTTCAGAGATAGGGATAATTCTGTTGTTGTTCACGATAGGGGTTGAGATGTCCATCAAAGAGCTCTGGGACATCAAAAGATTCGTGCTGGTGGGCGGTGGTCTGCAGGTGATCATCACTACAGCACTGGTCTACTATATTTCCCTTTATATGGGTTACAGTCCTAATACTGCTCTTTTCCTCGGATTCCTGGTATCCCTAAGCAGTACTGCTATAGTACTGAAACTGTTTCAGGAAAAGGGGGAAACATACACCACTTATGGCAAGATCTCCCTTGGAATACTAATATTCCAGGATATCGTTATTGTTCCCATGATCCTCCTCACGCCCATACTGGCAGGCGTTCCCTCCACTTCAGGAGACAGTTCTGTCACCTTCCTTTTGAAAGGGCTTGGTATCATGCTGTTTGTAATTGTCAGTGCGAGATGGATAATGCCTGCACTGCTCTTCAGGATCGCTAAAACCAAGAACAGAGAACTATTTCTCCTGGCCATCATATTCACGGTGTTCGGTACGGCGTGGCTGACCTCCAAAGCAGGATTATCGCTGGCTCTCGGGGCGTTCCTTGCGGGTCTGATTATATCCGAGTCCGAGTACAGTCATCAGGCCGTCGGCAACATGATGCCTTTTAAGGATGTTTTTATAACCTTCTTTTTCATATCCATCGGAATGTTGATGGATGTCAGTTTTTTCCTGGAGAATATATTTATCCTTCTGGCATTGGCTGCAGGTGTAATACTTGTAAAATCTATGGCATCGGGGCTTGTTACCTTCCTTTTAGGTTATCCTCTGAGAACCACGATCATAACGGGGATGACACTGGCTCAGGTGGGAGAGTTCTCGTTCGTTCTCTCGAGTTTCGGAAGGTCTTATGGGCTGCTCGATGAAGGTCTTTATCAGGCTTTTCTAGCTGTTTCCATAGTCACTATGGCAGCTACACCCTTTGTGATGACTTTCTCACACAGCTTCTCTCGTATGCTACTTAACAAGACTAAGAATCCTGTATTGATCAACGGTCTGTATGCAAAGAGCATGGGTATATACTCAACTAATACGGTATCCATAGAAGAAGAAGAGGAATTGCACGATCATCTTATTATCGTAGGTTATGGGTTCAACGGAAAGACAGTTTCTAATGCTGCAAAGACTGCAGGCATACCTTATGTCATCATAGAAACAAATCCCGAAACCGTGCGTAATGAAAGAAAAAAGGGAGAAAGGATCTACTATGGGGATGCAACTCATGAAGTTGTTCTTGATTCTGCTAACATAAAGTCTGCCAGGGTACTTGTAGTCGGCATCTCTGATTTCATAGCCACAAGGGCAATAACTGATGTTGCAAGAAGGATGAATCCGAAGATCTATATTATCACAAGGACACGATATATGAGCGAGATCAAAACCCTCAGCCAGCTGGGTGCAGATGAGGTTATTCCCGAGGAGTATGAAACATCGGTGGAGATATTCAGTCGTCTTCTTAAAAAGTACCTTGTACCAGAAGAGGATATTTACGCATTCACAAGGGAGATACGCGCAAACGGTTATTCCATGTTGAGAAAGCATTCCATTGAAGCTAAAAAGGATACCTTCAGCCTGAAAGATGATCTCCCGGGACTGGATGTGACCTCTTTTAAGATAAAGGAAGGTAGTTTCATTCACGGGAGCACTCTGAAAGATGTGGATCTGAGGAACATTCATGGTGCAACAGTACTGGCCATCCGCAGAGGTGAACAGATCATTGAGAACCCCACAGGCGACACACAGCTTCTATCAGGCGATATGCTCATCGTGCTTGGCAAACCGGAGAAACTGTGCCAGCTAAGAAGTTTTCTTGGAGGAGATATTGGTGCTTCTCCTTCCGAAAGTTGTCCATATGAAGGAGCATAAGATCTGTCCTGCTTCAATAATATATGCAGGATCTAAATTGAAAAGATAGTAGGATCCCAGTAAACGGATCTTTACTATTTTCTTCTTTCTTTTTTCATATGGTGGTTATACTTCTTGTCAGCTTTATCTACTAGTTCTACAGATACGGATTCAACCAATAGGTATATTATATATAAATCTTAACTCTTTATTGGGGAATTAATTATGAGCGTAAATATAAGATCGATACTCATAGCCACTGATGGATCTGACAATGTAAAAAATGCTGTGAACTGGGGTGTAGGATTGGCGAAAGCCAACGGTGCCAAGGTCAAAGCCCTTTATGTTGTACCTCCTGCAGGTGTAGCTGTTGCTATGCGTGGTGAGATGTGGGCAAAGGCGCTGGAGGGCCACCTAAAGGAAGAAGGTGGGAAGGCTACTGCATATGTGGTGGATATAGGCAATAAGGAAGGGGTTGAAGTAGAATGTGTGATCATTGATGGTAAACCCCCTGCCGATGGAATAGTTGATTATGCCACCGAGAACGATATAGACCTCATAGTGATGGGAACATTGGGACTCACAGGACTCACTCATATTCTTCTTGGAAGCGTTGCAGAGAACGTGGTGAGACATTCAAAAAGGCCGGTACTGGTCATTCCATAAATAAGTTTAAAGTTTGTTTTTGGACCTTCTTAACACAGGGGTCCTTGTATTATCCTCGCTCAGAGGAGGATAATATTTCCTTTTCTCTAAAATTTATGATTATATTCTACTTTGATCTCAATTTAAAGACTAAATAGAATATACTTTTAACACAAGATCTACTATAGTCTTATCAACCAAAGTTATATTCAAAGTAAGGCTATAAAATTAAAAAAGGTTATTACAGTTTACATGAAAAATATTGGAATATATAGGTGATAAAAGATGCTCAACAGTGAATTAGAACATTTCATCCAGGAAGACCTTGGTCCTTATGACCTTTCATGTATCCTTGTTCCAGAACGAGAAGTCGAAGCCATCATCTTCAGTAAGGAGGAATGCACTCTTGCGGGCATTGATGTTGCAATGTCTATTTTCAGGTACTTTGGCCTGCAGGCAACAACACCACATCGTGATGGTGATCAAATACCGGCAGGAGAAACTATCTTCTTTCTGAAAGGAAGTTCTGTATCGATGTTAAGAGCAGAGAGGCTCTCTTTGAACTTCCTGGGTCATCTCAGTGGCATTGCCACTATGACCAATAAATGTGTACAGATCGTGCGAGAGTTCTCCGATGCACGGGTTGCCTGCACCCGCAAGACAATACCTGGTATGCGCAGCCTGGAAAAACAGGCTGTGATGGCAGGAGGCGGTGACACTCACAGGTTCGGTCTGTCGGACTGTATCATGCTTAAGGATAACCACATCAAGCTAATGGGATTTGAAGCAGCCATCAAGGAAGCCAAAAAAAGGGCGAGTTTCACTCAGAAGATAGAGGTGGAGGTGGAGAGCATGGAAGAGGCTTTGTTGGTGGCTGGTCTGGAAGTGGATATCATCATGCTTGATAACATGGGTCCCGGTGAAGTCTTGAGAACAGTGCAGGCACTGAAAAAAGCAGGTTTAAAAGAACATGTTGTCATAGAAGTATCTGGTAATATCAACATCGGAAATCTTGAAGAATATGCTAAGACGGGCGTTGATGTTATTTCCATGGGTTCGCTCATCCACGCTGCAAGATGGATAGATGTAAGTATGGAGTTCTCAGTGTAAGTGATGTCATTGTGGGGGCAGAATAGTCAGGTGGATGGCAGGATATTTGAGTATGGAAATGCTTGAAGTCTGGCATGGAATATACTACAGGTAATATTGGCAGGATCTTCTTCCTGCGTGTTGATCATGGTGAAGACCTGATAGAGGCATTGCAAATAATTTCAAAGAAAGAGAACATAAGATCTGCTTTTTTCTTCCTTCTGGGTGCCATTTCACAGGCCGAGCTTGTTGCAGGTCCCAAGGAGGCCAGTGTGCCACCTGTTCCTATATGGGTCAAAATAGAAACCCCTCATGAGATCATAGGTATTGGTAATGTTTTTTATGAAGGTGATGATCCCAGGGTACATCTGCACTGCAGCATAGGGAGGGATGAAATTGCCAGGACAGGCTGTCTGAGGAACCAGAGTAAGGCTTTCATGGTAAATGAAGTGTGTATCCTGGAAATATCGGGAATGGTTGCAACACGAAGAAATGATGGTCTGAAAGGTTATTCGCCAGTTACATTTGGAAAAACATCCGACTAAATGGACTTTGCGCTCAGGCTCCTCTAAGATCTTTTAAATGCCTGAGAGTTTCTTCCATTTCTTTGTTTTTTTGCCGGATATCTTCTTCAAAAGTTTCAATTATTTCCCTAAGGGGAACTATAAGTTTATAGTACTTGACCGGCCTGCCTTTATCAGAGTTCTTTTTCTCATTGCGCTCTTCTATCCATCCTCTCTCGCGCAAAGGCCTCATGGCAACACTTACTTCGGGCTGCCTCATTCCGGATGCTTGTTCGATATCTTGAGAAGTGATCTCTTTCCCGCAGGAAAGGCAAGCGATAGAAATAGCTTCTGTTCTGCCGACTCCAAGGTTTTGCAATAATTCGATGATCTCTTTGCTTTGCTCATCCAGGATATCAGCGCTTCCTATTTTCATATAAGGATAATAATACTTATACATTTATATAATTTGTGGAAAACAGATCCCGCACTTTCTTACTTTCTTACTTCCAAAGGAAACACTAAGAATAAACAATATATACACTAATCACCTTCTATGGGTTAGAACATGGAGGTGGAACAGGATGGTTTACATTGCTGATGAACGTAAGTACAAGATTGAAAAAGTGCATGCTAGAGAGATCCTTGATTCACGGGGCAATCCCACGGTCGAAGTGGACGTGTATACTGGATGTGGTTTTGGACGTGCCAGTGTTCCTTCGGGTGCTTCCACCGGTACCCATGAGGCTATTGAGCTAAGGGATAATGAGGCAGACCGCTATAGAGGAAAAGGTGTCCTCGATGCAGTGGACAACGTGAACACCACTCTTGAAGGTGACCTTGTGGGAATGGATGTCCGCCACCAGCGAGGCATTGATGCTCTTATGATAGCCATGGACGGCACCGATAACAAGATGACGTTAGGTGCTAATGCTATTCTGGGTGTTTCAATGGCAGTTGCAAAGGCAGCTGCAGATTCTTTGAACATTCCTCTGTACAGGTATCTTGGAGGCACGAATGCACATACTCTTCCTGTTCCCACAATGAACGTCATAAATGGCGGTAAACATGCAGGCAATGAACTTGCTATTCAGGAGTTCATGATACAGCCAAAGGGATCTGATAGTTATGCAGAAGCTCTGAGGATGGGAGCTGAAACATATCACGCCCTGCGCAAGGTGCTTGAAGATAAATATGGTGCCTCAGCAACTAACGTTGGATATGAAGGAGGGTATGCTCCACCATTGTCCATGACCACGGATGCCCTTGATGCCCTGATGAGCGCAATAGAAGAAGCAGGATATACAGAATCAGATATCACTATTGGTATCGATGCTGCAGCTTCAGAGTTCTTTGATGGGGAAACATATTCCATTGATGGCAAGTTACTGGATGCGGGTGAACTCACTGACCTGTATCTGGAATTGATCGACAGCTATCCGATCATCTACATAGAGGACCCTTTCCATGAGGAAGCTTTCGAGGATTTTGCAAATCTGACTTCTGAGGCGTGGGAGACCCTTATTGTGGGTGATGATCTGTTCGTGACCAATACCAATCGCCTTGCTAAAGGTATCGAGATGTGCGCTGCCAGCGCTTTGCTGTTGAAAGTGAACCAGATCGGCACCATCTCTGAAGCATTCGATGCTGCGATGCTTGCAAACCGCAATGGATATGCTGTAGTGGTCAGTCATCGCTCTGCAGAGACCGAAGATACTACCATTTCGGATATCTCTGTGGCTATTGGGGCAGATCTCATCAAGACGGGAGCTCCTGCACGCAGCGAGCGTACTGCAAAATATAACCAGTTGCTAAGGATCGAGGAAGACCTTGGGGATATTGCCAGATACGTGCAGCTGTAATTTTTCTCGTTCATCTTTTTCCTTTTTTTGAGTTTCATTTTTCGATGGCACAGGTGAGCTGTTGATAGAACTAACACAACTTCTCTATTTTATTGCTGTCTCTGTAGCCCTCACTTTACTTCCTGGCCCGGATATTCTTTTTGTTCTTTCCATCAGCATTTCCCAGGGGAAAAAGGCCGGGATTGCAACGGCATCCGGGCTGTGCACCGGATTGCTGTTCCACACTACTGCCGCAGCGCTAGGCATATCTGCTCTTGTATACAGTTCTGCAATTGCATTTACGATTGTAAAATATGCAGGTGCCTTTTATCTCATCTACCTGGCTTTCAAGGCGCTAAAGGAAACCGGAACTTTCTTTTCATCCTTCGAGGTAAAAGAAACTGATGTGCCTCTTCTTTATAAAAGAGGCATTGTAATGAACCTCCTGAATCCGAAGGTTTCACTTTTTTTCCTTGCGTTCCTTCCCCAGTTCGTAATTGCAGGTTCTGGAAGTATTCCTCTGCAAATGATATTTCTGGGAATCGTGTTTCTTGTCCAGGCGTTGTTTATCTTTTTCCTGGTATCAATATTTGCAGGGTTCATTGGGTCCAGGATAATGGGAATACCAAATGCCGGAAAATATGTTAACTGGGCTAAAGCTGGCATATTTTCAATAATAGGAGTTGAACTGGCTCTTTCCGGTCGATGATCCACGATAAAGCAGATCATTTTTCTCTTTGTCTACGAAGCTGTATTTCTTGGTGCGCCGGGTGTGGTGTTTTGTGCGCAGTAAACTTTTTTAATTATAATGTTCAATACCTTGCATGAAGGTTGTGATCGAGACCCCAAAACACAGTTTTTTTAAATACAACAGGTCAGGAGATCACTACATAAAAGTATTTTTCTCCCCGATCCCGACCATATTTAACTATGGATATATAGAGGGTATAAAAGGCCCCGATGGGATGGAAGTGGATGCTGTTGTCCTGGGTCCGCGCATGGCCCAGGGCACGGTGATGGAGTTCTCCAGTTGTCAGGGAGTGGTAAGGTTCATGGACGATTCAGTGAAGGATGATAAGTATATATTCTATATAAGTGGTTATCGTTCTCCATACATGTTGTCCTTTTATTTTAAAATCTATGCCCTCTTTAAAACATTTGTATATCTAATATCGGAACAACGGATCTCTCAATGTAAGTTCCTTGGTATAGAAGAGGTAAGCAGTGATATAAGTTGATCCCAACACTAAAAGGTTCTATGTATTAGCTATAAATTTCTGAAGCACAATCAAAATTTAATTGTGGAGAGTTTTGCAGTGTCAAGACTTGTGGTCTTAGTAAAGTAGATATACATACCTAAAGATATCTTCATAATAGTGTTTCTTTTAATCCATTGCAATATTGCTTGTAAATGATTTCTAATTCGATCTTACATGTATTAAGTGATGCAAATGAACAGTGTAATCGACGATTGCAAGAATGCAGAACTTAACTGTATTTGTAAGATATCGGAGATAATAGCAAGCACTAAGGATTTTCGAGATGTGGTGTGTCAGGTATTAGATATATTACCTGATGGTTTTCAGTTTCCTTCGATCGCTTGTATCAGGATAATGATAAACGGTAAAAAATTCAAAACCTCTCATTTCAAGATCACTCCCTGGAAGCTTTCCTGTTCATGTACCTGTTCAGATTCAGAAGTTGTATCTGTTGAAGTTTTTTATCTGGAGGAACGCCCGGCGGTATATGAAGGTCCCTTTCTTTCAGGAGAGAAAACTATGCTTTTCTCAGTCTGCAACAGTTTGAAAAGCTTGTATGAAAAAGAAGTGATCTTGAGGGACTATCGTGAAAGTGAGGAAAAATGCAAAGTTTTCATGGAGAATGCCCTTGATGGAATGATGGTGCTGGATTTCAAAGGGAAGATCTTGCTATACAACATGGCTTTAGCCAGGATGTTTGAAGTCGATGACCCCGAGTCATCCATAGACTACAGTATTCTTGACTATCTATGCGAAGAATACAAACTTAAGGCTATAAAAGACCAGCTGAATGTGATGAGGGGTAAAGGCGGCTATCTCAGCACATATAAGGTACGTTCAAGAAAAGGGCGTGAATTCTGGGTGGAAGGTCTGGGGACGAAGATCATCTATAAAGGTAGCATAGCTAACATAGTTGTTATCCGTGATATCACTGAGAGAATAGTTGCAGAAGAAAAATTGAAAGTTTATCGCCAAAGCATAAATAAACTTGTGCAGGAGCGCACTATAGATATCTCTTCAGCAAATGAAAAATTAAAAGAAGACATGAAAATATGGCAGCACATTAACCATATTCTGGTTTTTGAAAAAAATAAGCTTTCAGAATATCTTGGGAACATTGGAGTGATGGTAGTAGTACTTGGCCAAGATGGGCACGTATCTTTCATAAACAAGAAAGGTTGTGAACTTCTTGGTTACAATGAGCATGGGATAGTTGGCCAGGATTGGACAGCAGTTTTCGTTCATGAGAATTTTCGGGATTATGCAAGGAATGTGCTCCTAAAGTGTCTTAGCGGCAATTGTGTGGGAAGATCTGAAAATCCTGTTCTCACATATGATGGCAGTAACAGGTTGATATCATGGACAAATGTTCCTCTGGTAGATGAAAAACAGAATGTTATCGGAGTGATCAGCACTGGAGAGGATGTTACAGATCTTAGACAGTCACAGGAAGAACTTTATCAGTATGTTGATGATCTTAAAAACAGCAACGAATTCAAGGTCCTTTTTATTGATATTTTGCGGCATGATCTGCTAAACCCCGCCACCATTATCAAAGGCTATTCCGAGCTTCTGCTGGAAAGGATAAATACAGATGAGGAAAAAGTCATTGTTGAGAAAATTTACGATCAAAACGAGAATCTCATACAGATCATTAATACTGCTTCGAAGTTAGGCAGACTTGAAAGCACTGATATGATAAGTTTTGAGGAGTTTGATCTGCTTGATTTGCTGAGAAAAGTTTCCAGTGGTTTTTCGCCCCTGCTGGAAGAAAAAGGCATGACAGTAGAGTATCCTGCAGAGGGCATTTATCCGGCTGATGTGAACCCTCTGATAGAAGAAGCCTTTTCTAATCTGATATCAAATGCCATTAAGTTCAGTCCCGATGGAGGTCGGCTTGTTTTAGGTATAGAGGACGAAGATACTTCATGGAAGGTAATGTTCACTGACTTTGGTATGGGTATCAGTGATGAGAACAAGGATGCCATATTCAGAAGATTTAAACAGGTTTCCACTGAAGGAACTAAAGGAAGCGGGCTGGGCCTTGCTATCGTAAAGAAAATAATAGAACTTCATCATGGTGAAGTTGGTGTATATGATAATCCTTCGGGGTCAGGTGCTGTTTTCTGGATAAAGGTGAATAAAACACATTCTTTTTAATATGAGGCTACTTCATCCCCGTCCGGTAGGGTATATTCCCGATCATCATTTGTAGGTTTCATTCAATTGAAAAAGATACTTTGATCGTGTATATAAGACACAAATGTATGGGGTGAGTATCATTGGACGCAAATAGAAAAGACAAAAGTATTAAAAGCATCATCTTAGAACTGAAGTTTCTCTCAAACCCATCTGCCCTGAAGGGCATGGCAAGTTTTGGCATCACTCCCGGCAAAGCCTATGGTGTTGCTATTCCTGAACTTCGGAGAATAGCGAAGAGTATCGGAAAAGACCATGAGATCGCAGCCAGTTTGTGGGCTTATGGATATCGGGAAACCCAGATCCTTGCAAGCATGGTGGATGATGTGCGATATGTCACCGAAGAGCAGATGGAACAATGGGTAAGCGAATTCGACTATTGGGAGATCTGCGACCAATGCTGTATGAATCTCTTTGAGGATATGCCATGTGCCTATGACAAAGCGGCAGAGTGGAGCCACAGTGAAGAAGAGTTCGTAAAAAGAGCAGGTTTTGTATTGATGGCACGCCTTGCCGTGAGCGATAAGAAAGCCTCAGATGAACGTTTTATTGTTTTTTTCCCGATGATCAAGGAAGGTGCATTGGATAAACGCAACTTCGTGAAAAAGGCTGTCAACTGGGCCCTGCGCCAGATAGGCAAGCGTGATCTTTCGCTGAACGCCCGGGCGATAGAACTGGCAGAGGAATTGCAGCAAACAGATAGTATCAGTGCCAGGTGGGTGGCGGCAGATGCCATAAGGGAACTTACAGGCGAAAAAGTGCAGCAGAAGCTGCTATCTACAAAGGCAAAGTGAGTTTTATATTTACTCATGCCTCAATGCATCCAACGGTCTCATCTGAGCAGCTTTCCATGCAGGATAAACCCCGCCTGCAACACCCGTCATTATGCCGAACACAATACCCAGTATGATGTAAGCCATGCTTGATGGTGCAAACAGGTAAGATGCCTGCTTCATTATAAGCACAGTTATCAGGAATCCGCCTCCGAAACTCAATATTCCTCCTATGAGGCTTGCAGCCGTTCCCAGAAACAGTGCTTCCAGCAGGAACATCTTGAGCACATCTTTTCTTGAAGCTCCCACTGCTTTCATTATGCCTATCTCCCGCGTGCGCTCCATGGTGGACATGAGCATTACATTGAGGATGCTCACCCCTGCCACAAGCAGGGAAATGGAGCTTATTCCCATCAGGAACAGGGAAATGTATCTGGAGATCTCATCAATGCTTGAAAGGATCGTATTGGTGGCAAGTACGAACACCTCTTCGTCTTTCTTGTTGAGCCTTTCCTCAAGATCCTCTTTGACCGTATCTATCTCGTTGATGTCCTCAACCTGGATTATGGCATAACTATAACCTTCATCCGTATCCTCATAGATCCTTGTGAACATCTGAACATCAATAAAAACAGCACTGTCAGCACTGATATCAAAGCCCATCCCGCGTTCTTTCAGGATGCCTATTACTCTGAACTTTGTATCTTCTATAGTTATCTTTCCGCCAATATTGACTTCGAGATCCTCTGCAAGCTGTGATCCTATCACACAATCAGAAGACCCGCGTTTGTACATACGGCCTGCTTCTATCGGCGCAAGACCGGGCAGATCATCGCTTTCGATACCATATACGCTTGCGTAGGTTTCCTCGTTCTTGTATTCAGCCATTGAAGCGCTGGAATAGATAGGTATCAGGTTCTCTATACCTGCAACTTTCTGCATCTTCTCTACTTGCTTCTCAGTTATAGTCTCCTCTCCGAACCCAGGATATACCAGAAGCTCGTTACCCACATCTCCCAGGGAATCGGATACTGACAACTTCAGGCTGTTTCCCAGTATCCCCATGGACGAAATTGCAATGACTCCGATGATTATTCCCACAGCTGCAAGGACGGTGCGTGCCATGTGCCTCTTGAGGTTCCTTTTTGCTAGTTCAGCGTACATATTACCTTTGAAATACCTATTCTGAAGCTTCAACGATCTCACCGTCCCTGAGAACTATGTTAGTGTTCGCATATGCTGCTATTTTTGGATCGTGTGTGACAACTATGATGGTAGTTCCATGTAAGTTGAGCTCGCTGAGAAGATCCATTACGCTTTTTCCGGTCTTTGTATCTAGATTTCCTGTAGGCTCGTCTGCCAAAAGGATAGGCGGGGAATTTGCCAGTGCCCTGGCGATGGCAACTCTTTGCTGCTGACCTCCTGAAAGCTCACTGGGTTTGTGTTCGGCAAACTCTGCGTCAAGGTTTGCTCGTCTCAAGAATTCCATTGCCCTTCTCCGGCGCTCTTGTTCCGGGATCCCGCTGAATATCATAGGCATTTCAACATTCTCCACGGCAGTGAGAGTAGGTATCAAATTGAACTGCTGGAATATGAAACCAATATTGTTCCTGCGTATTTCTGTAAGCTGGTCATCATTAAGAAGAGAAAGATCTGTGCCATTGATCTTTACGGTGCCTTCCGTGGGCTGATCAAGGCAACCAATGAGATTGAGCATTGTGGATTTTCCTGAACCGGAAGATCCCATAATGGTCACAAAGTCTCCTCTTTCGATCGAAAGATCGACACCGTTAAGAGCGTGTATTTGGCTTGCTCCAAGATGATAGATCTTCTTCACATCAGTGAGCTGGACTATAGGACCTTGCATACATGCCCCGTTCATTCTGATATCTTCCGTTTCTTCCATGAATATGCTATAACGCCCAGCACTGCAATAGATATGACAGCAACAAGAACGATCATAACGAATCGTGTTCCTCCACTATTGCTGGGAGCAGGCAGCGTTCCTTTGTGGAGTACAATGTCCTCATTTATGTATGCATAGGCATTGTTAGTATTTCTGAACTCAATTAGCAAGGGTATTTTTTCTACATTGTTTCCCTGTGTGGACGCAGACAGCTCAAAACTGCTGAAATCATCACTTTCCAGGGTGCCTACAAAATATTTTTCATACGGTTGTACAGGTGTGATGTTTTCCGTTTCCGTCACTGAGATCATGACATTCTTTGCATCGGTTGTTCCAAAATTGTTTATATCTCCTGTGATGCTATATGTATTTCCTATTCTTTCTACCTCTAAGGCTGACAGTATAAGCGCATACTGATCCACCACTTCAACGTTGTAGTTCGTACCGGATGAGATATGCGGGTTGTCTCCATTGAAATATGTAGCAGAGAATTGCATCTCTTTGTTGCCATTCTTGGATGTCATGGAGTTCAGGGTGAACGTTGCTGTGGATTTATTTCCCTCATTGATGGTACCTACAAAGACATTAGCCGGAAAGAACGTAATATCATTTCCTTCCGGAGTGACAATAACACCTGTAATGTCATTGGGTCTTAAGTTCACGACTTCCACATTCACAGTTGAATATTCTTTCATGAGGGTAGGAGGCATATCGGATACAATTATCTTCAGATCCCTGTCATCAACTTTTACCGGTATCCTGTAGTTGAGGTTGTACATGTCGCTGCCTCCCACAACTTCCAGTTCCAGGAAGTGCATACCATTGGCAGCACTCTCGTTTGCCTTTATGTTGAAAGTGAGCCGGATGTAATCTCCAGGTCCCAGTAACCCAACGTCTGTCTGTCTTCCATCCAGGATCTTAATTCCCTTGTTACCCTTAAGGGTTGCACTTGCTATGTAGGCATTCATATCGAATGTTTCGTCATCCTCCTGGACGTATACCTCACCTGAAGCCATGTTCCTGAGTTCCACAGTTACTGTACCCGTATCTCCTGGCATGAATACTCCAGGTTCGACCGCATAGTTCACTGTGATAGTGGGACGGATCTCGGTATCGGCACTTGCATAAGGCAAGAACATGGTCAGTAAAATAAAGAAAAATATGATCGTTCTCATGATATCATTTTCGTTTTTCATGTTAACTTAGTGCCTGAAGTAACGTATAGATCATATAGATCAAGTACAATCCTATTGGCACTCCCACTGTGATAAGAGCATTCTTAACTGTAAGGTTTCTGGCATGCATCATGGCGAATACCCATATGTTCGCACTCCACAAGGTCAGGAGTATTCCGATGACAGTGGAAGCCATTATGTAAGGGTCAGAGAACATGGCTTTTTCAAGAAGAGCGGGATCTTGCACGGAAAGATCGAGTGAAGAATAAGCTTTGCTTGTCAATACAAGGCTTAACACGGATCCCAGGATCGAAGGCAGGAACCCATAGGCAACAAACTCACAGACCCTCTTGAAAGTTCCCTGTCCACTCAAAACCAATGAGATGCCATAAAATATGCCACTGTATACCAACCACATAATGAACACGGATATGATGGCAAATATTGCTCCTATGGCAGCACCTATCTGTGCAACGGATGCCATATCGCTTGGCAGGTTTCCTATCAGCTTGCTTGCTATTATGTAAGCACTGATAGCCGATATTACGGCCATTGCCCCAATGATCATCAGTGGTTGCTTGAAATCTGGATCCTCTTTAATTTTATTCTCAAAGAATTCTCGAGGATTTGTAAGAACCTGCATCATAATTTAGCCTCTTGTACAAATAATTATTGTAACATACGTAAATATGACTATGACTTATTATAACTTTCGTTTTTATATTTTACGGTTGGCCTATTGCCTGATACAATGTATAGAGCATATATATCAGGTATAGTCCAATTGGTATTCCTACGGTGATCATGGCATTCTTGATACTAAGGCTCCTTGAGTGGATCATAGCGAAAACCCATATAT
>AMWB02020746.1_pt1 | contig 14538 bp, 10 predicted proteins | sample 200311 | NCBI WGS metagenome assembly AMWB02 (sample SAMN02737377, study PRJNA173069) | bioreactor metagenome | biome: anode biofilm in microbial fuel cells | place: USA: California | collected 2010-12-16 | reverse complement strand
AAGGGGAAAATGTAGATTTCCCTTCACTTTTTCTGATTATAACGGATTTGGGGGACCCGTCCGTAAGAATTCCGGAATTCCGGGGACACCTTACGTAATTGCCGTTCGGTAGAAAGAATGCGATTCGGGGTCTGGCCATGCTAACAACTTGAAATAAAATTAAATTTGATTTAATATCCCATCCATATCCTATATAGGAGATTGGGGTCAGAGTAACAATTATTACACCTTGACTCTCCCTATGAAACTGTCTAAAATTTGTCCCATGAACAATGAAAACACCAGCAGCATGAACGATGTGAGCAATCCCCATGACAAGCTCTTCCGGGAGACATGGAGCAACCTTGAAAATGCCAGGAGTTTTCTGCATCACTACCTGCCGCACCATGTATTGCGCCTGATGGATCTTGACACCCTTGAAATCAGCAAGGACAGCTTTGTGGAAAAGGAGCTGTCGGATTACTATTCAGATATGCTTTACAAGGTGATGTTGTCGGGAAATCCCGGTTTTGTCCATGTGCTGTTTGAGCATAAGAGCTATTATGATAAGCATGTCCATCTCCAGATCCTGGAATACATGGTGAAGATATGGCGCCTTTTTATAAAGCAGAAGAAGAAAAAAGAAGCTCTGCCCATTGTGATCCCGCTTTTGATCTGCCATGGCAAGAGGTCCTGGCCTGAAGATAAAGTCCGGTTATCTTCGTTTTTGTCAGGTCCTGTGGATGAGCTGTCAGGCTATATCCCTGATTTTGGCTTTCACCTCCATGATCTGACCCGTTTCACAGATAAAGATATAAAAGGAACGGTTATGGCAAGGGTGGTGCTGTTGCTTTTCAAGCATGTGTTTGACCCGGATTTGCAGAAAAAATTGCCGGCCATATTGTCGCTCATGAAGAGCTTGATGGAAAAGGAGACCGGGCTTCAATATCTTGAAACAGTGCTGCGGTATCTGTTTAATACAATGGATGACATATCCGCTGAAGCAATCAGGGAAGTTGCCGAGCAGGCGCTTTCCGCAAAGGAAGGAGCGTATATCATGACACTTGCCGAAAGACTTCGTAAAGAAGGGGAAATCAGGGGTAAGCTTGAAGGCAAACTTGAAGGGTTGACGGATGCCATTGAACTGGGGATGATCCTTAAATTCCCGGATCAGGTTGACCAAGTCATGGCAGAGGTAAAAAAAATCAAGGATCTTGATACCCTCATAAAAATTAAGGAAGCCATTAAAACGGCAAAGGATGTTTCTGAAATTTTATAAGGGGAGATGTGAATTCCAGGGACACCAGGAGATTGGCAGGGCGAATTCGGGTAGAGTAGAGCACTGATTCGGCCGGTTTCTTCAGCCCTTTTTATATTCGAGACGTCTTCCCGCACGCGGCTAATAGGTGTTCCAAAGGCCTTGCATCCTCAGTGCTCCCTCATCAAACCGTGCATACGGTTCTCCCGTACACGGCTTTCCGATGTTCTTCATTGTAAGGCTTGCGCCCTTTTCCACTTTGCGTAAGTTGGGATTCTATACTGTTGATGGGGTAACCCCTTGATTGTTACCCTTGATTTGCCAGATTCGGGGTTGAGCTATGCTAACCACTTGAAATAAATTTAAATTTGATTTAATATGCCCTCCATATCAAGGCTATAATTGATTTTTTAGAGTCAGAAACACTGATTTAAAAGGCAAGCAATTTGGATAGAGCTAAACGACATTATATCCCAGGTCAGATTTGGCATATCACCCATGAATGCCATAAACGCGAATTTTTGCTGAAATTTTCAAAAGACCGTCATAGATGGACTCAATGGCTTTTTGAAGCCAAGCACCGATACGGGTTAACTATATTAAACGATGTTGTAACTTTAAATTATCATCATCATGTTCTTCTTCTCACTCCCGCACGGGAACAGCCCACAGCAAACCATTTTCAATGATAGCAATTGTCAATCCTATAAGGCAAATATTAAGGAAAAACATAGATGGCGACCCTGACAGGAGAAAATCTTTTAAATTCCATCATTGAAACGACTGGCGTTGAGATTAACGTCCTTGTCTTCAATACTTTGTCTGCGAAACTACAGCAGATGATTGATAATCGAACTTACAGTAAACTGGCTGCCGCCATCGCCATGAGCGGTTTCAGTACTGCTATAAATGATGTCACGACGATCGGCGAATTAAGCAGTACTGTTGAAACAAATGCAGCGCTCATTGAAGCAACATCTCATGATACCAACAATGACGATGCCGATCTAATGACAGCAGCCCAGGGCAAAAGTATCACAATTCCGGATATAGACTATGATAATCTGTTATCCCTTGATAATTATATCATAGCGGCTTTGTATGAAGGCGACAGCTGGCTGAATTTCCAGGATTCCTCTGATCCCATTACCTACAGCTTCAATGAAACCTTACCGCCGGAGTATATCGATTCGGGCGATACAAGCGGCTGGCAACCGCTGACGTCCATTGTGCGGAATGTGGCAGATGAGGTGATCTCCACCACCGACTGGATTATTCTGCCTGATATTGAAAACGTTTCCATCAGTGGCCAGATACGGTTCAATATGGTGGAAACCGATGCAGGTACCGCTGCTTATGCCTATTTTCCGGGTTCCGGTGTGGGCGGCGATATCTTTCTGGGCCTTGATATCGGTACGGACACAGAAAGCGGAAATATAGAACCTTACGGCGCCGGCCGAAGCACTATTGTCCATGAGCTGGGTCATGCCCTGGGATTGGCCCATCCGTTCGAAGGAGCATCCATATTGCCTGTCGGTGAAGACCACAGCGCCAATACAGTGATGTCTTATACGGATTTGCGGCCGTGGGTGCCGCAATTTTCAGGAACCCTTACCGGATCAGGCAGCGAGGCGAGTGTTGCATATCACATGGTGACACCGGATCAATTTATGCTCTATGACATCGCGGCGCTCCAGGCGGTTTACGGCCCTGACACGAATTACCGGCCATCCGATACGACATATACTTTTGGATATGCGCCTTTTTATACCACCATCTTGGATGCAGGCGGGGATGATGTTCTGGATTTCAGCGGTACTGGATACTATAACGTGATAGATCTGACTCCCGGCACCCACAGTGATATCAATTTTAGGGATATTGATACTCAGATTGTCGACCAGCAGGCCGTGTACCAAAGCCAGTTGGGCACCAGGTATTACGACGACTGGGTGGCAGATGTATTCACCGGCCAAAGCGCCAATATTTACACAGGAGAAAACGCCCTGAGCATTGCCTGGGGAACTATCATCGAAAATGTGATCGGTGGTCCTGCGGGCAACCGAATTACTGACAATGCCCAGGACAATTCTCTGACGGGCAGTACAGCCGATGACCTCTTCTATCTGGGGGCGGGCGGTTTTGATACGGTTGTGGGCGGCGGCGGATATGATCTGGTGGTGCTGGAACAATACATCATGGATCAGGTGGAATTGGGGTTTTTCGAGGATTCTGTGCTCCTGGTCGGAGATGACTTTTCCGTCCAGATGCAAGGGATTGCCGGGATTCAGTTTGCAGATCGGCTATACACAATAGTGTGAACGCGCAGGGCTCACTTTCCGAATCCTTTACGCTATGGTGGCGTAGTTTTTTTATGACGTTGTATCGTTTCGGTAAATATTTTCATATACTGTTTTGAAACGGCAGGTAAATAATAGTAAGAAGCCATTTCGAGGGCTTTTTTCCCCAACGCGGTCCTTTGGGCATCATCCCCAAGGAGCGCCAAAGCCGAATTGGCCCATTCCTGGGGGTCATTACTGTTGATCAAAATTCCGTTCACATTATGATCTATAATTTCATTGACGTAGCATCGGTTTGAAGCAATTACCGTACAGCCTCTGATCAAAAGTTCTAAAAGCCCCCAGTTGCCACTGCCGTATTGTACCGGATATAAAAACAGGTCAATTTTGTGGAGGAGATCAGAATATTCCGGGTAAGGCAATTTACCGGTCAGGGTGAAGTGCTTCCGGTTCAATTTATGGGTTTTAAATAAGTGGTCAATAAAAGTGATTGGATTCCCTTTTCCATATTCTTTTTCGAGGAAGACCCCTTCATAGCCATATGTTGTTGCCTCTGGATTACCAATAACTACAAAGTGAATTTTTTGATTGGATCTGCTCAGGTGTTCGGCCGTTTTAATGAAGACTTCCAACCCTTTAGCCGAACTGAGGTCCCTGGCTGCAAAACCGATTGTTTTCACGCCTTTCGGCAGTTGGATATTGGCCGGTTCCCGCTGGGCAATTTTATCGAGATCAAATCCTTCAAACTGGACCACTATACTGGATTGAAGTTTTCTGGGAAACATTTTTTTCGCATGTTCACTGGGCACGATGGTTTGTTGGCTTTTCATCACCTGATAATAGGAGAGCATCTGCATGTTTTTGTCAGTCAGCCGTTGTGCCTCCGTGGGTGGATATTTTGCGTCCCAGCCGTGGTCGGCGTAGGATGGAAACTCGATGTAAGTAATGATGGGAATGTCAAATTCGTCAAAAATCAGATGCGGCGATGCCCAGGAGCCATGGGCAACGATTATGTCTATCCTAAGAAAATTGATTATTTTTTTTAGCCCCCGAAATAACCCTGCGCTAACTTTCCCTGCCCGTTCTACTTTACCGGAATAATAACAACTGTTGGGAGCCATCATATTCCCTACCGGCATTAGCGGTATAAGATTTCTATACCGATGCTTGTTGCGTGCTATATTGCCGGGGGTTGTCATATAATAGGCGTTTGCGGTTCCCGTGGTGTTCAAATACTCACACAAATCACTGAACTGGGCAGGGCAAACTGCATGAACAAATAAAATATTGGGTTTCATGGAGCTTTCTTTTTTTCGTTTCCCTTATTTTTGTACCGGGGCAATGAATTTTGAAAAGTTCGACAATGAATCATTCACTTCATAGACCATTTTCATGGTACCGTTTTTCACATATTCCGCAAGGGTCTTATCATCCATTGTATGCAATTTTTTCATATCAATACCTTTAAACCCTTGAATGCTTTTTTCCGCCTGATTGACACGATACTTATAAGCCCGGTCAACAATCAGTCCCTGTGTATCAAGCGATTTAAACAGCGCTTGGGCCAGTGCAATCTCTTTTTGATACACTTCCAGGGATTTTAAAATTTTTTGGACAAATTCGGTTAATTCGCCGTCAGCTGTGAAAAGAGGGTCTCCCATGCCTGATTTAAAATGCTCGGCTTGAGGGTCAATGCACAAGGCAAGCTTTTCTTCCTGATTCTGGATGGCAGCCAGCGTGAACGGATATAACCTGAAATACGCCGGTATATAGGGAACTTTCCAGTTTCCCTTGTCGTCTATAAAATTATTTTTACCCGGCTCAAGGGAAAGCAGAGCCTGGGGCAGAGTCGGGTTGCCCTTTAAAAAAACAATGGGATAGTAAAGAGAGGCTTTCCGCAATTCTGACAACGAAAGCTTAACGGAAGAAATATTTGCGGCAAATGAAAATGAAGTAATCTTGGAAAGTCTTAAATCTTTATGCCGTGAGTGAGTCAGGGCCTCAATATGTTTATTCATAATTTATAACACCTTATTTTAATGATAGTTATCAGCCAACTGCGCGAAGTTTTCTATCATATAAAAACCGTAATGACAAGGGCTCTGTTCTAAAACCCGATCCTTGGGCGGCACGATATTTAAGCTTTGAGCAGAGGTGTGGTACGATATTTAACTTGACAAAGGCGAAAGATTTATTCTAGAATTCGGTAATCCTAAAAAGTTTGCTCAGCCCGTGTTAACCCAAATGACTCAAATGTCGTTAACTCATTACACTCCAATAGGACTTAAGGGGGTAAAAAACGTATGAATTTTTTTTCTTGGACCTTACGAATAATTGCCGGATCATTTCTGATGGTCTGGCTGCCTGTGTTTAGTTTTGCATTTACACCTGGTGCATTTATCGTTTCACCTGCGGAAGTCGACCTGGGTACGGTGCGGGTGCTTCCCGGTTCTTCAGGCGGACCCTACGCCTTCACTATTTCCGTTGTCGGCGGACCTGTACCAGATGCTTCAGTGGAAGTTGTAGATCCGGATACGGGTGAAACTACAACTTCAGATTCGGATGAAGAGGCCGTCTTTACGGCCTCCTGCGATGCGACCTGGTTGACCATAGAACCTGCGGAGGGCACTGCCCCCGGAAGTATAACGGCAACTGCCACAATCAGCGAAACCATGGGATCCGGTTTATGGACCGCCAATGTAACCATTTTGTCCGGGCTTGATCCTGCCACCGAACGGGTAACGATTCCGGTGACGATTAATGTGATCCGAAGCATAGGGGATTTGCTGACCGTTTCCCCCACCAAACTGGATCTGCAGATGACGGATCAAAATACGTCCCAGCAAACCTTTCCCGTTACCATTGCCAATGCCGATCCCAACAAATCAACCGGTTACCTCTGGAGTGCCCGGACAGATGTCGGCTGGCTGGTCTTATCTGATGATGAGGGATCGGGCGATACAACGATTTCCCTTCGGGTGGACCCGGGCGCTATTTACTTGAACACTGACACCGATAATGACGGTGTTCCGGATGCAGCCGTCGGCATCATCACCTTTCGTTCAAGCCTGAATGTTGAAGCCGTGACCCTGACCGTTAATGCGACCATCCTCTCTTCTGCTGAACCTGCGGTTTCGCCCTCCCAGCTCTATTGGACGGTTGAGAAAAGTACCGCTGACACCGCTTTGAGCTTTTCGGCCCAGCGGCTGCAGGTTTTTGGATTTGAATCCGGGTGGACGGCAGCCAGTGATATGGGGTTTGTTTCTGCCGAACTTTATAATGCTGCAGGCGATTCGGGGACGGTGATCATCACGGATCCCTATGGCTGGGTGGAGGTGACCCCGAACGCCGAAATTCTTTCCGCCATGGATTACGGCACCTACATCGGCTATATCACGGTTTCCGACCTGGATAAAGAAGTTCAGTTTCAAATTCCCATCACCATCAACATTCGAGAACCCGGGGACGCGGTGTCTCTGCCGGTCGTGGATTTTACAAGCTCCTACAGCCAGATGGAAGCGGCTGAATCAAGTCTTATCAATGTCCAGATTCCCGTTCCCGAGGACATTGCGCACTATCCGACTGCCGCGACCTGCCAGGCGGCAGGGGGGGCTTGGATTGATCCGAACAACACTCTCCTGGACAGCCTGGATGCGTACTGCAGTCTGAATGAACGTGCCTATGTGCTGCTGGAGCGTCGGGACATGGAGCCCGGAATGGTATACGCAATGACAAAAACCGGCACATTGGCCCTGGCCTATGAGAACGGCATCAAAGTTTCCGGGGCGGATGACCTCTCCTATGCGGACGGGCCGGTTTCATATATCCCCGTTGGCCCGCTTCAGATGATCGGCAGCTACGGCACAGTGGTGGTCAGTCTGAGAATCGGAAACAACCTGTCATCTGCCGTGGAAATTCAACGTCTGCTGATCAGCCTCCAGACCCTGGAAGGCCAATGGACAGTGACCGAGGCCTACAAGGGCTCCTATTATGTGTACGATTTCGCTCCGTTAACCGTTGAGCGGATTATTGACGGTCAACCCGGCTATACCGCCTCGTGGGAGAATATGCCGGTTAGCGTCTCTTTCGGTGACGGGAGTAACTGGTTATATCAATTGTCTTTTGAGCAAGAAGGGGGAATTTATTATACATATCAAATACAACGCCTCTCCGGCAGCCAGATGTCGGGACAATGGCGATACACCTGGCGAGGAACATCCTCTGATTGGGAGACCTTTGAGGCCCAACGGCCACTATGGCAACTTACTTTTCCCTGAAAGTGCTGAAGGTGTCGGCTTGAATGAGTTCACAATGCCATATTTATCTTTGATTTAGGAGTGCGTAATGAAAATAGTATGGGGCGGGATAATAACCTTATTGGCAGCGGCATTATTTGCCTCCTGCGGCACCACGAAAGTCGATTCGATTCACCCGATGGTTCAAACGGCATCTTTCGGGGAGGGAAAAAAGATTGTGATTCTGCCCTTTGCCGATTATACCCCGTCCGATTCTCCCATGGGATATTGGCACCGGAATGTGCTGATAATGGAGTCGCTCCAGGACGAAATCCTTCGATATGGGTATATGCCGGTTGTTAATGAAGATGTGATATCCTATTTGACGGATAAAAAGATCATTAACCAGGAGAAAATGACCAGAAAGCCGTCATCCGCAGATTCCATGCTTAAAGCCGAACTTGCAAAAGAGTGGTCCGATGAGATGAAGGTTGAAATTGCAACTGTTTTGCTGTCAAACGCGAAAAAGAGAAACGCGGAATATAGCCGCGATATGGCATCGGAATATAAAACAATTGCCCTGGATGCCGGGGTTATCAGGGATATCGGCCGGACATTTGATGCGGATTATATTGTCAGGGGACGGATCATGGTGTTTAAGACCGGCCGGGAAGATAGTTTTAATCCGCTTCAAACCGGCGTGCTTCCATTTTTTTTCAATTTCGGAAGCCGCACCGCCTTTGGTATCGCCGAGTCTGAAAATTATGAGATGATCGATAAAATGGCCATTGGCGGGTTGCTGGGTGCGGCTATTGCGCCAAGCGGCTGGCCTATTGAAGAGTCTTCAGCCGATACGGTGCTTTCCGACGCCCACCCCCGTTTTGACGGGGGCCTGTCTGCTATAAGCGGTACCAGTTACGCAGAATGGAATACGGCGATCTGGGGCGTTGCCGGGGCTGCTGTGGCCCATCTGGCCCATAAGGGCGGCCGTGTTGACAACGCGGTGGTCCAGCTCAGGATGATTGTTCAGGACACAAGAACCGGTGGTATCGTGTGGACCAACCGCTCAGAGGTTAAAACAATGACCGAGAGCGTTTTCAGTAAAAAAGATGCGGATACGTTGATGAGCCATGCGATTCAGCAGGTATGCGAGCGCCTTGTGGATAGTTTTGCCGCCACGGAGAATAATCGGCGTATTGTCCGCATAAATGATGACGGGACCCTTTATGTTACCCCCTACGGTGGGCTGCATAAATATCCGAATTGACAGCACGGGTACCATTTATGTGGATTCTCCGGCCAGGACAATTAAAAACCGAACACAGCTTGATCCGGTTTCAAGCGCCGGAAGTACTGAACGATAATTTGTTTACGAGCAAGGGGATTTGAGAAAATCCCCTTGCTTTTTGTCGATTCCTTCGAGTAGATCAGTCAATGGTTTGACGATATAAGTCGTACACTTCCTGCTTTGCAGCTTCCACTGTTGCCGCATCTTCGGTGATATCGTAAAGATAAAAATTGCTGGCACTCAGCCCCAGATTGGCATGGTACAGGCCGACTTCGGCCTTGTTCTCCATGATGATCAGGTCGGTGCCGGCGGCCCCGTTTTTCACCGCTTCGATCATGACATACCTTGGCACCCCGTTGGCAAGTGCCTGCACCCAGTAAACAAGGCCTGCCTGGAGCGGGTCCCTGTTGAAAAGATTGTTAAAGATGGCCTGGACAAACTCGGTATCCGTATTTTCCTCCGGATAGAGTGTCTGGGTTTCAGGCTGGTGGAAAAAACTTTCGGCAATCATCTCAATGGTAAAGGATGAATTGGTCCAGTATTCAAGCCCGGCATCGGCAGGAGCCCTGTTAAAGGTGGCCACATAAAGTTTGGCCACCTGGGTTCTTTTTGAATTTGTTACATCAGCACCGTCACAATCCTGATCAATACCGTCCTGCCGGGTTTCCGCCGCCCCGGGATGGATGGTGTCATCATTGTCATTGCAGTCCCAATCGTTGATAACATAGCCGGAGGGCCGGTTGGCCGTCGTATAAGGCGAATAGGTATCCCCGTATCCGTCACCGTCCCAGTCCAGGTAATAGGTGATATCCGGCGTTTCGTATATGGCGGCAACCCCTGCGATATCATCCTCCTGGGGAAGATAGATATCCCCGGCATAGGATGCCATGATCGAGTCAATCCCACTGTTCTCATGGTTCAGGCCAAGGGCATGTCCGAGTTCATGTATGGCAATTCTGGTAAAATCGTTGGATGAATAGGACCATGGGCCGGAATAAACATCCCAGTGTTGATTGGCGTTAAATACAATGTCGGTTTCAGTAATGGTATCCCCGACATACCAGATATGGGTGACTGCAAGGGTGTTTTTCCCCCAGGCGTCACCGCAGTCCGAAGCGGCGAACTTGACCCCGTTTCTTTCATCGTATGCCCTGCAAGGATCCGAGTAGGTGTCCTTGACAATATAATATTGAAACACCGTGTCAACGCTCCATTGGTACATGGCCGTTTCAAAGGCTTCATTCCACAGGCCGTCTCCGCCCGGAATATCGACGTAAAAGGTGGTCGAAGCTGTAGGCCAGCTGTAGTCTGCCAGTTCATAGGCTCCGGCATTTGACGTTATTCGCGTTGCAAGAAACAACAAAAGGATAAGGCCGAAGACCTTGTGTGATGTCAGGTTATTGATTGATTTCATTTAATCTCTTCCTTAATGCCTGTTTAAACTCATTCAAGGGCAGTCCTTTTGCATCTTTTCGGTTTTGTTCAACCGTTACACCAGTTGCCGTCCCGGTGCTTAGCGCTTTAACGGTTGTTCTCCCATTTGTCTGCTGCACGCTTTCTGCGTCAAGGGAGAGTCCCGTTACCGGCTGGTTTTTTGCGGTCATCATCCTGTCCGTACCGGTATCGTCGGCTGTTACGATAAAGTGTCCTTGGCTCCAGCCGTACAAGGGATGAACCTGGTTTCTGTCAAGGGATTCCACAAAGTAAACACCCCGTTCCCCGTCCCGGGGGATTTGAATATCGCTGACAGCCATGGTCAGATTGCCCACGGTTCCACCGAGAAATCTTAAGGTAATGGTTGGTTCCGGGTATTCCCCTTTAATGATTTCTTGGATTTCGAAGGTGACAAAGGTATGGATTCGTTTGGAGTCGGTCTGCCTGGATTCCACAGATAAGACCCGACCCTCAAATACAAATTCGGATTCGGTAAGCATTTCATCCATGGTTGTTTTTAAGACGCTTGCCCCATGCCCTGTTGAAAAGAGCAATGAACTTGTGAGGAGCAGGATGAGTATCGTCAGCAGGTGTTGTTTGTTTGGTTTCATGCTGTTCCCTCCGGCTTTGCACAGATTGTGAATCTTAATTTTTTGAGGTAATTATTTATTATACAACCTGGTTATTGACATATCAATAACATAGGAAGTAGTTTAACAGAGTACGAAAAAAGGCTTTTATTCCGAGAAGAAAAATATAGAGGAGATTCTCCATGATTGAAAAAAATGCTGTGTCATCCAGTTTGATTGAACTCTATATCGGAACGTTTAACCGCTCGCCGGCGCAAGCCGGATTGGCTTACTGGGTCGATGCCGTCAGTGTTGACGGTTGGACCATTGAGGATGTTGCCGCCTCATTTTTTGACCAGACGGAAACCATTGAAATATATCCGGAATCCATGCCCACGGCAACATTCATTGATACCATATTTAATAATGTGCTGGGCAGAAGCCCTGAAAATGAAGGATTGACGTACTGGACAGCAGCCCTTGAGACAGGCGCCATATCCCGGAACAATTTTATTCTTGCCATTATTAACGGTGCCAAAAGCGGGGGAACGGACACCGATAAGGCGCTGCTGCAGGCTAAACATGATGTCGGACAATACTTTGCCATTGATTTGGAACTGAAGGATCTCTCTTTGGCCAAGCGGATCATGGCGGATGTCACCGATACGCTTGAGAGCGTTAACCGGGCAAAAAGTACGCTGGATCTTTTCAGTGCGGCGGCTTCTGATTTGAATTATGTGGAGCTGGATGACAATGATAATACAGTGGTGCTTGGAGATACTGATGACTGGATCTATGCCTTGGGCGGCAATGATACCCTTCGGGCCGGTGAAGGTGAAAAGTGGATACACGCAGGTGATGGGGATGATTATATTTATGGCGGTGAAGATGACTCGACCTTCCATGGCGGCACAGGCAGAGATACCATGTATGGCAATGATGGTGATGATGTCATATACGGAGATGCCGGCAATGATTTGATCCATGGTGATGATGATGACGACCTACTGTATGGTGATGATGATGATGATTATCTGTACGGTGATGCCGGAGATGATACATTGTACGGCGGCGACGGGGATGATGTGCTCAACGGCGGTGAAGGTGCTGATACGTTATATGGCAATGCCGGAGATGACATCATTAATGGAGATGAGGGAGAGAGCCTCATTGACGGTGGGACGGGGAAGGATATCCTTTATGGCGGCAGCGGCAACGACAAGATTTATGGCGGAGAAGGTAATGATAGCGCTTATGGGCGTGACGGAGATGACCTCATTGACGGATTGGACGGCGACGACACCCTATACGGAGGGAGCGGCGCTGACTCCCTGTTCGGCAACAGCGGCGCTGACTTTATTTCAGGTGGAGCCGGAGATGATACGTTATTGGGGGAATATGACAAGGACAGCCTTCAAGGGGGTGCGGGCAGTGATTCCCTCAGTGGTGGTGCAGAAAGTGATCAATTTATTTTCCAGACAGGAGACAGCAATTTACTCGGATATGACAGTGTAATTGATTTTGCACTTGAAGATTATCTGGTTTTAGTCGAGATGGGGGATACGGTGGTTAATGATACGGCCATAGATGTTACATTTGCCTCGACATTAAGTGCTGCCGCAGATCTTGCCGCCACCGGAGACGGCAGTGTGAATGCCCTGGTTTCGTGGTTTGTTTTTGATGATGATACCTATGTGGTGCAGGATATGAATGCTGCCGACACGTTCACAAACGACACGGATTTAATCATAAAATTGCAGGGTGTCGTGGATTTGGATGACACATTAAGTGATGTTGTCATTTTATGAAAAACTTGCGTTGAAGCCTGATGGTTGATATATAGACCCACCTTTACCTCGGCAGTTGCCGGGTCGATATCTTTTCTTTTCATTGGTTAAGGGTTTTTAAAGATAATAATTTTACAGGTGATATATTATTTAGGGTAGGTGATGAAGACCGCTGTTATATTTGGGGTTTCAGGCCAGGATGGCGCTTTTTTATCCCGGCTGCTGCTGGAAAAACAATACCGGGTGATCGGGGTCTGTCGAAATACCGGGAACGCTTTTCTAAATAATCTTGATCTGCTGAATATCAGGCACAGGATTGAGTTGATTCCCTCCTCAATCGGCCATTTTGACCCTGTGAAGCAGATTGTTCAAGAATATAAACCTGATGAGATTTACAATCTGGCCGGGCAGAGTTCGGTCTCCCGCTCTTTTGAGGAACCCGTAGCTACCTTTGAGGGAATCAGCATGGGTACATTGAATCTCCTTGAAACGGTCCGGACACTTAATTTGCCTGTAAAATTGTATAATGCCGGATCGGGTGACTGTTTTGGAAATATAAAGGGTCAGGCCGCCACCGAGGAAACCCGGTTTAACCCTGCCAGTCCCTATGGGGTCGCCAAGGCTTGCGCATTCTGGCAGGTGGGAGCTTATCGTGATGCCTATGGTATTTTTGCCTGTACAGGACTTTTGTTCAATCATGAATCCCACCTGAGACCTGCACAGTTTGTCACACAAAAGATTGTGAAAACCGCCTGCCGCATTGCCCAGGGCAAATGCAGCGAACTGATTTTAGGTAATATCGGCATTGAACGGGACTGGGGCTGGGCACCGGAATATGTGGTGGCCATGTGGAAAATGCTCCAGCAGGAAACGCCGGACGATTATATTATTGCCACGGGCACGACCATAAGCCTGGAAGATTTTATCCGTGCCGTTTTTCAACGGCTTAATCTGGACTGGAAGAAATATGTTACAACGGATCACAGGTTTTTACGGCCTTCTGATATTGCGACCATCCGTGCCAATCCCCAAAAGGCCGAAGACCGCTTGGGATGGAAAGCCAAATTCACCGGATATGATGTGGCAAGGATGATGGTTGAAGCCGAACTGAACATCGAAGGGAACCAATTAGGATTATAAATGAAAAAAGCGTTAATTACCGGTATTACCGGACAGGACGGGGCTTATCTGACTGAATTTTTGATCGGCAAAGGATATGAGGTTCACGGCATAAAAAGGCGTGCCTCCTCTTTCAATACCCACAGGATTGATCATCTTTACCAGGATCAACACTTAAAAAACAGGCGGCTCATACTCCATTACGGGGACATGACCGATTCTTCCAATCTGATTAAGCTGGTGCAGCAGATTCAGCCCGATGAGGTATACAACCTTGCAGCCCAGTCCCATGTGGCGGTTTCTTTTGAGGCGCCCGAGTATACTGCCGACACCGATGCCGTTGGGACCCTGCGCATGCTTGAAGCCCTTAAAATAGTTGGTCTTCATGAAAATTGCCGGTTTTATCAGGCATCCACCTCAGAACTTTACGGAAAGGTGCAACAGTTCCCCCAGACCGAAAGCACCCCGTTTTATCCCAGATCACCCTATGCCGTGGCAAAACTGTATGCCTACTGGATTGTGGTCAATTACAGGGAAGCCTACGGCATGTATGCCTGCAACGGCATCCT
>AMWB02000980.1_pt1 | contig 14553 bp, 1 predicted proteins | sample 200311 | NCBI WGS metagenome assembly AMWB02 (sample SAMN02737377, study PRJNA173069) | bioreactor metagenome | biome: anode biofilm in microbial fuel cells | place: USA: California | collected 2010-12-16 | reverse complement strand
GGCGAGTTGATAACGCCACCCGGGTTCAGCGTAATCGTCATGGTCGAAGTGTTCCCGATACCGGCCGGAATCGAGACCGGACCAGTGGTGGAGATGTTGACCGCGTTCGGGCTGGCCGGCGAGGTCTGCACCTTCGTGATCGAGTTCACCGTCAACGTCGCGTTACCCACGTTCTCCATCGTCACGGTAATCGGCAGCTGCGCCCCGTGCTTGATGAATTCGGGGAACGAAATACCGGTCGGACGAATCGACAGAATCGGGTTCGGGACCGGGTCCACGCACGGCATCATGATCCACTTCACCGGGTTCAGCGTGAAGATCCCTTCCGGAACCACGATGTTGCCCGGGAACCGGTCATTGACGTACTGCATGTGGATGTACTTCTTGCCGGTGTAGCTCGGGAACACCGCCGTCTTGGCCGCCGTCGGCCAACCCAGCGTCCCGTACGTCGCATCCAGCGAATCCAGATCCATACCGAATTCGTTGATCGTCGGCCACCCGTCGGCGTCGCACGGGCCATTGCCGCCGACCGTATCGCAGTTCGGCGTGTAGCTGTTCGTCAGGTTACGCGCCTGATCCCAGGTCAACCCGTTCAGGTCGCTGGAAACCGACAACCAAATGTCGCCGTTGGCCGACGAGGTCGCATCCGCACCCGAAGAGGCGCAGTCGTCATCGACACCGGCCGGAATATTGTTGAACTGCACCCAGATGGCGTAGAACTTGCCGCCGCACTCACCGAAGTTGACGCGCGCCTGCTGCATCTGCCATGAACCACCACGGCAGTTGACCTGATCCCACTCCGCCGCCGCAACCGTGCTCAGCACGGACGGGAAGTTCTCGGACCAGTGCTGGATACGGCAATCAAAGCCGATCGTGCCGTCCGGATCATAGGCGTTCCCCGGCCACACACGGGCCGGCCACATCAGATGCAGCTTGTCGTCGGAAGCAAACAAAGCCGACACTTCCGCATAGGCGCGGAAACCGTCGACGTTCGGAGCATAGTTGGTCACGTTGACCTTCGTACCCCAGGTCGCGCCCATATCGGTCGACATTCTGTAGAAGACGTCGCAGTCGATCTGGTTCGGACCCTCGGTCAGGCCCTGGGGCGTGTCCATCGTCCAGGCGATGGCGACTTTCTGGCTCGTCCGCGAGCAGGCCACCAGCGGGGTGACACCGTTCAGCGCGCTATCGACCAGAATACCCGTCCAGGTACCGGCCCCTTTCAAACCGACCTTCCGGTAATAGGCAATCGCGCCCCATTCGACCGGGTCGCCCGCCTGATACGAAACCATGTGGGTTACGTAGGTGGAACCGTTCTTCTGATAGGCCAGCTTCGGCCAGATCAGCTGTGTCGTGGCGCCCAGCGAAATCCGCTCGGCCATGGTGTCCGGAATGACCGAGCCGCTGCCGAAGAAGCAGCTCATCGGTGAACCGTCGTAGAACACCTGCGAGCGGTAATTGCCGTCGCCATTGTGGCCGTGACCGGAAATCACCACCGCGCCATCAGACGGGTCGGCCATCACGTTCACATACACGCCGTATTCACCGGCACCCTGCACGCGGCAGCCGACGCCACCCGTGTTCGGATAGGCTCCGTTGACCGGATCCCATACCTGGTACGCGAACTGGGCGGCGTTGAAGTTGGCCGCCGGCAGGAACGCCGCGCCGAAGTGCGCGTACGGTCCGTTCGGAGCCGGCGCCGGACGCCAGTCGTTCATGCGACCCTGCGTCGAGTTGTGCTGCTGATCGCGATAGCTCTGGAACAGCACTTCACCCGGAGAAGCGGAGGGCTGAAGCGCCCCAAGGGAACTGACCGGCGACTCTTTGCCGGCCGGCCCGAAGGTATGCTCGTTCGTGCCCTGATGCGCCGTCGGCAGCGCATAAACCGACGTCCGCACAACACGCGGATCGACGTTCTTTACCGGGCGAGAACTCGCCTGCGCCATCACGGCGACCAGCGAGACCACGAGCACAGTGAGGATGAACAAAGTAGCAAGACGCTTTGTCATTCCTTTTTCCTTTCAGATTTTACCACTGTTGCGATTACGTAATAGTCACTCAATACAATACAATGTCCTATGGAAAGTGTGAATGTCCCGATCATCACCGGCCATCGCCGCGAGCGCCGGGGTGTGTGATACTCTCCTGCGAATCCACCTCCCTTCGTCCTTACATCGCCTGGACGGTTCTCACCGTGCAAACGTCCTTCACGAGTTCACCATCTTCCTCGACGGTCGCCCCAACCGTCGCCACTCTCACGCGTCGATATATGCTCTGCCAATGCACCGCTCCGCCATAAACAGCAATAGAGACAGTCCGGTCATGACAGTCTCTCACACGGTTCTGGTTAGCTGCGCTAATCGCCTGGAATTAGTCAGAAATTCGGCAAGACCAATCGCGCGGTCAAACAAACCTTCCAGCGGTGCTATCTTGCCGGTAATGTAGCGGTTAGGCCGAAAATTGTCAAGTGTTTTGAACTCAACAACGCCTGCTCACAGGGTCCCGGCACCAAAAAAAAGGCCGCCCCGAAAGGCGGCCTTGGTCTATGTGCCACAATGCGTTCCGTCGCAATTATTGCGGCGGCCGCGGACCCGCATAGTAGAGGAAGCTGACCATGTATGCGATGTCCGAAATATTCACGAATCCGTCCCCGTTCGTATCAGCCGCCTCGACCACTTCGGTCAGTGACTGGCTGCGGAACAGGTAAGCCGCCAGCAGCGCCAGGTCATTGACCGTGTACTTGCGATTGGCATCCAGGTCGCCCCGCAGGAACGCCACCACCCGCAAATGGGTCACCAGCGTGTCCGCACCGCCCGCCGGATCGATGGCGATAAACTGCACCTGATCGATCTGACCAACCGTCGCGATATCCGGCAGGTACGAGTACACCCCGCCGCCGTTCGTCGAATCGAAGAAGGAAGCTCCGGCCACTATCGGCGCGGCCGACAGCGTGATTAACCCGGCTTCGGGGTCGGTCGCATGAACATGAATCTGGGTCAGGCTGCTGACCGAGCAGTTGATCGTATCCCCCAGTACCGTCGTGAACGTCGGCAACTGGTTCCCCAGCTCCGTTACCGTAATCACGACTCTCTGCGTGTCAATGGCTCCCGACGGATCGGTGGCGGTGAACAGGACCGAATACACACCCGACTGACTAAACGAGGGAGCAAACGTGAACGTACCGTAATTCGGTATGATCGGGTTATACGATGCGTTCAGGGGCAAGGCGCCGACCGTAATGGTCGCTGTCGTACCATCCACGTCGGAGGCCCCGACATCGATACTCAGATTCGCCCCCTCCGGGATCGTAAACGGCCCCGCGTCAGGCAGGAAAGTCAGTTCCGGCGGCGCATTGCGGTTGCGCACCGTGATCTGCACGGGCGCCGTCGCCCGCGTCTCCAGCGCTGGATCCACCGCATCCCGGGCATAGAATCGGACATTGTAGAAGATGCCCGAAACCGATCCCTGCAGGTAGTTCGGCGTGAAGGTGAGCACGCCGACACCGTTTCCGGAATCGACAAACACCATGTTCGTCGCCAGCGTGTCCTGAGCGTCCAACACGGCGCGCAGAATCGGCATAGTCAGGTCCGCATCACTGGAGAACACCGTATAGCGAAGCGTATCCCCTTCGAAGATGGTCCGCCCACCGGTGGTAATGATGATCGGCGCCAGGTTGGAATCCACGATGTGGATGCTCACGATCTGGGAGTCGTACACGGCGGCATCGGCATCATCCACCGCGAAGAACGTGATTTCGTACGTGCCGGAGTCGAAGTTGGTCGGCACCCAGACAAATCCGCCCGCACCATTGCCGCTGTCGACGAACGTCGCCGAGCCGGGCAAGGGCAGCGAGGTGAGGAAGTTCGGAGGCGTGCCATCGATGTCGGTGGCGTGGACTCGGAAGGCCAGCGCCGTCATCTCGGTGGCCGTCTGGTCGTTGATCGGATCCAGCACCGGCGGCTGATTCCCCGCTTCCACCACGGTGAACTCCGCCACACCGGTGTCGCTCCGCACGCCGTCGCTGGCGATCACGCTGATCTGGTAAAGACCGGCCTGAACGTACGACGGGTTGAAGGTGATTGTCGCCAAACCCTGCCCGCTATCGGCAAAGGTCGCGTTCGCCGGCAAGGTGGCCGCGATCACGCTCATCGTAATGGCCCCGCCATCGGGATCGGACGCCCGCATCCGCCCCGTGGCTGTCAGCCCCTCTACGACCGAAACAATCGCCAGCGAGTCGAATACCGGCTGCTGGTTGCCGCCATCCTTGATCTGGATAAGGACCACTTCCTTGTCGATGGCCAGACCGTCCGTCGCCTTGAAGGTCACATACCAAAGCCGACTCGGCTGGCCGAGCGGAACAAAAGTGAACGGCGGCGTCCACGTGAAGGTCGCCGTATCCGTCCCGGCCGCCGTCAGGGTCGCGCCGGTCGGAAGATTGTCGGCCGAGAAGAGTACCGGTTGGGCATCCGGGTCGGAACCGGTTATCTGGAACGTCAACACCTGCCCTTCGGTCACGACCTTCGGTCCTATCGGGTTCAGCACCGGCGTGCTATTCTCCGTTTGGACTGATACGATGACCTGCAGAATCGTCGACAGCGGCGGAATTCCCGCGTCCACGCCCAGGAATAACAGCGTATCTGGCCCCAGCTGGGCAACGGTCGGGACGAACTGGAATGTCCCGGTGTTGTTTTGATTGTCCGTAAACTGCGAATTGACCGGCGGATTCGTCAGCGACAAAAACACCCGGGGATTCGCAGTCGGATCGGTCGAGTCGGCCGCCTGCACCGTAAACGTCAGCGTATCTCCGACCAGCACCGTGTACGGCCCGGCCGGCGTCCAGGTGGGCGGACGGTTCACGTCCGCAGTCGTAATGACCGCCAATTCCTGTCCGGTCTGCTGCGGCGTGCCGTAATCGGTCGCATAGAACCGCACCGTGTCCACACCGGCGTCGAAGTAATTCGGCGAATAGGTTAGGACACCCGTACCGTCGTGATTATCCACAAACGTGAAGTGAAGCAGGGTGGTGCTGACCGACAACGCCGGCGGTATCGTGCCGTCCGGATCGGTCGCCGTCACGTTCAACACCAATGTCCCGCCCTCGTTGATCGTGGTGTCCGGGATAGCCGTGATGGTCGGCGCCACGTTTCCGGCGTCAGTCACCGTGATCACCACGACTTCGGAATCGGCCAGCACGCCGTCCGATGCGATAAACGTCACGTTGTAACTGCCGGCCTGCGCGAAGCCCGGCGTGAAGGAGAAGTTGCCGGTTCCGTTCAGATTGTCGGTGAATGTCGCCCCGCTGGGCGCGTCCACCGCCGTGAGAACCGGAATGGTCCCGTCAAGGTCGGTGGCACTTATTGCGAACGCCAGATTCGCTCCCTCGCCGATCGACTTAGGGCCGATACTGGCCAGCACCGGCGCCTGATTGCCGGCATCCGACACGGTGATGGTCACCTGTTCGGAGTCAACCGCGGCAGGAACGGCCTGATCGGTGGCATAGAAGGTTACCGTATAGGCGCCCGCCTGCGCGAAATTGGGTGAGAAATTGAAATCTGCCGTTCCGTTGCCATTATCGGTGAAGGTGGCATTGGCCGGAAGAGGTGAAGTGGTCAGGACCGGGATCGGGCCGTCCGCGTCAGCGGCCGAAACCGAAAGGGCCAGCACCTGAGCTTCAGTCACGGTCTGCGGCCCGATAGCCGCCAGCACCGGTACCTGATTGATGTCGGTGACCGTGATCGTCACGTCCTCGAAGTCGAATACGCCTGCCGCGGCGCCGTCAGTCGCTCGGAAAGTCACCACGTAGGCCGAGGCCTGGGTGAAATCCGGAGAAAACGTGAACAGGCCCGTGCCGTCCCCGTTGTCGACAAACGTGGCATTGGTCGGCAGTGACACCGCCGAAAGGATCGGCGTCACCCCGTCCGCATCAGTCGCGGTCACCGGGAAACTGAGAACAGCTCCTTCGTTCACCGCCTGAGCGCCAATCGCCGCCAGGACCGGGATCTGATTTCCGGCATCGTTGACGGTGATGGTGACATCTTCAAAGTCCGTGGCCGTACCGTCGCTGGCGGTAAACGTCACCACGTGCGGACCGGCCTGCGTGAAATCAGGCGTAAAGGTAAACGTGCCGGTGCCGTCCCCGTTGTCGACAAACGAGGCATTCGCCGGCAGCACTGAGGTCGTCAGCGATGGAATCGTCGCATCGACATCGGTAGCCGAGACCGTGAAATTCAGGGTCGTGTTCTCGGTCACCACCTGCGGTCCGATCGCCGCCAGGACCGGTGCCTGGTTGCCGGCTTCGGTAACGGTGATCGCAACGATCTCCGAGTCCGTGGCCAGACCGTCCGAGGCGCGGAACGTGACGCTGTATACCCCGGCCTGAACAAAGGTCGGATTGAAACCGAATGTCCCGGTCCCGTTCCCGTTGTCCACAAATGTGGCGTTGTTCGGCAAGGCCGAGGTCGTCAGCACCGGGATTGCGCCGTCGCCATCCGCCGCCGTGACGGAGAAGTTCAGTGCCGCACCCTCAACCACGGACCTGGCCCCAATGGTAGCCAATACCGGCGCCTGGTTGGTGCCGGTCACCGTGATGACCACCTGTTCGGAATCGGTCGCCGAGCCGTCGGAAGTATAGAAGGTCACATTGACCGTCCCAGCCTGCGTGAAGTCCGGGTTGAAATCAAATGTTCCGGTCCCGTTGCCGTTATCAAGAAACGTCGCGTTGGCCGGCAGCGCCGAAGTCGTCAGCACCGGGGTTGTCGCGTCAGGGTCGCTGGCCGAAACACCAAAGTTCAGATTCGCTCCCTCGGCCACCGACCGGGCACCGATCGTCGCCAGCACTGGCGCCTGATTCGTGCCGGTTACCGTTATCACGACCTGCTCGGAATCAATGGCCGTGCCGTCGGAGGCAAAGAACGTCACGTTCACCGTTCCGGCCTGCGTAAAGTCCGGGTTGAAGTTGAACGTCCCGGTCCCGTTACCGTTGTCAAGGAACGTGGCATTGGTAGGCAGCGCCGAAGTCGTCAGCGCCGGCGTCGTCCCATCGGCATCGCTGGCCGTCACGCTGAAGTTCAGATTCGCACCCTCAGCCACGGATCGGGCTCCGATTGTCGCCAGCACCGGCACCTGATTGGTACCGGTCACCGTGATAACCACCTGCTCGGAGTCAATCGCAGTACCATCCGAGGCATAAAACGTCACATTGACCGTCCCGGCCTGCGTGAAGTCCGGGTTGAAGTTGAACGTCCCGGTCCCGTTGCCGTTGTCAAGAAACGTCGCGTTGGGCGGCAGCGCTGATGTCGTCAGCGTCGGCGTTGTCCCATCACCGTCCGTTGCCGTAACGGCAAAATTCAGATTCGCTCCCTCAGCCACCGACCGGGCGCCAATCGTCGCCAGAACCGGCGTCTGATTTGTGCCGGTTACCGTTATCACGACCTGCTCGGAGTCAATCGCGGTGCCATCCGAAGCGTAAAACGTCACATTGACGGTTCCGGCCTGCGTGAAGTTCGGGCTGAAATTAAAGGTCCCGGTCCCGTTACCGTTGTCAAGAAACGTCGCGTTGGCCGGCAGCACTGAAGTCGTCAGCGCCGGCGTCGTTCCATCAGGATCGGAGGCGGACACGGCGAAGTTCAGATTCGCACCCTCAGCCACCGTCCGGGGACCGATGGTCGCCAGCACCGGAGCCACATTGCCGAGATAGGTGTATCCACCGGTCAGGGTGCCGGAGAGAGCGGCTGAAGTATTCAGCACCACCACGTTGGCCGCCCCGGATGTCCCGGACGGCGTTACTCCGTTGATTTGAAAGGGCGAAACCACACTGACCGAGGTCATGGCCGCGCCGCCTATCGTGACGGTCGCGCCGTTGATATCGAAGCCTGATCCTGCGATAACCACCGCCGTCCCGCCAAAGGCGGAACCACTGCTCGGGCTGACCGACGTCACCGTCGGAGCAGCGGCCGCAGATGTGGCTACCGTTACGATCGCAGAATGGGGCCCCAAATTCGCTCCGGCGTCCTGCGCGATCAGCAGGTAGTCGTAGGATCCTCCGCCGCTGATCGTATTGTCCACGAAGAAGCTGTCGGCGACACCCGCAGCCGTGAGCAGCCCGGCCGGATTATCGATCCGGAAAAATGAACCGCTTGAGGACGACGGCCGGCGATAGACGTGATACGTCTGACCGGCGACCCGCGTCCAGGTCAGGACGACCGAGGTCGACGAGATAACCCGTCCGGCCATTCCGGTCGGCGCGGCCGGCCAGGTGACCGCACCCAGCGTTATATTTTCCTGCTGAAATGAATTGCTCGGAATCGCCTTGGCCAGAACCGCACCCTCGCCGTTCACCGTATTGAAGAACCGATACATGTACGGGTTCCCCGGCGTCTTGGAGAGATAGTTCTGGAAATCATCAAACCAGTTCCCGGCGTCGTACCCGGCTCCGACCGACGATTCCAAACGAATCTCGTCGTCGGTATTGTCCGTGAACCCATAGAAACTCACTTCGCCGTTGGCAGGAGTCGTCAGATTGGAATTACTGACTGTCCCGAAAATTGAACCCTGCGCGAAGACTACCGATGTCTGCAGCAGAAGCGACAGCACTATCCACCCCAGCACCGACCGCATCTTGAAACGATTCAGTCTCCTGGCCACGATGGCACCTCCATATATGTCAAAACACTTTTTTCCCATAACTCGCTCCTGCCCTTAGTGCGGAAAGACATCGTTCAGGGCGTTGTTCGCCTGATACGGACGTCCCGCTTTGACTGCGAAGTTGATGCCGAAACCGGCGGCAAAACGCGACTCATAACTCTGCGATGCCGCCACGAATCTATTGAGAGTATTGAAACTTCCAGGGATACTGTTCAGCACGTCCTGTGCCGTCAGGAACTGCGCCTCCCGATCGAAAGGAATCGACAGAAAACTGTAATCCGTGGTCGCCGTCGTCACCAGCGGATAAGTGATGCTGCCCGGCGCCGGGACACGGCCCGCCACCGTGAAAATTGTTGAGGCCGCCGCATTGACCTGATACACGCCGCCCGGCGTCACCGAGAAATTGACCCCGAAACCGGCGGCGAACCGCGACTCGAAGCTCTGCGACGTCGGTCGATAGTTGTTCACCGTCCGGACATTGGCGCTCCCGATGGCCGCAATCAGCTCAACGGCGTTCGTGATACCGGTGTTCTCGAACGGCACACAGATGAGGTTGTAACTGGTGGTGGCCGTCGTGACGATCTGATAGTCGTATTCACCCACTCGGTTGGAAACACCCGACCTGTTGCCGTAAATGTCATAGGCTAGCACGACATAAAAGTACTGGTGCAGGGTGTCGCCTACCACGTTGGCCCCGAAGATATTGTTGTCGGTGAAGGTCTGGATCGCCGATGACACCGCCCCGATGGAATCGGCCGATACCGGTGTGAAATACGCGATCGTGTCCCGGTATACGATATACCCGCCGATCGGCGTCGGCAGACCGGAGGTATCCAGTGTCACGGCCGACCAATTGAGTACCACGTTGTCGCCGGAAATGGATATTGCGAGATCGGCAATCGCCTGCGGCGGCGCCGCGTTGATCGCGCTGACTTGCACCGTATCCGGCACCGAGAACAGCGAACCGTCCGAGACGATCAGTTCGAAAACATACGTTCCCGGAAGCGGAGGGACGAAACTCGGGGTCGCCGTCGTGCTGCCGGTGATCGTGACGGCCGACCCGCCTACCTGACTCCAGGCATACGTGATCGCCTGGGCGTCCGGGTCAGACGAAGCCGTTCCGTCCAGATTCACGGTTGAATTCACCGGCACGTCGGCCTGATCCGCTCCGGCATTCGCGGTTGGCGGGCGGTTCGTGTTGGCTACGGTTATGGCCACCACCTCGCTGTCAATATACTGGCCATCACTGGCGTAGAAAGTCACGCTGTAGCTTCCCGTCTGGCTGTAGTCCGGCGTCCAGGTCAAGGACGCCGTGCCGTTCCCATTATCGGCAAAGGCGGCGCCGGACGGCAGCACCGACGACGTCAGACCGGGTATGGTCGCATCCGGGTCGGCAGCCGATACCACGAAACTCAGCAGCGAGTTCTCTGACACCGCCTGAGCTCCGATAGCCGCCAGAACCGGCGGCAGATTGACGTTATTCACAGTTATCACTACCTGCTCGGAGTCGATGGCCTCGCCATCCGATGCATAAAACGTCACCGGGTAAGCGCCCGCCTGCGTGTAGCTCGGCGTCCAACTGAAGCTCCCTTGTCCATTCCCCTGGTCCGTGAACGACGCCCCGGACGGCAGCGCTGAACTGGTCAGGACCGGTACTGCGCCGTCCCCATCGGTTGCCGAGACCGTGAACGCCAGATTCACGTTTTCATCAGTCGCCTGCGGCCCGATGGCCGCCAGCACCGGCGGCTGGTTCACATTGCCAACGGTAATCTGCACGACCTCGGAGTCGACCGCGGCGGAATCATCGGTGGCATAGAAGGTCACGCTGTACACACCGGACTGCGCCAACGTCGGCGCCCAGGTGAACTGACCCGTGCCCGTGAGATTGTCCACGAAACTCGCCCCGCTCGGCAACGTCGATGTAGTCAGGACCGGGATGGTACCGTCGATATCCGTGGCCGATACCGCGAAATCCAGACTGCTCCCTTCGGCCACCGACCTCGAACCAATGGCCGCCAGAACCGGCGGCGCATCCGCATTGAGCACCGAGATGATCACCAATTCGCTGTCCAGAAGTGCCCCGTCCGAGGTGTAGAACGTCACGAGATAGGATGCGGCCTGGGTGAAACCCGGAGTCCAGTTGAAGACGCCGCTGCCGTCATGATTGTCGACAAAGGTCGCGCCGAGCGGCAACGACGATGTGGTCAGCGCCGGCAGCGTCGCATCCGGATCGCTGGCCGTCACGGTGAAACTCAATACCCGATTCTCATAGACCGACTTCGCCCCGATGACGGCCAGCACCGGCGCCTGATTGCCCGCTTCCGTTACCGTGATCGCCACCGATTCGGAATCGGTCAGCGAACCATCGGTGGCCCGGAATACCACGGTATACACACCCGCCTGGGTGAAACCGGGCGTCCAATCGAACGTGCCCGTCCCATTGAGATTGTCCGTGAAACCGGCGCCGGCCGGCAAACCGGAGGTGGACAGCGACGGCGTCGTCGCGTCGGGATCACTCGCAGTAATGCTGAAGGTCAGACGCACACCCTCGGTCGTGGAGCGAGCGCCAATCGCGGCGAGCACCGGCATCTGGTTGCCCGATTCCGTCACCGTGATAGTCACCTGCTCTGAGTCGATCAGGACGCCATCTGAAGCATAGAACGTCACCGGGTAGCTGCCCGCCTGCACGAAGCTCGGGAGCCACGAGAAACTGCCCGTGCCATTTCCATTGTCCGTGAAACTCGCGCCACTCGGCAGGGCCGAGGTCGAAAGCGAAGGGACGGTCGAGTCCGCGTCGCTGGCCGACACACTGAATGCCAACAGGACATTCTCGAGAGTTGATCTATTCCCGACACCGGCCAGAATCGGTGCCTGGTTCCCGCCATCGAGGACCGTCACGCTCACCACTTCCGAATCTACGGCCAGCGAATCGTCAATAGCCCTGAACGTCACGGAGTAGGGACCGGCCTGATTGAACAGCGGCGTCCAGGTGAAAGTACCGGTACCGTTATTGTTGTCAGTAAACGACGCACCGAGCGGCAGCGTACCCGTCGTCAGATTCGGCGTACCACCCTCGGCATCACTGGCACTGACGGAAATAGTCAGCACCACGCCCTCGGTCGTACTCCTCGGCCCGATACTCGCGAGCACGGGAGCCTGGTTCCCGGCATCGATGACCGTAATGACGATCGCTTCGGTGTCCCGGAGAATGCCGTCGGTGACGAAGAACGATACGTTGTAGCTGCCCGACTGAATGAAGTCAGGTGTCCACGAGAAGTTCCCGGTCCCATTACCGGCATCGATGAAACTCGCGCCTCGCGGCAAAGTCGAGGTCGAGAAGACAGGGATCGTACCATCCGGATCCGAGGCCGTCACGGCAAAGGCCAAAGCTGATCCTTCCGTCGTGGCTTGCGGCCCCACCGACGAAATGACCGGCGCCCGGTTACCCGCCTCGAGCACGTTGATCATCACGATCTCCGAGTCAACGAGCGAGCCGTCGGTCGCGCGAAACACGACACTGTAGGCGCCGGACTGCGTGAACGACGGTGTCCAGGTAAACGTACCGGTGCCGTTGCCGTTGTCGACGAAGCTCGCGCCGGTCGGCAGCGTACCCGTGGACACTGCAGGAATCGTCCCGTCAGGGTCGGTTCCCGAGGACCCAAACGTCAGCAGCACACCTTCCGTTGTTGATTTCGATCCGATCGCCGCCAGTACAGGCGGCTGATTTCCGGCCTCATTCACGGTGATCGCAACTGTCTCGGAATCCACCAGTGAACCATCACTGGCCCGGAACGTCACGCTGTAGCTGCCCGCCTGGGTGAATCCCGGTAGCCAGCCGAAGGTGCCCGTGCCGTTCCCGTTGTCCGTAAAGGTGGCTCCGGTCGGGAGCGCCGACGTCGTCAGCGAAGGAATCGTACCATCCGGATCCGAACCCGAAATGGCAAAGCTGAGATTGGTCCCTTCAGTAGTGGATCGGCTGCCTATAGCCGCCAGTATCGGCGCCTGATTCCCCGCCTCATTGACGGTAATAGCGATTGTCTCCGAATCCGTAGCGACACCGTCGGTAGCTCTGAACGTAACGTTATATGATCCCGCCTGAGTGAAACCGGGTGTCCACGAGAACGTACCGGTGCCGTCCCCGTTGTTGGTAAACGACGATCCCGTCGGCGGATTGGAGACCGAGAGCACCGGTACCGTGCCATCCGGGTCCGTGGCCGAAAGAGCGAACGAGAGATTCACGCCCTCTGTCGTCGATCTGTCGCCGACTGCCGCCAACACCGGGGCTTGATTCCCGGACTCAAACACGTTTATGGATATCCGCTCCGAATCAACCACCAGGCCGTCCGAAGCATAAAACGTCAAATTGTATGATCCCGCCTGCGTGAAGCCGGGCTGCCAGCCGAAAGACCCGGAACCGTTGCCGTTGTCGACGAAGGTCGCACCCGCAGGAAGGGTGGAAGTGCTGAGTGTCGGTATGGTTGAGTCCGGATCGACCCCCGATACCGCGAAGCTCAGGTTCACGCCTTCGGTCGTCGACTTGTTTCCGACTGCTGCGAGAATCGGTGCCTGATTTCCCGCCTCGATCACGGTGATCGTGACCACTTCGGAGTCCACGGCCGCCGAGTCATCGCGGGAATAGAAGGTCACCGTATAGATGCCGGACCGATTGAACGTCGGCGTCCAGTTGAAGGTCGCGGTGCCGTTCAGGTTATCGACAAACGTGGCTCCGGAGGGAAGCGCGCTCGATGTGAGTGTCGGCGTTGTCCCATCCGGATCCGATGAAGAGATACCGAAATTAAGGTTGAGCCCTTCTGTTACCGATCGCGGCCCAATCGAAGCCAGAACTGGGGCTTGATTCACGCCTGTTACGGTAATCACGACCTGTTCAGAGTCAGTTGCGGTCCCGTCTGAAGCGTAGAACATCACATTGACCGCACCCGCCTGGGCGAAGCTTGGGTTGAAATCGAAGGTACCCGTACCATTTCCATTGTCGACGAACGTCGCGTTCAATGGTAGCGTCGAGGTCGTCAGCGTAAGAGCAGTGCCATCGGCATCGGTCGCCGAGACACCAAAGTTCAGATTGGCACCCTCGGCCACCGATCGCGGACCAATCGAGGCAAGCACCGGAAGCTGATTGACATTCGTAACCGTAATCACCACCTGCTCGGAATCGGTGTCCGTACCATCGGTGGCGTAGAACGTCACATTGACCGCACCCGCCTGACTGAAGTCCGGATTGAAGTCAAACGTCCCGGTCCCGTTGCCGTTATCCGTAAATGTCGCGTTCGTCGGCAGCGTCGAGGTCGTCAGCGTGAGGGGCGTGCCATCGGCATCGCTCGCCGAGACACCAAAGTTCAGGTTGGCACCCTCTGCCACCGATCGCGGACCAATCGAGGCAAGCACCGGAAGCTGATTGACATTCGTAACCGTAATCACCACCTGCTCGGAATCGGTGTCCGTGCCATCGGTGGCGTAGAACGTCACGTTGACCGCACCCGCCTGGGCGAAGCTTGGGTTGAAATCGAACGTCCCGGTCCCGTTGCCGTTATCAACGAACGTCGCGTTCGACGGTAGCGTCGAGGTCGTCAGCGTAAGAGCAGTGCCATCGGCATCGGTCGCCGAGACACCAAAGTTCAGATTTGCACCCTCAGCCACCGAACGGGGGCCGATCGTCGCCAGAACCGGCAACTGATTCACATTGGTGACCGTGATCACCACCTGCTCGGAATCCGTGTCCGTGCCATCAGCGGCGTAGAACGTCACGTTGACCGCACCCGCCTGGGCGAAGCTTGGGTTGAAATCGAAGGTACCCGTACCATTTCCATTGTCGACGAACGTCGCGTTCAACGGCAGAGTCGAGGTCGTCAGTGTGAGGGGCGTGCCATCGGCATCGCTGGCCGACACACCAAA
>AMWB02063464.1_pt1 | contig 14567 bp, 7 predicted proteins | sample 200311 | NCBI WGS metagenome assembly AMWB02 (sample SAMN02737377, study PRJNA173069) | bioreactor metagenome | biome: anode biofilm in microbial fuel cells | place: USA: California | collected 2010-12-16 | reverse complement strand
TGAATCCAATGGCGGCTGCGCCCATGATGACGGCATCGGTCAGCGCCACCATGCCCATTCCCACGCCCATGCGGATATGCTGGATGTCGTTGGTGGCATGCGCCATGAGATCGCCTGTCTTGACATGATCAAAATAGGTTGCGGACAGGGTTTGCAGGTGAAAAAAAAGCTGGTTTCTCAATCCTTCTTCCACTTCTCTGGAAGTGCCGATCAGGCAGCGGCGCCACAGGTAGCGGAATCCGCCCATGGTGATGGCGATTCCCAGAATATAGATCGCATATAACAGAAGTCCGGCGGGGCTGATGGAAAGCGCGGTTAAATCGTCAATGGCCCATTTGATGATCCGGGGAATGATCAGTTGCAGAAAATCCACAAGAATCAGGAAGGCGATTCCGGCAATGATGATCAAACGATTCTTGCGGAAATAGGGAAGAATTAACTGGAACGATTTCATCCACCGACTATAAAACAAAATCCGGTAAAGTCAATTCGAATGGTATATCGTGATAGCTGCTTTCCGTGGTGAACCTGAAGCTTTTTGGTTTGACTTCAAATTACAATTTGATTAGGGTCAACTGGGTGATTCTTGATGCTGGCGGATGAGCGAATCGGGTGGTAACGAAGATGAGAGGACTGTCTGGAAGAAAAGAATAACTTCATGGCGTTCTCCCAAGATGATTTCCTCAAGGTTTTTGTCGAAGAAGCCGTGGCGCCTTTACACTTTGAAAATGTTTTTTGGCGCTGGAAAAATCCACAGTCTCCTATGAGCCGGACTTGGTGAACCGGGTTTTTCAGGCCGCCAGCTCCATAAGGGGTCTTTTTCTAAAAAATGGAAAATGAAACATCGACCTACAGAAGCTGTCTTCATGTGGGGGCTGGAAATATATAATATCATAACAGAAAGTACAACAACATAGAAAGAACTGATTCATGTCTCTTGATGCCATTATTATATCGAATTTTACCACAGAAAGCATTTCAGTTTCAAATCCCCATCGTTTAAGTTTAGACGGGAGAGTTGCTGATATACAAACAATCATTAATTATTTGCAACATAACGGCAAAATTAAAGATCCCATTGTTGGCTCAAATACAGAAAACTGGTCATCAGCACCTACACTGAACGGGATAATGCTTTCGAACTATCTGAATCAGAGTGGATATTCGACTGAGCTCATAAATAATTTCTACAGTGACCAAGAACAATTTGCAAGAGCGATACGCCGCAATCCACGGGTCATAGCAATATCGACTTCTTTTGTTCATTCGAAAGTCCATCTCATAAATGTGGTGAAAGATATCAGACAACATGCGCCGGATGCTTTTATCGTTGCAGGCGGACCGTTCGTCTATCAATCTTATTACATACATGAACGCTCTAATGAATCCATTTACAGTTCAACGGAAATATCGCAGACATATTTGTTCTTTGATGATAACCAGCCAGCAATTGATATGTATATCGTGGGACAACATGGTGAGAATATTCTTTGTGAATTGCTTGCTGCCCTTCATAATCACCAATCACTAAAAACAATCCCTAACACTGTCCTGTATGAAAATGGTTCAGTCTGCTTTTCGAAACTTGTTGATGAGTCCCCGAAAATTGAAGACAGTTTTGTCAATTGGGACAAGATTGATAAATCAATTTATTCATCTAAGGTAGTGTCTATTCAGGCAAGCATGGGTTGCCCTTATAGATGTGCCTTCTGCAACTTTACTAAAGACCGTCGGTTCGTACTTTCAAAACCATTAGATCAAATTATTCTGGAATGTAAGAAGGTGGCGCAACGCGGTGTTCAATATGTGTGGTTTGTTGATGACAATTTCTTGCTTGGCGATAGTGATCTTAATACTGCTCTGAAGCGACTGGCTGAAGAAAACCTCGGTTTAAAATGGATGAGCTTTATTCGTGCTGATGCGCTGAAGAATATCGATTATAAACTACTACGCCGTGCAGGCTGCATCGAGGTCCAACTCGGGTTAGAATCAGCTGACCCCAGTATACTTCGCAATATGAATAAAAAAGCAGATCCTGATACCTATCGAACGGTGGTCAAAAATATCTTGGAGGTTGGTATAAATTGTTCTTGTTATTTTATCTTCGGATTTCCCGGTGAAACAGCAGAAACTGCGCAAAAGACACGTGAATTCATCCAAAGCATAGAATACCCTGAACTTGAAGGTGTCATGCGATGGTCGCTTTATCCATTTATACTTGCACCTTTAAGTCCGATATTCGAGGAAAAAGAAAGGCAACGATATGGGCTTAACGGATCCCTTTCCAACTGGTCCCACTTAACTATGGATTACAAACAAGCTGTGAAGGAAGTAGTCAAAACAATATTATCGTGCGAACGATCAGGTCCAATATATCGTAGTGATAACCTATCATTATTGGAGACTATGACAACTGAACAAAAGAAGTTATTCTATTCAGTTCGAAATGAGTTGTCGAAAAAAGCAATAAAAGAAAAACTCCAAGGGCATCAAATTATAAAAGCTTTCCGAAATTTAATTACAAACGACATGATGAATAAGTGTATGAAATCACTTTCATGAATATGGTAGACATAACAAACCTTGCTGCCAATGGAGAAGTAAAATAACTGTCCTCAAGGATGCGTGCAGGAAAATCAAATAAATCTTTTTTCGATGGGGAAGGCCATTCTACGGTGAGAGTGTTTATGCGGCCAAAAAATCTTTATCCAGAACTTCACGAATTTTAGATGAAATTTTGTAAATATCAAAAGGTTTTTGAATAAAACTATTACATCCAATCTTCGAAATTTTGGCAGCTTCTTCAGACATGCTGTATCCGCTGGAAACCAGGACCTTCAAACCGGGCTTGATTTGATTCATGATATTAAACGTTTCACTGCCGTTCATTTCTGGCATTATCATATCGAGAATTGTCAAGTGGATCTCATCTTTTTTTCCAATGAATAGTTTAACAGCTTCTTTGCCGCTTCTGGCTGAAATTACCTTGTAATTTAATTGGTTAAGCATTTCGGTTCCTACCTCAAGCATGGCGGCCTCGTCATCTACCAACAGGATGGTTTCATTTCCCTTGTATAGCATTTTTTCAGGGATAATATTTTCTTTTTCAGCAGTTTTTGATGAGATCGGCAAGTGGATGATAAAATCGCTACCTAAACCCATTTCACTTTCTACATCGATAAATCCGCCGTGAGACTTTACAATGCCATAAGCTGATGCAAGACCCAGACCCGTTCCCCGGCCCATCTCTTTGGTTGTGAAAAAAGGCTCAAAAATCCTTTGTTTTGTTTTTTCATCCATCCCTATGCCGGTGTCCTTTACACTGACTCTGATATATTTGCCGGGTTTGTAGTATGTGTGTTGCACTTTGGTTTCTTCAAGGATGCAGTTTTGAGTTTCAATGTCAATACGTCCTCCTCCAGGCATGGCTTGTGCGGCGTTGAGATAAAGATTGAGAAGTACCTGCTCGATCTGTCCATGGTCAACTTCCACTGTCCAAAGATTGGGGTCCAGCCGGGTGGTTAGCGCAATGTCTTTTTTTGTGCGGCAAAACATGCGGGAACTTTTGGTGATCAGTTCATTCATATTGGCGGGTGTGATTTCGTATTTCCCCCCTCGGGCAAATCCCAGTAATTGACGGGTAAGGTCCGCACCGCGAATCACATAGTGTTCAATATTCTTCAGTTTTTCGAAATGGTAGTGGCTTGGATCGGTTTTTAACATCATCAGGGACGCATGCCCTTGAATGCCCATCAGCAGATTGTTAAAATCATGAGCGATGCCGCCGGCAAGTGTTCCGACCGCTTCCATCTTTTGAGCCTGTATGAGTTGGCGTTCAAGTTCCACTCTTTTGCCTTCTGCCTGTTTTCTCTCTTCTATTTCCTGAGACAGATGCCGATTTGCTTCCCTTAATTTCATCTCTGATTTCTTGAGTTCAGTGATATCTCTGAAGGTTCCAACAACACCGGTAACATTTCCGTCAGAATCGATATTCGGAGCGCCGCTCATGTGAAATAGGCGTTCTGACCCATCTCGATGCAATATCGAGCCATAAAAATCAACAATCCTTTGTTTGTTGTTCCGAATCTGTTTAAAAACAAGGATAAATCTTTTTCTGTCTTGATTTTTTACAAAATCGATAAATCGTTTTCCCTCGACATCTTGTTTCCGGTGCCCCAGGATTCTTTCCCAGGCAGGATTGACATAAGCAAACCGTCCATTGGCATGGATCGTATATATAATATCAGGGGCGTTCTCACTAAGGGCTCTGAACTCCTGTTCTCTTTCCCGGATCAAGTCGTAAAACCTGGCGTTATTGATGCTGATGCCAAGCTGGGGGGCGATGCCTAAAAAAAGATTAATATCGCTCTGTTTTAGTGCTCTACTTGAGTGATGGTTGTCGACGGCCAGAATGCCTTCGGACCGACCTTCATAGATGATAGGAACACAGATGAACGATTTAACATCAAGTTTGTTGACAAAGTCGAGACTTCTTTTCGAGATGTCATTGGCAACTTCTTTTAAATCATTTATTAAAAAAGGTTTTTGTTGTTTAAAGGAAATAATAAAAGGTCCTCTGGATTTTGGGTTGTCCAGATGAAACTCAGTGTTCTTTATTAATGATTCTTCTTCAGGGGTGTAACCATAACCAACCCTGAAAACCAAACGGTTTTTATCTTTGTTGGCTAGCATAATGAGACCGCGATCAAATTTTAGCCGCCTTTCAACAGTTTCCATCGTAAAATGAAGCAGTTTATCAATGTCCAGAATACTTGACGCGGCTTGGCCGATTTCTTGAACTAGTAATGCATTGTTATATCGTGAATTAATTTCATCCAATAATTCACTTGCTGTATCGCCGTGATTTGTAAAAGTAGTTGCCAGCTCTTTATTTTCCAGGTGAAGCTGATATCTGGATATGCCCAGAACGATCAAAATTACAGATAAGATGCCAGTGGCAATGTAATTATTTGGAAGGATAAAAACAAAGAAGAGACAGATGAAAAGACTAATGATGTAACTGTAGTTTGCCACTCTTTTCCAGATAAATGCAGGTGTTGAATTCCATCTGATCCTATAAACACAAGTATTACCCTCAATATGCATACAAGTTTTATGTTCAATCACAGCCAGTTCATTGGTGAACAGTTTGGCAATTCCCTCAAATATGCCCAAACGATTTTCACATTGGTAAGGTTTTTCAGTCACTCCGGGATTTTGAATTGCTGTTACTTCGACTTGGTTAGTGCCTAACCTTCTAACTTTTAAGGATGATCCCCGACTCAAATGAGAGGTAAGTTTTCCAAGAACTGCGTAGGCTCGTGCAGGGGTAATAAAACCCAGTGTGTATTGAGAAACATTGCCCACGGCTTTGGAAAAGGCGGCATACTGCCCGACCTTTCGAGCAATATTTTTATCCCCAGAAGTATTAACAAGAATTTCGTAAAACCGGTCTGTCTGAGTTTGAGTTAGGAAATGACCCTCATCTTCAAGCTGGTAGGATGTGATTCCGGCATAATCAAGAATTGATTGAATCTTTAACTCGGGAATATATCTGTTGATATATTCAACGAAGCTCTTAATAACTCTCGAATTATATAAAGGAGTATCTTCCATTAGTTTTCACATTATCAGCTTTATTGTCACTCGTACTTCATTCTGAAATTCTTCTGAACGTACTCCATGAATTGATTTGAGAATTGCAAATTAAGAATCCAAAGCTGGTATCGTTTATTATAAGTAAAATTGTATGAATCGATTCCGGTAGAAGGATAAATGAGGAGAGTAACCTTGTCAAGGTTATACACAATCCCAAGTTTTGTGATAGCTATTAAAATCTGTTCTTGGGACAGTCCGGATGGATCAATTATCAGCACCTTGATGCAATTAAGGAGATTTGACATGTTTATTGCCAAATCGGATTGATCAACGACAAAAACAGCCTTAAGGTTATCTTGATAACTCAAAGAATAACTTCGACATTTTCGCAAAAAACCAAGTCGTTCATAAAGTTTCTCCAAAGACGCATTGCCTCCATCGGACTTTCCAACACGCAGGATCTTCAGCAAAAGACCTCCGGAATTATACTTATAACATTGTGATAGTTCCCAATAATCATGGGCATTACTATTTCTTAACTGCCATTCACAAGGAAGGTCCTTGGAAGTAGATGTAATAGGTAATGTCAGATAGGTAAAAAGATCAAGTGAACAGGCCTGAGGATCGTTAAAATCTCGTGCGAATCCACCAAAAACACGGTTGGGGAATTTATTTTCAGGACGGAAATAAGAGATGACATAATCCATTTTATTAGAGGATAATTGATACATGCCATTTAAGAAAATCATCATCTGACGTAATACTGCAAGACCAGCGCTCTTGTATTCAATCGATTTAGCTGCATGATGCTGAATGAGCCAGGTGCGTTCATAGGCTCGGACCATGGATATATGTCCATAAATATTCCCATTTTTTTCGTAGGTAATGTGTCTGGCGATTTCAGGGCTTTCTTGATAGAGTCTCCGATAAGTCTCAATGAAATTCTTACGATGAATCTGGCAACCTGCATATTTTTCAGGATAAATGAATCCTGTCTGAAAAAAAAATCTCCATAGGGCATCCAATTCAACCTTAGTAGAAATATAAATCCTGGGATCTGAATTAATACTAAGTATGTGGTTGATACGACTGTATGAATGAATGTCCATGTCCAGAATTGCGAAACCATAGTGTATGTCGTTTTCTTCAATTCGCTGGTAGATAATCTGCGCTATGCAATTCGCAATAGATATGCCTGCAAGATGAATGGAAATATTGGGGATTGTCATGCCAGGGAAAAATACTGCATCATCTGGTTTATCTCGGATGGAAAAACCCGCTGATGATAGGTCGAAAATATCTTTATGAATTATTTTATTAATAAAAGGATGATCAAATACTGCAGTCAGTGGCGGGTTAATTTGTAATCGAGGGTTACGAATTTTTTTTGATTGAAAGCGGCTGATATGTCTGCTTTCCGAAGCAAACACGATTTCTGTTGATATGTTCTGATCATTTTGCCAGCGAATACATCGACAGAATTCTGAATAGATTGTTGTCTCGTTTACAATCAAGCGAATGGACATGGGAACGTCTGGATTGAACTGGCGTGTTTCCATATCTGCTCTGATACGGATTGCTGTGGGACTGAAGTCGATCAGTTCTCCCGAAACCATGAAATCACTTTGTACCAATTTGGCTGATATGTTTACGCAATGATATCTCTGAGACTGGCGCTGATTCAAGGCATAGCAACTATCTGGTAGATGAATGGTGAAGCTGTTATTGTCGCTGCGCAAAAGATTAAAGGGAGTAATGATGATGAAAGGATCGTCGATGATAAGTAGGCAAAGGGGATGGTGCGATTCTAATTTATATTGAAAGTAGGATTCGTCCCATCGGCAGGTCAATCGGTTTCCTATACAAGGTTCAGGATGTGCTTTGACGAGCAGACTGTTTTGATAGACCGGATGTTTCAAGAGAATAAAAAGAGGACTCCCTGTGAAATGAAGATGATTGATCATGTTGGTCAGCTTGAACTGATCAATCGTCTTGGCACCCTCAAAAGTCTTGAACAACTCAACGTGCTGAAAAAAACGTGGAGGCGATGATGAGTATTCCTCGTAGCAAATTTCGTTTATTTTATCATTCATGCGAATGCATTTCCAGTTTGTTTAAGTCTATGCTACCATTGTTTATACTATAAATATTGTACTTGTGTGTCAATATAATTAAACCACAACATATTGTGGATATGATGACAAATTTCATTATTGATTTTCAAGTACTTTCTTGCCTGAATAGTATTGAATCTGATATTATTCATAATCTTGGTAAGTTGCCGGTATGGAGTTAACCGATTCTGAGAGAAATGCAGATGGAAGCCCATCAACAATTATTTAAATCCTCTGGTTTTTATTTAATGGAAAACACCGAGGAAACATTCAGGCTTGAGATCAAAACTGATCCCGAGGCAGTTGGCCATCAGGCCTGCTGGTGTGGTGTCAAACCCGGACTCCGGGTTCTCGATGTCGGATGCGGCTCCGGTAAAACCACGGCCATTCTTCATGAAATGGCCCAGCCGGGAGGAAGTGCTGTCGGAATCGATTTTTCGGAAGATCGCATTGCCTATGCAAAAAAGCATTATGGCCAATTATCCGGAATTGATTTCCATGTCTGCGATTTCAAGGAGCCATTAAATGACATTGGTCAATTCGACCTGATCTGGGTGCGTTTTGTCCTTGAGTATTTTTTGGCTGAAAGTAAGGCCATTGTCGAAAATATCAGTCGCGTGCTCAAACCGGGTGGTGTGCTCTGTTTGCTCGATCTCGATTACAATTGCCTCAGCCATTATGAACTGCCCCCGATGATCGGGAATCTACTGCCAAAACTCATGAACAGGCTGGAAGAAAAGTTCAACTTCGACGTTTATGCCGGTCGAAAACTGTATTCGTATTTATACGATCAGGGGTATCAGGATATTCAGGTTAACCTTGTGGCGCACCACTTGTTTTTTGGCTCGATAAAGGCCGGTGATGTTTATAACTGGATGAAGAAAATCGAGGTGAATGCAAACCGCTTCAAGGACTTATTTGATGGTTATCCGGGAGGTTGCGAGACTTTCATTCATGATTTCAATCAATTTTTTATTGACCCGCGGCGTTTTACCTACACGCCTTTAATCATGTGCAAGGGGATGAAAACCCTGTAATCGGCCGATGCAATGACATTAATTCAAAAACTGCTGCTCACAGAACCTCATGTCTGCCCCTGGTGGCTGGCTTATGCTTTTGACAATCCGCTTCGAAGACTGATTCATAATCCGGAAAATATCTTCAATCCTTATCTGAAAACGGGAATGACGGCAATGGATGTCGGTTGCGGCATGGGATATTTTTCCATTGGTATGGCCAGAATCGTCGGAGATACGGGAAAGGTTATTTCCGTGGATATTCAGCAGAAGATGTTGGATATTCTTCAGAAGCGGGCGTTGACAACTGGAACTGGACACCGGATTCATACCCATTGCGTAACCCCGAATAATATCGGGCTGACCCGTTATTCCGGCAGGATCGATCTGGCACTCTCGTTCTGGATGGTGCACGAAACCCCGCATATTGAAAACTTTGTTACTGAAATATTTTCCCTGGTAAAACCCGGGGGAAAGTATCTTCTGGTTGAACCCAAGGGTCATGTTTCTCCGGCGCATTTTCAGCGCATCACAGCCGCTGCGGTTCAGGCCGGATTTCATATCCTCTGTCATCCCCGGATTGCCTTGAGCCATGCCGCCTGGTTTCAAAAATAGCAGAATTTCATGCGATTCGATGAAAACTACCAAAAGTCAATTCGTTCAGGTCGGCGGGCGATTCAAAAAGCTTATCTGCTGAAAGACCTCAAATGAACACCGATATCATTACGCATCTCAAGGAATGGTTTACGCAATATGTTTCCGGCTATTATACCGATGAGCGTGAACATGACCGAAATATCCGTTTGAAAGAAGATCATACGCATCGGGTCTGCCGGAATATATTGCTGCTCTGCCGGAGTCTGAATCTGACGCAATCGGATACCTGTCTGGCGGAGACAATTTCCCTTTTTCATGATATCGGACGTTTTGAGCAGTACCGCAGGTATCAGACGTTTAACGACATGAAATCGGAAAACCATGCCTATTTGGGGTTGCAGGCCATGGCAAAGCACCGGGTGTTATCCGGAATGGATTTGCTGGAGCGTCGCATGATGACTCAGGCTATTGCCTATCATAATGCCGCAACCCTGCCCGAAAATGCTTCCGAACGTGCGCTGCTGTTCATGAAACTGATCCGTGACGCGGATAAGCTGGACATCTGGAAGGTGGTTATTGATTACTACCGTGAGAGAACAGAAAATCCGAATAAAACCATCGAGCTGGATCTTCCGGACAATTCGGAATGTTCACCCGAAGCACTTGAGGCACTTCGGCTGGGAACATTCGCCAGGATTCAGGATATGAAAACATTGAATGACTTCAAGCTCCTGCAGATCAGTTGGGCCTTTGATCTCAATTTTACAAAGTCTTTTCAGATTCTAAGCGATCAACAATTTTACAAAGTCTTTTCAGATTCTAAGCGATCAACAATATATCGAGCGCATTGCGGAGACGCTTCCGGATTCTCCGGAAGTAACGGATGCCATTGGGCATGTCTTCCGCCACATCCGGAAAATGAACGCGAAATGCCGTTGAGTGAATAAACCGGCGATGGACGCAGTGACGTTGCTTTACAATGGGTGTTCTTCCTGAATCAGTTCCAGGAGCTCTGCGGCGGATAATCTGCCGGAAACATCCCCGCCTTCCAGCAGGGTGCCGGCCAGGTTCTGCTTGTGCCGATGCAGGGCAAGGATCTTTTCCTCAATGGTGTTCCGGGCTACCAGGCGATACACGGTTACTGGCCGCATTTGACCGATGCGGTGGGCGCGATCCGACGCCTGCGCTTCCATGGCCGGGTTCCACCAGGGATCCATGTGAATGACATAATCGGCTGCTGTCAGGTTCAGGCCCAAGCCCCCTGCTTTCAAGCTGATTAAAAACACGTCCCCGTCGCCGGCCTGAAACGCGTCGATTTCAAATTTCCGATCCCGCATGGCGGTTCTGCCATCCAGGTAACGATATCGAATCCGTTTATGATCCAGAAGTTCCCGAATGAGGGTCAGATATCCCACAAACTGGCTGAAGACCAGGACCTTGTGCCGGTTTTCAAGAAGATCCGATACGAGCCTTTCAAGAAGATCCAGCTTGGCGCTGGGAATGCGGCTGGCCGGTTGAACCAGCCTGGAATGACAGCAGGCTTGTCGAAGTTTGGTGATTTCGGCGAATACATGGAACTGATGATCACGTTTCGTCCCGGTTCGGTTGGTTTCAAACTGTTTCAAGGTGTTTTTTCGAAGCGATTCGTAGAAAGCGGCTTCCCCGGGATAAAGGTCCACATGAAGCATGATTTCCGTCAGGGGCGGAAGTTCTGCCAGAACCTGAGACTTCATTCGGCGAAGCATAAAGGGTTGGATGATTTTTTTAAGGCGGTCTCCGGTTTCTGAATCCTGTTGTTTTTCAATGGGATTGGTAAATGTGTTGAAAAAATGCAGCGGCGACCCCAATAGTCCGGGATTAATAAAATTAAACAGGGTAAAGAGCTCTCCCAGATGGTTTTCAATCGGTGTTCCGGTGGTGATGATTCTGAATTTGCCTCTCAATGTCATGGCGGCCTGAGATCGTTTGGCTTTCAAGTTTTTAATGACCTGGGCCTCATCCAGAACAACTGTTTCCCAGATTTTCGATGACAACAGATCGGACTCATGCATCAGCAGTCCATAGCTGGCCACCAGGACATCGAAGGCCCTGAGCTCCTGTACGGCGTTTTCACGATGGTGATCTTCCAGTCGCACCCCATTCAACGCCGGTGCAAAATTGCGAATTTCATCAAGCCAGTTCAGGCAGACAGAGGCAGGGGCAATCACCAGGGAAGGGCCGTTTGGGGCTCTCTCCAAAATGACCGCCAGAACCTGTATGGTTTTTCCCAGGCCCATATCGTCCGCCAGGCAAGCCCCGACTCCCCAGAAGGATAACCGGGACAGCCAGTTGTAGCCTTCAATCTGATACTCCCTGAGAGTGGCTTTCAGATTCTTGGGAATCTGCGGCATATGCGTGATGCTGCCCTGGATGCGATCGACTTGGGTTCGCCATTTTCCGTCGGTTTCAAGATAAGTCAGATTTTTCGTCAGCCCATCAATCGTCAGTGCGGCAGCCGGATGAAACTGAAGTGTCCGGTTTCGCATAAATGCAACGGCCGAAATTGCTTGCAGCCGGTTTTTGAGATCCTCGGTCAATGCCAGAAACTGACCCTCTCCAAGTGGTAGAAACCGCTTGTGGATTTGGGGAATCTTGGCAATCAGATCTTTTAGTTCAAGAACCAGGGTGTCATCCACCACCAGTTGTCCGCCGATTTCAAAGCAGGCTGATTTGCTCTTTATATGTACCCGAAGATCTGAAATCGAGGTTTCCCGTGTGACGCGCAGTTTTGCGCCTTCGGGCCATTCCACAATGACGCGGTGCTGCCGTTGAAGCGTGTTGAGTTCAAGAAGGATATCCAGAAAAACAAAGGGATCCGTAATCAGCCATTGCCAGCCCGTGTGCGGAAACTGTGCCAGGGTCTGGCAACCGGCCACGACAATGTCGGCGTTTTTCAATTCCTGCGTCAGATTCCGATGAACCTGAAACGACTGGCCGTCAATATCGGTAATGAGCCTTTCGGTCCCTTCTCCGGGTTTGAGTTTGAGTCCCGTGCGAACGGATGGCTGGATAAAAAGCGCCATCCTGAATCCGGATGCGCAGCTTGTCAGGTGAATATGCGGCAGCGGATCCGGTGCGATATCGATCATGGATGCCGCTGCACCGGCGATTTCCGAGTGCACCGTAATGACGGACGACAAGGCGGCAATGGCGCTTAAGACTTCCTCTTTGGCGGATACCGGAATTATAAGTCCTTTGTCGCCGATAATTCCGGCGATGCGCTGCTGCTCGGCACTGAGACAGACAACCATCAGACGGCTGGGCGTTTCCTGCATCACGGCAATGCGGTGTGCGATCATTTTGGGAGAGAAATTCATGATGAATATGGAATCCTGGGATTCCACACGGATTTTAGGTTCTCCTTTGACGATTTCAATCGGAAAATTCGGTTGATCGGCCAAGAAAACCAGCGGATGACCGATCAGAGCGGGAAGCGCCTTGTCCCAGTCAAAAAAATACCGGAATACGCGGTTGTTGTGTTTGACTTTCTGTATGCTGGAACAGAGCGCCTGATCTTGGCGGGTCATATAATCCGGTTGCGGATGACTGTATAAGCGTTTCAGCGGAAGGGATCTGCCCGGTGACCAGGTTCCGGAAACCAGGCATTTCTGCTCCCTGGGAATGAGCTCAATGCACTGACCTTGCAACCGGATAACCCATGCCAGGCGAAGTGCTCCGGGCATGACGCTGTTTTGTATCGGGGATTTCACACAATAGGTGAGGGCGTGAAGGCGCGATTTCCAGGGTTCCGCCGGCTCAATGATGGTGAAAAGCGAGTGAATGCCGATTTCCGACTGGATGCGGCCTACGTAATCCATCCGATCCTTATCCGCGGATTTTACGGCATGTAACAGCTCGGCACATTCCATGGCCAACCAGTGAAGTCCGGCATTTTTTGCCCGGGTGAAAAGGCGTGTCACCCGCTCCAGACTGTCTGCATTCAGGCTGCGGGTGATGCCATATTCTGCCAGAGCGGAAAAATACCCTGTCAGTGGATTGATACCCGTCCGGATCCCGGAGAGAATATGTCCGGCGGTTTCGGTTTCGAATTTCTGAATATGGCCGATGGCTTTCAGCAAGGTAAACAGGGTATTCAGAACATCACCCTGAAAGCGGTTGGACCGGGCAGCGTTCAGGGCGGAATCCATTTTATCGAACCGGGATCTTTCCGCGTGCTTCAAAAGTGTCAGAATATAAAAAATGCCGGCCAGTCCTTTGAAATATTCGTTCTTGTTTTTGGTCCATTTTCGAAGGCGATCCAGATCGGCATCAAACAGATGAACAGCTTTTATCAACTGGTCTTCAAGAAGAAGAGCCCAGGCAAAAAAGCCGCCCAGAAGCGGAGAAACGGCCGTTTCTGATAACAGCTTTTTGACGGTTGCAGTTTGGCCGCCCAGCAGCAATCGAGGCATCAGGTGCATATAAAAATCCACCCTGTCGGACTCGGGCAGGCATTCCAGAAACTCCGGACGGGTGCTGTAGGCCAGAGCATCGGCATCCGGATCCAGATGAGATAAGGTGCGCGAAAATATGGCAGTCAGGGCACGGATCTGAGCTTCAATCGGCAGGCGGCTGAACCATCCGGGATCAAACGGATTCTGGAATACGCAAACAAAGGGATCCACAAAATCCGGGTCCATTGCGTACTCGGAAATCAGTTGCTGGGAGCATTCCCGGATATGCGCAAGGTTCAACGTGTAGATTCCGATGCGAAAATCACGCATCAGACGCCGGCGATGTTGCTGTGACCCGGCGGGATAGCGATAATAATCGGAAAACGGCATAATGTCGCTAACCGCGTCAATCAGATCCTTAAAATAATCCGAATCCTGAAAATCGGCAGCCTGACGGATGGCAATTTCCATGAAATCGGCATGGCACTGAAGCTGGTTCGATAAAAGACCAAGATTTTGAAGATGCTGTAACAACGGGCTGATCTCTTTCAAAGAAGAAATCAGCGGATATCGGATTGACAGCCGGGTTTTGCGAAAGCAGCTGTATACTACCGGTGCTGTCGTGGGTTCATAGATCACTGCGCACAGGTGAATCAGGGACCGTTCCGGTCCGGAAAGCCCCTGATAGGCATCCCAAAGATGCTTGCGAACTGCTTCATGTTCGAACATGCAAATTCCCTCAAATGGCAATTTCTTAACAGCCGCAACCATTTCATGTCACCTAAAACATGCAATAATATATATTTATT